>Ga0180216_1000872_pt1 | contig 28795 bp, 32 predicted proteins | sample eDN3rd37CBELigMG_FD_128879 | JGI IMG/M metagenome (GOLD analysis project Ga0180216, IMG submission 128879) | Enriched Miracle-Growth compost microbial communities from Emeryville, California, USA - eDNA 3rd pass 37_C BE-Lig MG (version 2)... ... | reverse complement strand
GAGGAAGGCGCGGCGTTCTTCCAGGCGGTGCCGGCGATCCGCGACAACCTCGAGACGCTGGCGCGCGTCGGCCTCGGCTACATCCAGATCGGCCAGCAGGCGACGACGCTCTCGGGCGGCGAGGCGCAGCGCATCAAGCTCGCCAAGGAGCTCTCCCGCCGCGCGACGGGCCGCACGCTCTACATCCTCGACGAGCCGACGACGGGCTTGCACTTCCACGACGTCGCCAAGCTGCTCGAGGTGCTGCACGAGCTCGTGGACGCCGGCAACACGGTGGTGGTGATCGAGCACAACCTGGAGGTCATCAAGACCGCCGACTGGATCATCGACCTCGGCCCCGAAGGTGGCGACGGCGGCGGCCGTGTTGTGGCCGTGGGCACGCCCGAGGACGTGGCGGCGACGCCGGAGAGCTACACCGGGCAGTATTTGAAGGAGCTGCTGGGCCGCCGCGCCAAGGCGAGTGGCCGGAACGGGAGGAAGCGAGAGGCGGCGGAGTAGACATTTTAGCCTGCACCGCGCGCTGCTATATTCAGCCCATGGAAGACATGAACCTCACCATCGAAACAGAGCAGGAAGTCGACGGCCGCTGGATTGCCGAGATCCCGGAGCTCCCTGGTGTGCTTGTCTATGGGAGCACGCGGAATGAAGCAATTACAAAGGCCGAAGTCCTGGCCCTTCGCGTCCTCGCGGAAAAGCTCGAACATGGAGAGGCCAAACCGGTCGGCGTCTCGATCTCGGTTGCCGCAGGATGACTCGCTTCCCGGCAACGAAAGCGCGCCGCGTTCTTGCAGCCCTGCTGCGCATCGGCTGGGCTCTCAAGCGACAATCCGGCTCCCACCGCACACTCTCTCGCGAGGGCTGGCCAGATTTTGTGTTCGCCTTCCATGATGATGAGGAAATTGGTCCCGTCATGCTGGCCCGCATTGCGAAGCGGACCGGCTTGAAGCCAAGCGATCTATCGTGACACGCTATCGCCTCGCCATCTTCGACCTCGACGGAACGCTCGTCGACAGTTTCCCCTGGTTTCTGCGCCACGTGAACGATGTCGCCGACCAGTTCGCCTTCCGCCGGATCGTAGCGGACGAGATAGACTGCCTGCGCCGCGCGGGCGCACGCGAAATCCTCGCGCGCCTTGATGTCCCGCTGTGGAAGCTGCCGTTGATTGCGCGGCACATGCGGCGGCTGAAATCCCGGCATGTTGACGACCTTGCGCTGTTTCCCGGTGTCAGCGAGATGCTGCGCGCCCTCAAGAACGGCGGCATGACACTCGCTCTCGTCAGCTCGGATTCCGAGGCCAATGCCAGGCGGCAGCTTGGCGACGAGGATGCTGCTCTGTTCTCGGAGTTCGCCTGCGGAGCGTCTCTGTTCGGCAAGGCGACGAAGTTCCGGCGCGTTCTCAAACGCTTGGGCGTCGATCCCGCCTATGCAATTGCGATTGGCGATGAAGTCCGCGATATCGAAGCCGCCCGGGCCGCCGGTATCGCGTGCGGTGCCGTGACGTGGGGGTATGCTGCGCCGGAAAAGTTGCGCGCGCTTGGGCCGGATTTGGTGTTTGAGGGAGTGGGGGACGTGGTGTCCGACCTCGTTCACGAGTAACCGCGGGTAGCAGATGGCGGATATGAGCTGCCATGGTCATCCACAATCCAGCACTGGTCGCTCGGTTCCGAGACCTATCAACTGGTCCATAGCGTTTTGATCAATTGACCTAGACACATTCCAAGCATTACGTGTAGTGCGAGACGTAGCACCGACTCGATAACAACATTTTCGGGGTGTTCAAATGCAGGCTGACGAGTTGGAATATGCGAATTTAGTTAAGATTATTCAACCATACATTGCCAAAGGACGTCCAATTTCAATTGCCTTTCTGAATTGGTTTCTGGAACACATATACCGCCTAGAACAAGTTGCCGCCGAGGATACAATTTGCGATAAGAACAATGATCGAGGAATTGATGGCATTTACGTAGACGACAATCAACAGGAGATCCACGTTTTCCAAGCCAAGACTAAGCAAAATGGCACGGTAGGCGACAAGGATCTAAGGGAGTTTTCAGGCACCTTAAACCAAATACGAACCATCGACGCGCTCGACGCCTTCCTCTCCGGGAAGGTTGATTCCGAAGTAAAAGACAAGATTACTAAGCTTGGAATACGCAATCTACTTCAAAAATATTACACTGTTCGTGGAATCTTTGTAACTAATGCACCAATCGATGCCAATGGGCACGACTTCCTAAAATCTGATCCATCGATTATAGCTTACGACCGCGGCGCCATTGCCAAGAACTATGTCGACTTAAATGTTGAGGGCGGCATTAAGCAGACCTATACCTTCACAATAGACGGTGATCCACTCACTTTTCAAGCTGGGGCGCTCGCAAAAGTTCTGGTGCTTTTTGCGGATGGCAAGGAACTCGCGGCAATACCCGGTATTGCAGATGGTAACCTATTCGAACTCAACGTTCGGCTTCCCCTTGGCAATACTAAAGTGAACAAAGCCATACGGGATTCCATCGATAACCAACAACAACACGTTAAGTTTCCTCTTTTTCACAATGGAATAACGGTTCTAGCAGAAAAAGTGGCTGCCAAGGAAGGAGCAGTAACGATTGAGAATTTTGTCGTCGTCAATGGAGCCCAAAGCCTAAAACAGTTCTACAACAATCAACAAAAGATCAGTGGTGACCTCAAGGTGCTCACCAGAATCATCGAAATCGGCAATAACACTGCTCTCGCGAGGGAAATATCAATAAATAGCAACAACCAGAATGGCATTAAGCCCCGCGATCTTAGGTCAAATGACGCTGTTCAGGTGCGTCTGCAAGCGGAGTTTGAACAACATGCCGCGGAAAACTTCTCTTTTGATGTGAAGCGAGGCGATGAAGGCACGGGCAACATAATCTCCAACGAATATGCAGGCAAACTACTTCTAGCGTTTGATCTAGACGAACCCTGGTCTTGCCATCAGACTTATAAGGTTTTCGACGAGAAGTATGCCGATATCTTCGCTCGGCCGGAGGTAACTGCCCTTCGAATAATTTTTTTGGCCCGCGTGATGCAGTTCATAGAAGCCCACTTAGAAACAATAAAAAATGTCGCGTTTGCGCGTTATGGGCTTACCAAATATATGCTGCTAACCACCGTCAAGCGAATTTTCTCCTCCGATCCGCTTGGCAAAAAGGTGTGTCAGCGCCCGGATATCATTTTCGAAAAGAACTGCAGAGATTGCGTTCTCACGGTCATCGATGATCTTTTAAAATCAATTGTAATTGACCTTAACCACGAAATTGAACAGGGAGCTATGAGTGACTATAAATCCGATCTTAAGAGTCGCGCTAGCGTTGAGAAACTAGTCAGCGATCTACTTCGCAGCTATGAAAAAGATAAGGCGCGCGGAAAAGTCGATTCCATCGAGACTCGGCTAAAAGCTTGCGGGCTAGAGCTACAATAACCGGCACCCAAGCGCGTCCCAATCGTATTTTGCAGTTCCGAAAGATGGTGATTCGTCTCATCGCCAAGGGCACTCACGTGAGCCGATATCGTGGGACGATGAGAATGTGTGGGTTGGTTTAGCTCTGGCTTCTTACGCCGGAAGCAACTGCGCAACTGAGTGCGTTGATGCAGCCCAGTGATTACTGAGCGCGTTGTGCTAAGCGCGCTCTTCTTTTCCTGAGCGCGCCCGTGTGCAGCAGGAAGGGAACTCATCGGAGTCAAACCATGACCGACAGCACAACAGCCGAACTGAAGAAACCCAACCTCGTGGGCATCAATCACGTCGCCCTTGAGGTCGGCAGCATCGACGAGGCGCTTGCCTTCTACGGCAACATCTTCACCTTCAGGCTGCGTGGCCGCGGCCAGGGCAGCGCCTTCATTGACATGGGCGATCAGTTCATCGCGTTGATGGAGAGCACGGCCCCAGCCGACGACAACGAGCGGCACTTCGGGCTTGTCGTCGACGACCGTTCGGCCGTGCGGCAGCTCGCCGAAGCCGCCGGCGCGAATGTCCTGCCAGGGCGATTTCTCGATTTTCTTGATCCCTGGGGTAATCGGGTGCAGGTGGTGGAGTACAGCGATATCCAGTTCACCAAGGCGGCGGAGGTTTTGAATGCGATGGGCCTCGATCTCCGAAAAAGCGATGAAGCGCTGAAGGAGCTGGCGGACAAGGGCATGACATTCTAGACCAGCGGCCATTATGCCCAAACGCAGCGCAGGTCTCCTCCTCTATCGGCTGACGAATGGCCGTCCCGAAGTCTTTCTCGTCCATCCGGGCGGGCCCTATTGGGCGAAAAAGGATGACGGCGCCTGGTCCATTCCGAAGGGCGAGTACACGGACGACGAGGAGCCGCTGGCCGCAGCCCGGCGCGAGTTCGAGGAGGAAACGGGCATCCGCCCCGAGGGCGAGGCCACGCTCCTCGGCACCATTCGCCAGCCCGGCGGCAAGCTCGTCACGGCTTTCGCCGTCGAAGGCGACATCGACCCCCACGCGATCCGAAGCAACACCTTCAGCATGGAGTGGCCGCCGCGCTCCGGTCGGATGCGAAGCTTTCCGGAGGTGGATCGCGCGGGGTGGTTCGGAAAGGAGGCGGCCGAGCGGAAGATCCTGCGGGGCCAGCTGCCGTTTTTACAGGCGCTCTGGGAACACCTTGGCTGAGTACGCTAATTCGCCGAAAGATGCACTCCTCCCTCCTCCACTCGTCCGCATGCGGTTCAATCGTCACTTCGTGATTTGTCAGCTGAAACGCGTTGTAGGATGCTGCCGCTCTTCAGTCGACGGATGGAGTTGCTAAAGTGTGCCGTATTTTCCGCGTCGCAATTGTCGTTCCGCTGTTTCTTGCCGCGGCAAGTGTCAGCCACGCCCAAACCGCGTCCGACCAGGAAGCGGTTCGCACAGCCAACCAGGCATATTACGCAGCCCTTTCGGCACGAGATATCGGAGCCATGGAGGGAGTTTGGTCGCAAACGGACGACGATGTGAACATAGCTCCGCCGGTGCGGCCTGCTGCCCATGTCGGTTGGCCGGCGATCAAAAAGCAGTACGAAACATTCTGGGCCACTTTGGACGAGCTGACCGTCTCGATGGTTAACCCGACGATCAAGATCGAAGGCAATGTCGCGTGGGTCTACGGGACGGAACAAGCCAAGCGGCGAACGAAGGGGGGCGAGGCGAGCTCGGGACCGAATTTCGGAACCAGCATTTTCGTGAAAAGAAACGGCGAATGGCGCATGGTCTTTCACCAGGCCGCTTTGATGCCCCAGCCAACGGCAAGTGCGAAGAAGTAACGGGATCACCGCCTCCGCGCGCCACGCCGGCAAAGTGCTGACCGCTACTTAGGTTCGCGGCGAGGTGTTTCATGCCTCGGGGCTGCGATTGCGCGCGACTCTATTTTCGTGGTCCTAAAAAACGTGGAGAATGGGTTTGCCGATGTTTTCAAAATTGGTTTGACTTCACCCCACCGACTGAAATCCGCTGGACACGAATGCATCTGGTTGACGCGGCGTCGCGTGTTTATAAGCAACGCAGCGACCCACGCGAGCCGAGCTATGCCCGACCTGACTTCGCTTGAACCCGGCCTCACCGGAACCGCCACTCTCGTCGTCGGCCCCGAGCACACGGCGCCGCGCGTCGGTTCCGGGCGGGTGCCTGTTTTGGCAACACCGGTGATGATCAATGTCATCGAAGCGGCGGCGCTGAATGCAATCGAGCATCTGCTGCCGGCGGGATACCAGAGCCTTGGCATTCACCTCGATGTGCGCCATTTCGCGGCGACCCCGGTGGGACTGACCGTGACGGCCAATGCCGAGGTGATCGCTGTCGAGGGGCGGACCATCACCTTCCGCGTCGAAGCACGGGACGACCGTGAGCCCATCGGGGATGGCATGCATCAGCGCGTGGTCGTCAATGTGGCGCGCTTCGACGACCGGATTCAGCGGAAGCTGAACCCGGCCGATTGAGCTGTTTTCGCCGCAGCGGGCTGTGCAGGCTCGTTGGGCGCCAAGTGATCAGCACGGCCAGTTGCAGCAAGCTCGCGAACTACTGCGAGCCGCGCAGCTCAGGAGTCTTCCTGCTGCTTCTGATACTCAGCATCTTTTTCGTGGGCTCGTTGTGCCGCCGGTCGGGCGTTGAGGCGCTCGACATAGGACACAAACTCCGGCCGCTCCGGAATGAGCTTGAACATCATGGCCCAGCGGAGTTGCGAGCCGATGACCACGTCGGCCGCGGTGAACTGCTCGCCGAACAGGTAAGGATCGACGGCAGCGGTCGCCTGCGCGAGCACATTCATCACCGTATCGAAATCGCCGTAGCCGAGCGTCGCACGGCGCACCGTCTCCTTGCGCGGGTAGGCGCGATCGATGATCGCTGGCTCAATCACGCTCGGACCGAAAAACATCCACCTGAGGTATGGGCCGCGCCGCGGGTCACCGACAGGGATGTTCAGCTTCGCTTCCGGGAACTCGTCCGCGAGATAGGTGCAGATCGCCGACACCTCGGAAATCACCACGTCGCGGTGCCTAAGGGCGGGGACCTTGCCCATAGAATTAATCGCCAGATACTCCGGCATCAGGTTCTCGCCTTTCTTGAAGCTGACGAGATGGACATCGTAGGGCTGCCCGAGCTCCTCCAACATCCAAAGCACGATCGAGGAACGGGACGGGCTGGCGTGATAGAGGGTGAGATCAGCCATGATCACCTCCTGTTAAACAGTCGGTGACGCCCTAACGCGCGAGTGGGGCGATTCGATGGGCTTTCGGAAAGGTCGGGCTCGCCGCCACGTCCGCCCGATCAGCGGTAGACGAGGACGGGAATCGTGCTGTGGGTCAGCGCCTTCTGCGTTTCGCTGCCGAGCAAGAATGCAGATATGCCACGCCGGCCATGGGAAGCCATGACGATCAGATCGCACCCCTTGTCCTTGGCCGTCTGAATGATGCCTTCGTAGGGCTGAGGACTTTCGATCTGCACCAACTCACAAGGCACACCGCCCGCCTCTGCCGCCTTGCCGATGACGTCGAGCGCTGCCTTGGCCTGGGCGTCGGTGATCTGCTTGTAGCGCTCCGGGTCCTCCGGATAGACGACACCCTCTACGGTGAGGAATTGGATCGGCGGCGTCACGGTGACTGCCGTGAGTTTCGCGCCGACACACTTTGCAAGCTCGACGGCATGGCCGAACGACCGCTCGGAACACTCCGAGCCGTCCGTGGTCACGAGAATGTTCTTGTACATAGCCGTGTTCCTTCGCTCGCTCAGTCAGAGACGTTACTCTCGCGCGGCGCAACCGCCTTGACGCGCATCAACACCGCCACCGCTGATCCTGAAACAGGCTACCAGGCTGGCGGGATCCAAAGGAAGTCGGAAACGAAACGCTGCTTTATCGTGCAGTGATCGCGCGCCGATTGTTGGCGCTCGGAAGGAATGACTCTGCCCGACTTCGATTTAGGACGCTTAATCGAGGAGCAGCGGCAGAGGTTTCAGATCGTCGAAAACGCGATCTGCAGGCATGTCCGGATATTCGTCCGGGAGGCCATACCTGTTGATCCACATGCACGTGAATCCGAACGCCTTGGCACCCGCGATGTCCCATCGGTTCGAGGACTGGAACGCGATCTCCTCGGGCCTGAGACCGAAGCGGTCGCACGCGAGTCGGTAAACGGGAGCATTGGGCTTGTAGATCCCAGCCTCGTGGACCGTGATGATCTCATCCAACATGCCGCCGAGACCCGCTGAGGCAACCGCATCATCGACCATGTCGCGATCACCGTTCGTGAGGATCGCGAGCTTGGCGCCGGCATTCCTGAGATCGCTCAGGACATCGGGGACCTCCGGATAAGCCGATAGCGTGCGATAGGCCTTGAGGAGCTTGTCCCGAAGCCCGTCGGGGATACCGCCAGTCGCGGCGATCGCGTAGTCGAGACTGCGCTCCGCAAGCGTCCAGAACGAGACGTGCCGCCCCGTCTGCGCATGGATCCAACTGTACTCCAGATGCTTGGACCGCCAGAGCTGGGAAAGGCTGCCCCACTTGTCGCCAATCTCGTCGCGATAGCGGGATGCAGCGGAGTGAACATCGAAGAGAGTACCGTAAGCGTCGAACACGAAGTACCGCACGCCGACCTCCACAGCAGCCCGGGGATAGTTTACCGCGGGGGCTGCTGCTCCGGTCAAGGGTGCGATGGCTACTGCGCCGGCTCTCCGTCAGCCGTCGGTGCGCTTCGACTTCGAGTCCGCCCGAGCTTCGTTCAGGCGGAGGGCCGAATGCGCCCTGCTCGAAGTGCTAGATCCTTTCCGGCCAGTCGGCAGACGCGCGCGGTTCGTCGCGGCCGTGCACCTGGGACGGTGGCGCGGTCGCTTCGACTGCGGTGAACGGCTCGAGGATTTTGTAGCTGTGCTTCGCTCCCGCTGGCACCAGCCATGAATCCCCGGGCTCGAGCCGCAAGGTCTGTCCTTCGAGCTCGAGCTCTGCCCGTCCGTTGATGACATAGCCGACCGTTTCGTATTCGCGAACGCTCTCGGGCTTGCTGTTTCCAGGCTCCTCCTGTTCCCAGAGCCGCATGGAAACGCGTTTTCCCGACACGAGATACGTCTGCCCCATCTCGCCCTTGGGCGAGTCGGGCGCATGGACCTTTTTCACCGTGGTATCCGTCATCGCACGAGTTCCGGAATGAGGATCGCTCCAGACGCAATCCCGCCCGAAGCGAACGACCTCATCCTGAAACCGGCGAAAGTGGGCGGCGTTCCACGCCTACTGCCGCCCCTCACCTGTCTTGCCACGCATGAACTCGATGATGCCGGAGAAATCCAGGCCGCCGTTCCCCGCTGCAACGAAGAGCTGATAGAGCTGCGCAGCCTCAGCACCCATCGGCGTGGCGACGCCGGCAGAGCGGGCCGCTTCCTGCGCGAGGCTCAGATCCTTCAGCATCAGCGCCGCGGCGAAACCGGGCTTATAGCCGTTGTTCGCAGGTGAGTTCGGCACCGGGCCGGGAACCGGGCAGTACGAGGTGATCGACCAGCACTGCCCTGAAGAGGTCGAAGCGACGTCGAACAGTGCCTGGTGCGACAGCCCCAGCTTCTCGGCGAGATTGAAGCCCTCGCAGACGCCGATCATGCTGATGCCGAGGATCATATTGTTGCAGATCTTGGCGGCCTGACCGGCCCCCGCCTCGCCGCAATGCACCACTTTGCGGCTCATCTTTTCGAGGACCGGCCGCGCCTTCTCGAAGGCTTCCTGGCTGCCACCGGCCATCATGGTCAACGTTGCGGCCTCGGCACCGCCCACGCCTCCAGACACGGGACAGTCGAGCGACAACTTGCCCGCGATCCCTGCCAGCTCGTGGGCGCGCCGGGCCGAGGTCACGTCGATCGTCGAGCAATCGACGAATACGGCGCCGGGGGCTGCGGAGCTGAGCACCTTGGTCTTCTCATAGACGGCTATGGTGTCCTTGCCGGCCGGCAGCATCGTGATGACGACCTCAGCGCCCTCGGCTGCAGCGTCCGCGCTCTCGGCCGCTTTGACGCCGCGAGCCCCAGCCCTCTCGAGGTTGGCGGGCACGAGATCAAAGCCGATGACATCATGACCGGCCTTGACCAAATTGCCGGCCATCGGCGTGCCCATGTTGCCGAGGCCGATGAATGCGATCTTGGTCATACGCTTCCTCCATCAATTCTTTTCGAGATCGTACCCTGTGCCCGCATCAGCGGCCCGTCCACTGCGGGGGTCGCTTGGCGAGAAACGCCTCGAGCCCCTCCCGAAAATCTGCGCTCGTGTAGACTTTCGCCACGACATCCGTATCGTCCACACCTGCTCCGTGCCGACGCAAGCGACGCAGCAGCTCTTTGGTCGCCCTGAGAGTCAGAGGCGCGTGACCTGCGATCTGCCGCGCCAGATCCTCGGCCCGCTTCATCAGCGCCGCGTGGTCATCGAGAAGCTCGGCGACGAGCCCTGCCGCATAAGCCTCCTCGGCGCCCATCAGCCGGGCCGTGAAGATCAGATCCTTGACGCGTCCTTCCCCGAGCAATCGGATCAGGCGGTCGAGAGTTGCTGCGGAAAGGCAGTTGCCCAGCGTGCGCGCAATCGGAAAACCGAACTTCAAGTCGCGCGTGGCAATGCGGATATCGCAGCATGCCGCGATGCCCGCACCGCCGCCCGTGCACGCCCCGGCAATGGCCGCGATGGTCGGCACCGCGCATGATTCGATCGCCGTCATGATCTCGTCGGCGTGCTTCTCGTATGCGATCCCTCGCTCCGGGGAGCTGAAGTCGCGGAAAAGAGAAATATCGGTGCCCGCAGCGAACGCGCGGTCGCCCGCGCCTGTGATCACGATGGCCGCCAGGGAGCCGTCGTCGGGCGCCTGGGAGCAGATCTCCGCCAGGCGGTCGTACATGCTGAACGTGAGGGCATTGCGGGCCTGGGGCCTGTTGAAGGTCACGAAACCGATTCGGTCCCGCACCTCGTAGAGGATCTCCTGGTCTGCGGCAGGCGGCTTGGCTTGATTCATTTATGACCTCGTCAGTTCTTGCATCCCGCTCCAGCGGGTGGTGAGCCGGTGCCCAGCAAACCGCCTCACCCTTTCGAACGCAATGGGTTTTCGAGCATCGGTGAACCGAGCCGTGCGCGTACCGGCCCCGTGCCGCTAAGGGGCTCCGCCACCGGTTGAGGTTTTGCAAGGCTGCGATGCCGGCCCAAGGTGCGGTGGACCGTCTGGCGATGGAGAGCGCAGCCGACGCAGATCCCAGATTTAGGTCCTCCGACCGCCGACTCTCGGCTCCCCCGATAGTTGGTGGACCAAGCTCACCAGCCTGCTGAGGCCGTTACTGCTGCGCCTCTGCCGAGGCTTCCGCTTCTGTCCGGATTGCGCATATCGTGTGTTCTTCTGTCGCGCGGCACAACTGGTGCTGGCGCAGGCCCGCATTATAGGTTTCCATTCCCCGAACCAACGGCTGCAACATTGGTTCGCAATGGCATCAAACCGGCTGAGACACCGTTCACGCGAAGTCGCTATCGCGCTAGCAATCACCTTGGCTGCTGTTGCGGCGGTGATTGCGACTCTCTCAAGCCAGGAGGAAGACGCTCAAACTGCGCAGCCCATGGCTTTGGTGACGCCGCGCAAGTGACCGCCCATCAGGACCGGACAGGCTCACTGTGCGGTCCAGCCTCCGTCGATCGAGTAGTTTGCCCCCGTGATCGAGGCGGCGGCATCGCTTGCCAAGAAGGTGGCGAGCGCGCCGACCTGGTCCACGGTGACGAACTCGCGGGTCGGCTGGCGAGCGAGAATCTGGTTGCGCGCTTCTTCCTCGCTGATTCCCTGCGTTCGGGCGAGATCGGGGATTTGCCGTTCCACGAGCGGTGTCCACACGAACCCGGGCGAGATGGCGTTTGCCGTCACACCGTGCTGAGCGAGCTCGAGCGCGACGACCTTGGTCAGGCCCGCGAGCCCATGCTTCGCTGCGACGTAGGCGCTCTTGTTCACCGAGGCGCGGAGCGAATGAGCCGAGCAGATGTTGATGATACGCCCCCAGCGACGCGCTTTCATGCCGGGCACGGCGGCGCGGATCGCGTGGAACGCCGCCGAGAGATTGATGGCGATGATCGCGTCCCACTTCTCTATGGGGAATTCCTCGATGGGCGAGACGTGCTGAATACCGGCATTGTTGACGAGGATATCCACGCGACCGAACGTCCGCTCGGCTTCCACCACCATGTCGGCGATCTGGTTGTGCCGCAGCATATTGGCGCCGTGGAACACGACGCGCGTGCCATGCGCCGCCACCGACCGGATCTGCTCGGCGTTCTCGTTCTCATCGCCGATGCCGTTCATCAACACGTCCGCTCCAGCCTTGGCGAAGGCATGTGCAATGGCAAACCCAATGCCGGAAGTCGATCCGGTGACGATAGCTGCTTTGCCCTTGAGTTGCATGGCGCCCTCCTGTTCGCTGAAGCCGGATTCCCGGCGCAAACCTCTCATGACCGGCTGCGGGTCCGCAGGCCGACGTGACCCTTCTCATAACACCTGATCACTGACTGCTATAGGCTCGCAACAGCCGCGTGCGTAGAGCGCGCCTACGAGCCTAAATATGGGGGCGCTCGGGAGTGGCTTAGCATTCTTCCGGCGTCGAGCCCCTACCCTTCCTCTTGCCTCGCACCCGCCGAGATGCCTCCCCTGCTCCTCGTGCCCCCGCAACAAATGAGCGGCCTTTTCACCCGACGCCAGAGAGAATCTCTGCAATTGCCTTCGACCGGAATTCAGCGGCGGTTGAGGACCTCGCCCGAAATCTTTTCCCCATCAGCGCACTAGGCCCCTTCACATCCGCTGCGGGCGTGCTATATAACCACCCATCGAAGCCGCCCCCGGGCGGCTTTTCACATCAGACCCGTCCTGCGGGTCCAAGATGCAGTGACGCGGGGTGGAGCAGCCCGGTAGCTCGTCAGGCTCATAACCTGAAGGTCGTAGGTTCAAATCCTACCCCCGCAACCAACGCCCCCCACACCCGACAGTGTGGGTTTTGACCAGATCGGTCCCCCGCAACGAATAAGTCCCAGCCAGTTCAGCGATTCTTAGAGCTAAGCCGCGACCAAGCGTGCTCACGATTGTCAAGCCGCTGGATAACGTCGCAGCGTAAAGCTGCTGTGATATCGTGCTGGGCCGTTAGGACGCCCCATGAGCTTGGGTCGGCTGGCATGTAGATCGTTGTGTCACATCACCTCTTGCGCAAAAGCCATCGCCAGTCCCCGCGCAGAGCGCGGGGTTGGCCCGCTATGACGCGCTACTTCAGAAAGAGGTCCGGCAGGACGAGCGAGATCTGTGGGAAGTAGGTGACAAGCATCAACGCGATCAACAGCGGTACGTAGAACGGAGCCACCGCGACCAGCGCCCTGTTGATCGGCACATCCGCGACCTTCGCTACGGCAAACAGAACCATGCCGACCGGAGGCGTCAGCAGGCCAATCATCAAATTGAGCACCATGATGATGCCGAAGTGAACCGGGTCCACTCCAATGGCCACCGCTAGTGGTAGAAGCATTGGCGTGAAGATTGTGATTGCCGCATTCGTCTCCATGAACAAACCAATGATAAGGAGGAACACGTTGATCGCCAGCAGCAGCATGAACGGACTGAGATTCAATCCCTCCACGATGGACACGAGCTGCTGCGGGATCTGCGTGAACACCAGCAGCCAACCGTAGAGGGCCGCCGCCGCAATGATGATCATAATCACTGCCGTCTCGCGCATCGTTTCGCGCAGAATCTGAACGAGCTGCGGCAGCGTGATCTCGCGATAGACGAACATGGCGATAATCACCGCATAGACAACGGCGATAGCAGCGGCCTCTGTCGGGGTGAAGATACCGCTCATCATTCCGCCAATGATGATTGCTGGCGTCACCAGCGGTGGCAGAGCTCTCCAAAAGCTAGAAACAAGAGGCTTGAACCCTTGCCATTTCTGGGTCGGCAGGTTGTGCCGCCGTGCCTGCCACCAGACGAGCAACATCATCAGCGCGCCCATCAGCAGTCCGGGGAGAATACCGGCAATCAGCAAAGCTGTGGCGGAGGCATTGGCGACGACCGCGTAGACGATCAGTGGAATGCTGGGGGGGATGATGGGGCCGATTGTCGCCGAGGCGGCGGTCACGCCAACGGAAAATTCGTCGGGATAGTTGGCCTGCCGCATGGCGCGGATTTCAACCTGGCCGACGCCGACTGCGTCCGCGACAGCAGAGCCGGACATGCCCGAGAAGATGATCGATGCGGCGATATTCACCTGGCCGAGGCCGCCTCGCATGTGGCCGGTCAGGCGGGCGGCGAAGTCGAAGATGCGATCGGTAATACCCCCCGTGTTCATGATCTTGCCAGCGAGAATAAAGAACGGGATCGCCAGCAGCGGAAAGCTGTTCACGCCGTAGACCATGCGCTGCGCAAGGATGGTGTAGGGGATGGCGTCGATGCCCCGTTCGAACACAGTGACGATGAGCGCAGACAAGCCGAGCGCGAATGCAGCAGGAATGCCGATGACGAACAGGAGGAGGAGAACGCCTATGAAGAGTGAGAGGATCATACGCCCGTTTTCCTGGTGCGGCCGACCATGCGCATCGCGCGATCGTACATATCAAGGATGAGCAGCAGGGTCATAACGAGTACGGAAACGCCAACTGCCGCGTAGATATGGCCCATGCGGAACCAATCCATCGTCGCCGTAAAGGTCATCCACGTAGCGTTCATTAGAAGCCAGCAGCCATAACCGACGGACAATAGGAACCACGCCATCATCAAATCGACCACCAGCGCGAGAATGTCTGCACCTCGGCCTGAAACGAATCCGTCGATGATGTCGACGCGAATGTGCTCGCGGGCCAGAAGAACAACCACGCCGCCAAAGTAAGTGGTGAGCACGCACATGAGCCGCGCCAGCTCTTCCGTCCACTGGAGCGGCGCATCCATGATGTATCGGAAGAACACCTGCAGCACTGAGGAAGCGAGCATGATTACGAATGCGCTTATCGCCAGTATCTCGAAAGTGAAAAAGACGACCCGGCGAATCCCTCTGAGCGATTCCATCGTGTGTCCCAACCGTCGTGAATAAAGTCAGCAAATTTGCAAAGGCGGCGTGCGGGCCGCCTTCGCGATGGCTCGGAGAACGAGCTATTTTAGGTATTTGGCGACGGCTTCAACGACGCTCGGAGCCCAGTTCTTCGACAGCTCGTCGATGGCCGGGCGCGCCTTTGCGATGAAAGGTCCGCGGTCGATCTTTACTGCCGTCATCTTGTTCTTTTCAACCAGCGCGGTGCAGACAGAGTCGATCTGCTGCTTCGTCACCTCGTCGCCGTACTTGGCGGCGTCGACGGCTGAGCTGATGACGGCTTCGCGCAGCTCCGGTGTTAAGCTCTCGAGGAAGACCGAGCTGATGGTCCAGTGCCATACGGCAGGAACGTGCGCCGTATAAATAAGGTGGGATTGCACCTCATAAAGCTTCGCCTGATTGACGTTGAAACACGGGTTCTCCTGCGCTTCGACTACTCCCATCTGCAGGCTGCTAAAAACTTCCGGCCAGGCCACGGGCGTCGGCCGCGCGCCAAGCTCGGACCAGACGCGCACCCAAGACGGGATCTCAGGTACACGCATCTTCAGCCCTTTCAGATCATCAGGGCTGTTGATCGGCTTCTTAGCGGTTAGATGCCGGTCGCCCCGCCGGAAGAAAGCAACCACATCGAGCTTTGCCTTGTCCTTGATGACCTTCTTGGCTTCGGCACCGACAGGGCTCGCCCAGTATTCGAACACCTCCTCTGGACCGGGAAACACGAATGGCACGACGGTCGCAGCATATTCAGGAGCAATCACGTTCGGCAGGGTGTCGCCGAAGAGGGTCATCTGAACCTGGTTGACCGTGAGTTGCTCGAGATTGTCCCGTTCGCCACCGAGCACGGCAGAATGGAAAATCTTGACCGTAATCTCGCCCTTGCTGCGTTCCTTGACGAGTTCGACGAACTTGTCGACGGCCTGGAACTCGGGGCCCGGCGGCGAGGTGTGTAGTGCAAAGCTGAGCTCGAGCGCCGTGACTCCCGTGGTGCCTCCAAAAACAAGCCCAACCGCCAGGGCAGACGTCATCAGAATTGGTTTTAGCATGATATCGCGTTTCCTCCTTTAGCTATATCTGTTCACGGCTGGGCAGGAGGCTCGTGAGCCCCGACCGCCCTTACCGCGTCTTTGACGCTCTGCCCCTGCATCACGCCGAGGCCCTGAGCGCATATTCCGGCGGCGCTGAGAATGCCGTTCGTCCAGGCATCCTCAGCATCGCCGATCCGAGCCGAATTATGCGAGACGGTCGCACAGGCGATGCCTTTTGCATCGAGCATAGCGATCGCGGCGCGTCCGGCACCGGATTTACCACCGCCGGCATCATTGAAGATGACGAGGTGCGGCGGATGAAGCGTGGCGAACGCGCCAGAGATCAGGCCCCCGTGAGAACCACAGACGATCACCGCCCCTTTGTCGCCAGGTCCGATGAGGGATATCGAATCCATTAAAATGACGGGACGCGCGCCAATATGCGTAATGGTTTCATTTCTCATGACTGGTGCCCGCCATAAATGCGCCGCACCGCCATCATGACGGGCTCACCAATGCTGAAGCCGGCTTCGATGGCCAGCGAATTGAGAGCCGAGATCACCCCGTAATTCCAAGTCTCGAGCGCGTTGCCGATCAGCGCGCTGTCGTGCGACACGGTGCCGGCGATAATGCCCCGCTTCTCAAGATAAGGGAGGGACGCAATTCCCGCTTCGTCTTTCCCAATGCCCGCGTCGTTGAAAAAAACGACCGCGATTGGAACCCGCCCTGCATACTCGCCTGAGCTGATGCCGCCGTGCGAGCCGGCCATAATGATCTGGCCTTCATCTTCGGGCTTGACGTGGGCGATGGTGTCGACGGCCACGACGCTACGACTACCGACGACTTCAACCACCTTCCGCAGCATTGTGAATTGTGGGGATCCGGCGTTCATGAAGAAGCCTCTTCAATCCCCGACAGCTCCTGCAGCAAAAGCGCAAGGGAGGAGTTATCGAGCTCACTGCGGCCGGTAGCGGCCAGAACGCCATAGAGTTGTTGGATGAGCGCGGTTGCCGGAAGTACGGTTCCCGTTGCGCTGCCGTTCTCGAGGGCAAGCTTCAGGTCCTTGCGCTGCAGGGTGACACGGAAGCCGGCGATGTAGTTCCCGTCGAGCACCCGCTGACCATGCAGATCGAGTGCCCGGCTCTGGGCGAAACCGCCGAGCAATGCAGTGCGCACCTTGGCAGGATCGACGCCATTCTTTTTGGCGAGCGTCATGGCCTCGGCAACAGCCTGAATATTGATCGCAACCGCAACCTGGTTGCAAATCTTGCACACCTGTCCGGCGCCGTGCCCGCCGATGTGGCTGATGGTCTTCCCCATAACCTCCAAGACGGGCCGGCAGCGATCGAGCACGGCTGCCTCTCCGCCGACCATGATCGAGAGAGTGCCACTTTCCGCACCCTGATAACCACCGCTCACAGGAGCATCGAGCATCTCGATTCCACGCGCGGCAAGTTCGCGGGCCATGGCCTGCGTTGCAATGGGCGAAATCGAGCTCATGTCAATCAACACGCTGCCGGGCCGCATCGCGGAAGCGAGCCCGCCGTCGCCGAGCACGACAGCCTCGACGTCCGGCGTGTCAGGCAACATCGTAATCACGATGTTCGCTTGAGCAGCACCCGCTATTGACCCGGCATCGTCAGCACCGGCGGCCACCAACTCTTCGACGGCCGCGCGATTGAGATCATGGACAATAAGACCATAGCCGGCTTTTCTCAGATTGAGCGCCATCCGGCGCCCCATGACGCCGAGGCCAATGAAGCCGACCTTTTCAGGTTGAGAGCTGTGGGATTCTGTCACCTCGTTTACCCCTGGTATTCTAAAATTGGGATGCCCGATTTCGATCTCAGTGAGTCTTGCAATGAAGACCGCCGTCAACGCACAGGTCGATGCCGGTGATGTATTTCGCCTCGTCGGAAGCCAGGAAAAGCGCGGCATGCGCGATATCCCAGCCGTCGCCCATGCGTTTCATAGGTGGAATGGCAGAGCGCTTCTGTCGCATTTCCGTGAAATCCGTGTAATGGTCCTTCATCGCCTGATAGATGTGCGGCGTATCCATCAACCCAGGCAGAATCGTATTGGCTCGGATTCCTTTGTCGGCATACTGAAGCGCGATTGCACGGGTGAAATGATTAACGCCGGCTTTGGAGGCATAATAGGAAATGTAGTTGAAATGCAGCCAGCGGATTGACGCTAGTGACGAAATATTGATGATCGATCCGCTGCGCTGAGCCTCCATGATCGGCAGCACGCATTTGCATGTGAAGAACATGCTTTTCAGGTTCACCGCCATGACCCGGTCCCACTGCTCCTCCGTGGTCTCAACGGGTCCGCCCTCGATGTTCATCCCGACATTGTTGTGCAGCACGTCGATCCGGCCCCAATGCTCCTTGACCGTATCGACAACAGTACGCACGCGGTCGAGATTGGTCACGTCCGCCTGCAGCGCCAGCGCCGTGCCGCCCTCGCGTTCGATGATGTCGCGGGTGCGCTCAGCTGCTTCCGCATTGATGTCGATGCAGGCAACCTTTGCGCCTTCCCGCGCGTAAAGCACGGCCGATGCCTTGCCATTGCCCCACCCTTCTCCGACCGAACCCGCACCGAACACGAGCGCGATTTTGTTCTCAAGGCGTCCTGGCATGTCTGTGAGCTTTCTGTTTCTTCGGAATGCGCCCAACTAGTGCGAAGGTGCGAGGTATGACCTTATGACGAAATCCATTGCGTCCTATTCGACCATCTCAAGGTTCCATAACTGCGCCACCGCTGACCACCAAGGTGTGCCCGGTGATGAAGGCGGACCGCTCTGATAGGAGAAAGGCGACGGCTTCGGCAATGTCTGCCGCTGCGCCGAGACGTTTAAGCGGCGTCTCGGCAATCCGGCCTGGAAGGATGTGCTGGTCCAGCTGGGCGAGCATGTCGGTGTCGGTCAGACCCGGCGCCACGGCATTCACGCGTACGGCAGGCGCCAGAGCTTCGGCGAAGCAGCGCATCATGCCGATAACACCCGCTTTTGCGGCGACGTAGTCGATTTGCCGGGCGCGCGGGCGGAAAGCGCCGATCGAACTTAGGCAGACGATGCGGCCGAAGCCGCGCGCCAGCATATCATCTTTGACCTGCTTGATACTTATGAAGGCGCCATCCAAATTGATGCGAAGAGTTTCGCGCCAGATGTCCAGCGTCAGCTCGGAGTGGTCGCGCGGGTGCGTCGTTCCTGCGTTGGCGACCAGCAGCGAAACAGGACCGAGCGTCTGCCGGACTGTGTCGACGGCGGCGGCAAACTCTGCTTCATTACCGACATCGGCACGGAACAGCTCGCACACGCCACCTTCGGCCTCGATCGCGGCCTTGACGTCAGCAGCAGCGCCGTGATTACCAACGTAATTGAGCGCGATTTTTGCGCCGCCTCTGGCGAGCCGAAGGCAACAGGCCTTACCAATCCCCCTTGCCCCACCGGTTACCAGCGCGACACGGCCGTCGAACTCCGACGTGCCGTCGGCCATGCGTTTCCTCCTGCTACGCGAGAGCCCGTTTAACCGGGCCACTCTTGTCTAAAGGTATGATGTCTTGGCCGGAAAATCGTGTCAACCTAGTTGCACGATGAACGGCTTTCGTTCAGCTAAGTGCCGTTCGGAAACTCGTTGAAGCATTCGAGGCTGGCTGAAGTGGAATCGAATTTGATCCGCCATCAACCGACGAGAGAAAAGCCGAAAAAGTCGCTCAGCAGACTGGAGGTCGTACTCGACCATATCAAGCACCAGATCGCCGAAGGAACACTACAGCCGGGAGCGCAACTGCCGCCCGAGCTCGAGCTCGCGCGCGAGCTCGGCGTCAGCCGGACGCCGGTGCGCGAGGCCATCAAGGTACTCGCGGCCGCTGGGGTCGTCGAGGTGCGCCATGGCCATGGCACGTTCGTCGCGAATGGCGCGCAGGCCTCTCTGGGGCAGCTGCTGCTCTTCGAGATCTATTTGAAAGACACCACGCCTCAGAAGCTGATGGAACTTCGGACCATCTTTGAGCGCAGCGCCGCGGAGCTGGCCGCGCAACGGCGCACCCCGGAAGATCTACAAGCAATGCGCAATGCTATCGAGCGCCTGCGTACCCTCGTGGAGGTCGAACCTCTGGATTTCGACGCCACCCTTGAGGCAGATCTCGATTTTCATCGCGCCATTTACCGGGCCACCAAGAACGAGCTGGTGGAAACGCTGGCGAAGTTCGTTCTGAACATGGTTTCAGGCTGGCTGCGCCGTTCACACGAAAACCGGGGGCTGAGGGATACGGTGCGCCTGCATGAGATCATGTACGCAATGATCGAGGCGCGGAACAGCGGCGGCGCGCGGGAATGCTATGGTGTCGAGGCCAATATGGAGCATTTCCGACAGATGCTTGAAGAAGTGGAGCTTCGCGAACGTCAGGCGATCGATCGATAGACTATTGCGTCGCTGAAGGCGTGCCACAGTGCCTTCTCTCTAGGCATGTCTCCGAGTGCTTGGGTCACTGCCCAGGGCAGATTATTAGCCAGCTCTCCCTTGAGCTCGATTTGGTGCCCTTCTTCCTCAGGGAAAAATTGAATCTCAAACAGGCTGCGTAACAACTCGAACGTTGCGCGGCCCTGGACAGGATCGCGAGGCGCGATCCGCGTTACGCCGGAATTCATATCATGGCCATCGGTTCGAAAGGGTCCATGTCGTCAACGTATCATCTTGGGGAGCCAAAGGGACAGATCCGGCCATAGCGTGATGATGATGAGCGAGACTAAGAGCGGGATGTAGAACGGCAACACCGCGCGCAACACCGTCCACATCGACACACCAGCGATGTGGGATAGCAGGAACAGCCCCAACCCCATCGGTGGCGTCAGAAGGCCGATCATCAAATTGAAGATGAAGATGATGCCGAGATGGACTGGGTCGACACCCGCCATGGTCAATGGCGCTATCACCAAGGGCGCTATGAGCAGCGTCGCCGTGGTGCTGTCGATGAACATACCCGCCACCAGGAGCAGAAGGTTCACGATCAAGAGCAGCATCAGCGGATCGGTCGACAGCGATAGCAGGCTGCGGGTAAAGATCTGCGGTAGCTGTTCGACTGCCATCACCCAGCCGAAGAGCCCCGCCGCGGACACGATAATGAGCACGGCCGACGTGGTCTTTACGGTGTCGAAGAGTGCGAAGCGCAATCGCTCCCAGCTGATGCCACCATAAAAGAAGGTAGTGATCAGCAGAATGTAGGCGACCGTGATTGACGCTGCCTCCGTAGGCGTAAACAGGCCCTGCAGCATTCCGCCGACGAGCAGGACCGGCGCCAGCAACGCTGGCAGTGCCGGCAAGAAATCTGCCCAGACCTCCCGGAACGTCGGCCAGCGATCCGAGCGCGGATGCTTATGCCTGTAGGCGAGCCAGGCGACTGTCAGCATCAATATGCCTGTGTACAGTAGCGCTGGCATGATGCCGGCGATTAACAGCTGCACGATTGAGGTGCTGGTGGCGGCACCGTAGATGATGAGCGGAATTGAGGGAGGAAAAATCGGGCCGACGACGGCGGACGCTCCAGTGATTGCCGCGGAATAGGCGGGAGAAAACCCGTTGCGCACCATGGCACGTATCTCAATGCGTCCCAGTCCGCCGATGTCAGCCAGTGCTGCACCAGATGTTCCCGAGAAGATCAGCGACCCGATGACATTGACCTGCGCGAGGCCACCTGGTACGCGGCCGCCGAGCGTATTGGCAAATCGAAAGATGTGGCTGGTGATGCCGGCCTGGTTCATCAAACTCCCGACGAAAATGAAGACTGGCACCGCGACCAGAGGGAAAGAATCGAGCGCATAGGTCATGCGCTGCGCGACCAACTCCAACGGGAAGCCCGACAATATAACGTAGAGAAGTGCCGGCACCGCGATGGCGATGACTACCGGAAAGCCGAGGATGAATAGTGCGACAAAAGCGAGAATTATGGTGATTGCCATGGCGATAACTGCCCTTAGCCCCTCATCGATTCCGGCAGGTCGAGCTCCTCTTCAGGCTCAATCTCTTGCGGGAAAGTGATGTAGAGCGGGCGATCCTGAAGGGCCTTGATCGTCATGATGCTGCATTCCAGCGCACTCATCGCGAAACTGACGAAGGCTGCACCGAGGAAGACCCAATACGGAATGCGCAGCGTGGGCGTGGAATTATCGAGATTGGTGCTTATCGCGACCGCGCTGGCAACAGTCATCGCCGCAAAGGTGGCCGCTCCCGTCAGACCGATGACGATGCGCACAATACGCAGTACGCTCTTTGGGAGCATCGTGATCAGTTCGTCCATCCGGATGTTTGCACCCGACGTGATCACATAGGGCAGCGCTATCAACACTGTGCAGATCAGCATGAAGCGGGTGAGCTCTTCTACGCCGATGAATGGCGCCGATAGGATTTCGCGCGCGATGACCTGGATGAAGGGAAGCGATACCATCGCTATCAGCATGGCGACACTTCCCCAGCGAAAAACCCACCGCAGCGGTTCCACGGCACGGTCGATAGCATAGGTGCGGCTATCCACAGCCGGCACGTTGGCCGGCGAGTCCATGGCCACTTTGGCTTCACCCACAGGTATTCCTCCCAGAATATTCTAGATTGTCATCACGCAGCGGAGCCGGGGCAGTAAATGATCCCCGGCTCCGGTTGTAGTTTACTTGACGGCGGCGATGCGCTCCATGATGGGCTTCCAGTCGGGGAAGTCGGCGCTCACCTGGGCGGTCACTGCCTTTCGGAACTCATCCACCTTGAGACCGTCCTTCTCGGTGATGAAAGTCATCCCTTTGCCTTTCAGCACATCGATCAGCTCAACCTCGGCTTTTTGCCCGAGCGCCAGCGTCTCCTCTCCTACCTCGGCCGCGACCTGCAGGAGCAGAGCGCGATCCTCTTCAGGAAGTGATTGCCAGAATCGCTCGTTGATGAAGACCGGCAGCACATTCTGCATGTGAGCGGTCAACATGACGTGTGTCTGCACTTCGTAAAGCCGATTGGCGTTGATCATGGTGAGCGGATTTTCCTGGCCGATTACCATTCCTGTCATGAGCGCGGTTGGAAGCTCGGCCACCTCGACCGGGGTTGGAATGGCTCCCATACCCTTGATCATGCTCGTCCAAAGCTTGAGTGGTACACCGCGGAACCGCTCCCCGGAGAGATCGGCCGGCGAGTAAATGGGTTTTTTCGCTGTCATCTGTCGGGCCCCGCGGTAGAGCCGGCCGATGATGCGGACATTCGCCTCTTTGGCCAGCCGCTCTCCCATTTCCTTCATGATCTCGGATTTTTGCGGATCGGTGGCGGCCATTGCGTGAGCGCCGTCCCGGTAGATAAAGGGAGCAGCGAAGGCGCCCATCTCTGGCATGAGGTTGGCTAGCGATGCGAACTCGTGGTGGGCGAGCGGGATAGCGCCGCTGCGCACGCCGTCTACCGTCTCCTGGGCGCCACCGAGCTGTGAGTTGGGGAAGACTTGGACGCGGAGGCGCCCATTGGAACGTTCGTTGACCCGCTTGGCGAATTCCTCCCCATACCAATACTGAATGTCGCCTTCTGAGCCCACGTGAGCATAACGGATCGTGGTTTGGGCGGCCGCTGCCGTTGTCAATACGAGCGAAAGCGCGAGCGTCGCCCCCATGCTCTTGAGTACCTGTCGCTTGTTCATTGGGTTTCCTCCTCCGTTAAGGTTGCAGCCTCTGTCTGTTGTACGCCCTCCAACCGTAAAGGACGCACGGCCCATGATCTGCAGATATAGTGGCATTTCGGTGCGGCGGTGGGGACCACGGGGTCGTCCACCGAGCATTACCCCAGCGCCGCACCTCCGCAACTGTCGGCGCCCCTGCTCGCATGCAGAGCCACCTGCGCACGATCGGATGGGCGGAAAGCTCGGCAAGCAACGCCTCGGCCTCGAGGCCCGCGAAACCGTACCAGGCGGCCCATTGCTCCGGCTGCCCCCTCGCTCACTCGCTCCTGAGGTCGGCCCCCATGTCGGCAAGCAGCATGCAGCAAATCGACCTGCGCGATATCGAGCACTCTTACGCTCGCCAGCAGCTGCACCGCGGTCCCTCCCTCCGACTCCGCATGGCGCACCGGCTGCGTCCGGCCTGCTCGTCGGCATCGCTTCACTAAGCTTATATTTTATCCCCGCTGAGGATAAATACTTGGCGCAGAACGTAATCGGCTGATTTTTTCGTGTCAATTAGCCGGGCTCGAGACTCCACCTCCTCCGACCTATCCGCTTCGTGGTTCTCAGGTGGTGAGTATTAGCGAGCCGTGCAGAGTTGCTCATCTGGTTGCATTCATGTCTTGGCTTCAACGTAGGGTCGACTCACCGCGCCGCGTCCGGTGCCGTAACTGGATAGCGAAAGACCACGAATTACACTCACACCGCACCCGTCCTCAACGACAGCGGTATGCCTGTTCCTTTCTGAATACCGCCGCTAGGTCGCCCGAATAGTCAAGCAATGAGTGCCAATCGTGTGGTAGCGCGGATTCCTCGCGGATAAACATAGCCCACAACGGGACGCGCAATGGCTCCCCGGCTTCGATGGACTTGTATTTCGAAGGAGAAGAGCGCAAGTAGCAAATAGACGGCTGCAGCTCTTTTCGGTGGTAATTGAAACAGCGAACCGTGGTTACACTTATCAGAAGTACGTAGCCCGAAGAAAGGCCGAATTTTGCATCACAGTACTTTCCGAAAATGTTCTTCACCATCACGCATAAACAAGGAGCGATTAGGTTTGTTTTGTTAGCTGCCACTTCAGGTTCTACCGGTAGCCTTGACAAAAAAGTCCACGGACCCGACTTGCCCACCTTTGAGCGAAAGTTCGAGTCCGTCAAAGGCCTGCACATCTGAGTGGGCTCGGCAGATTGGTGAGCCAGGCGCCAGGGGCGCAATTGCCTCCAATGCTTCGATTGGAAGCTGGCCAAGTACGCGGCCAGATGTGTCTCCTCCCGCAATTATTAGTCTGCGCAGACCATGCGTTTCGATGAGGGTTGCAGCAATGCGGCCAAGGGCGTGGCCGAGAGCTTCTTGTGCGCCCGCCAGTTCGACACCATTGGTCCGGCAGAATTTCTTCAGCTCTTCAATTTGAGGGTCGTCAGGAGAAGCTGCTGTGTAGACGAGCACATCTTGTCCTCGCTTGAAGGCGAGGTCAGCTGCCTCGATTGCCCGCGCGATTTCGTCTTCTCGCTGGGCCGCGTCGGCAATTCTCCTACCGTCCAGCCGATACGTGAAGAAGCCAGCGTCCTCGGCGCAGCGGATTTGTGTCGCCGTATCCGGCGAGCAACTTCCAGATACGATGAGCAATCGATCGACAGCTCCAATTTCGTAGCGGGACGGCGGATCACTAGGGAGTAGCCCCGCCGACCGCCAATGGGCTAACAAGGCGTATTGAAGACCAGATGAAGAGGCTGAGAATAGGCCCTCCCCTCTCATCTCCCAGATCAGTCTTCCAACTTCGGCCTGCGTCGCGGCATCTATGACGTCAAATAGAATGATTTCGGCACCATCGTTACGAATAGCTCCGAGCCTAGGAGCTGCTGTGCCTGCAGACAATTCGGCGACATCGATCAACTCGATACGCTTTGCCGTTTGCTCCGCAAGATGGCGCCGGAGATCAGCTTCTCGCATCGGCGTGATCGGATGGCGCGACATGGTTGGATGCCGGTCCAGGCGGTAGCGAACATTGCCGACACCCGCAAAAAGGTTCCCGAACACCTGCCAACGCCTCAGTTGAGGTGCACCCACCACCATCGGGGCCCAGGGTTCGCGAGCACGCGGTAGGCCAATATCGATAGCAGTACCGATTGAGCCGACCTCAGGCGACGAATCGAACGTCGAGCAGATCTTGTACTGCGTTACCGGAGCGCCGATCCCAAAGAGCGTGTCAAAAGCCGTAGGAAGATTTTTGTGCATCCAAGTCGGCGATTTGCTCCGAGCAACTCCCGCGATCCCGATGCCGCGCCGGTCTGAGAATTGGGCAAGGCGACTGGCCGAAGGTAGCCCAAGGAACAACACCGTGGGAAGGCCGGCCTGCAAGGCCATAACTTCCATCGTGTCAGTCGATCCAGTGAAGTCGTCGCCATAATAGGCGAGCAGAGGGCCATCAGGCAGAAGCATAGTCATCGGCCAAACGTTTCAAGTGCTTCGCGCAACTCACGCGAGCCCCGAGCGGCCACATCAAGCGGTATGCCGGTCATCGCAGCATCCCACGCTTGGCGGAGGGCCCGGACGCCAGACGCAATGCCGCCAGGGTGCGCGACAATACCACCGCCTGCACAGAAGATGAGATCGCTTGAGCCTAGCGATTGCAACGTGGGTGGCGCCTGCTTAACGGACTGGCCTGACGAAAAGACTGGCATAACCGTGCATGGCTTCGATGGAAACATCGGGGTGAGGCATTCGCGCGCGGAGGCGATCACGCTCTCGTCCGGCTCCCAGAATTTGTTCGAAAGCCCATTGACGTGCATGTGATCCACACCGGCCAAGCGCCAGAGTTTCTGCCATGCGATATACGACCATCCATTGGCTTCTGACCGACCCAGATACCCCCAACCGTTGCGATGGGCATGGATCGGTAGCTGCGAATGGCGCCGCAGCTCCACCATCCCGACCAGGCCGACAGAGTTCAGGCTGACCATGATGCAAGTGCCGCCAAGCGCCGCGACGAGATCATGACGTCGGCGCATTTGGTCAAGCTCGCCAGTCAGATTGACGGCATACATGACTTTGCATCCGGTCCGCTGTTCGTGCTCGCAGATGACGCGCATGACCGCGCGGATGCGATCTTCAAAGGGGCAGTGCGGGCCGTCTGATTGCAGTTCGTCGTCCTTGATGAAATCTATCCCCCCTTCGCAGAGCTCACTCACCAAGGCGGCCGTCTCGTCTGGCCCGAAGCCGACGGAAGGCTTGATAATGGTGCCGATCAAAGGACCCCTTTGGACTCCCGACAAACGGCGCGTGCCCTCGACACCGAACGCAGGCCCCTGATAGGCCGAAGCAAACTCCTCTGGCAGGCTTATGTCCAATAGCTTCAAACCTGCCACTTGTTTCAACTCGTAAAGATTTCCGGCCACCGTGGCGACTAGGTTCGGAAGCGAAGGGCCGATGTTGCTGAGCGGCCAGGATAAAACCATTTCGTATCTGCGATACCTCTCGCCCGACGCAGCGCCAGGAAAGGATGATCCTTTTGCCTCACCGATGTAATGTAGTCGCTCAACGCGGGCTGCCGCCCGCGCTTTCAGCTCCGGGCTCTCTCCCGGAATTGCGACGAAGGTTCCAGACGACTGCTCGCCGGCAATAACATCTGCCGCCTTCTCTGCCGGCAAGCCCGTTTCAAGCAGATAAGTTGCGCGTATGCGACCGGTCATAAGCGGCTCCTAACGGAATGCCCATGTCGGAATGGCCAGCGAGAACCAGGGAACATAGGTCACTAACATGAGCACGCCGATCAGAATCAAAAGGAACGGCCAGATCGCGCGGACGAACTGCAGCATCGTGATTCTTGCAATGGCCATGACCACGAACATGTTCATTCCGACTGGGGGTGTAATTAGGCCAATCATGAGATTCATGACCATAACTAGACCGAAATGAACTGGGTCTATTCCAGCCTTGACAATGATCGGAAAAAGCAGAGGCGCGACCAGGATCAATGCAGCGTTCGATTCGAGAAAGCACCCCACGATCAACAAGAAAATATTCACAAGCAGCAAAAGGTGCCATGGCTCGGTCACCGACCCGCCGATCCACTCCGCCAGTGTCTGCGGCAAGCCCACCCACGTAAAGAGCCACGAGCTAGCGGCAGCGCCAGCTATAATGAAAAAGATGGCACCTACGATAACCGAAGTCTCGATAAGGACCTCAATAAAGCCGCGAAGCGAAAGCTCCTTGTAGTAAAACATGGCTATCGCAATGGCGTAGATAGCTGCCACTGCAGACGCTTCGGTGGGCGTGAAAACACCGAACAGGATCCCGCCAATCAGTATGACCGGAGCAAGAAGCGCCGGAAGTGCCTCGATAAAGCTCCTGCCGAGTTGCCCCAAAGTTGCTCTCGGCCGCTTGGGCAGATTATCCCGCACGGCGATCCAAGCTACGACCAGACACATTGCAACGGACATCAGAATGCCGGGTAGGATGCCGGCGATCAAAAGCTGAGAGATAGATGTTCCAGTCACCGCGCCGACAATGACCAGAGGAATGCTGGGCGGAATGATCGGCCCGACAGTGGCAGAGGCCGCTGTGACGGCTGCCGAGAATGAGGGGTCATAACCCTCTTTGGTCATAACTTTGATTTCGACTTGGCCGAGACCTGAAGCATCCGCGACGGCAGAGCCTGACATCCCCGACATGAATACGCTGGCTAAGATATTGACCTGCGCAAGTCCGCCGCGGACGTGCCCGATCAGACAGTTCGCGAAATTGAATATCCTATCGGTAACTCCGCCGGCGTTCATCACCTGGCCGACCAGGACAAAAAACGGCAGCGCCATCAAAGGAAAGCTGTCAATGGCCCCCAGCATGCGCTGCGGAATGACGACTAACGGCACCTGCGGGTCGATAAGTAGAAAGACCACCGGAATGAGAATAAGGGCGACACCAACAGGCGTTCCCAGAAGCAGGAGAAGCAAACCCGCGGACGCAGCAATGGAGAAAGGCATGTATTACCCCTCAGCTCTGCCGGATTCGTCGGAACGAGTTGAGCATGCTTCTCGCAGCCAGCCGAGAACCAGTCCGGCAACCATCATTGCGGCTCCGACAGGTATCGCAGCATAGACCCAGCTCATTTTTAGGCGGAGCGCTGGCGAGAGTTGACGCGCGGTTCTTTCCGTCATGGCCCACCCTTGTTCGATCAGGATCCACAGCGTGACGGCCACCACGACGGTCGTGACCGCGCTCACGATGAGCTTGACCCGGCGAGGAAACGGAAAAAGATCCCCAAGCGCGATATGCTGGCCCTCTCGTGCAGCAAGCCCAGCGGCCAGCATTGCGAGCCACACCATGCAGTATCTGGCGAGTTCCTCGGACCAAAGCAGGGGCTGGTTGAACACATAGCGCATCAGGACCTGCGCCCCCACGCCCAGGAGCATCGCGATGAGCAGCGCCGAGCATGCGACGACCAAGAGCCAGCGAAAAGCTTTGTCCGCAAAGATCAAAAGTCGAATCATCCAATGCTCCGGATGGGTTCCACTATCCAGACTGCTGG
>Ga0180216_1000869_pt1 | contig 28816 bp, 31 predicted proteins | sample eDN3rd37CBELigMG_FD_128879 | JGI IMG/M metagenome (GOLD analysis project Ga0180216, IMG submission 128879) | Enriched Miracle-Growth compost microbial communities from Emeryville, California, USA - eDNA 3rd pass 37_C BE-Lig MG (version 2)... ... | reverse complement strand
TTCCTGGCGCGCAACGTCCGCCGCGTGACGCGGCAGCTGACGCCCGCCGAGCTCCAGTACGAGCTGGCGCAGCGTCAGGCCGCGAAGGAGCGCTGAGGCTAACGTGCGCGGTCGTTGTGCACGCCTTCCTGTGCTGCCTGGCAGGGCGCGCGAGGCCCACGCTGCGGCGCTGATGCAGCGGCCAGCGCTGCGCCGGCGGAGCGGCGCGCGCGTGCCGTCCAAGCGCCGCGCCACCGCGCGGCCCGCCGCCGCAGCGCCGGCCTGGGCCGTGCATTCGGGAGCGCCGCGGACCTCGCCGGCGGGCAAGGCGCCGGGCGCCGCGCCGGCCGCGCCCCGCCGGCGCTCCGGCTGGCCGCGCCGCATCAGGTCCGACGACGAGGAAGACGAAGCGGACGCCGCGAGAGCGCGGCGCGGCGACAGCTCCGACGGAACCTCCGACTCGGACTCGGAGGACGACGCGGAGAAGCGCGAACGCGGCCGGCTGCGCCGCCTCACGCCGGTCAGCTACCGCTTTCGCGGGTGGCCGCGGCTCCCGCGGCGGCGGGCCGTCAACAACGCGGCGCTGCGTGCCGCGCTGGCCACCTCGGTGCCCGCGTCGGCGCTCGCCGGCGTGCGCCTGACCAAGGCTGGCCTGCCGGACGGACGGACGACGCGCTTCCTCCTGCCCAAGTTGCTGGCCCAGGCGGCGCGGGGCGGCCATCCCAGCGACGACGAGGACGCCGAGGGCCCTGATGACGACAGTGGCGATGACGCCGAGGACGACGCCGCGGCAGGCGGCGGCGAGCGTCGCACCCGCGGCCGGGGGCGCGGTCGTGGGCGCGGGCGCGGTCGTGGGCGTGGGCGCGGGGGCCGACCGCGAGGCCGCGGCGGCCGGGGCCTCAGCCGGCACGATCTGCCCGATCGGGACGAGGACGACGAGGACGACGAGGACGACGAGGACGACGAGGACGACGGCGCCGACGGCGACGAGGCGGGCCCGGCGCCGTCGGGCGACGACGCCGAGGCCGGCGCCGACGACGAGGCGGGCGTTGTTCCGCCGTCGCCGCGGCCGGCGGAGGGCGGCTCACCGGGCAAGCGGCGGCGGCGCCAGGTCGTGGACTCGGACGACGACTTTGAGCCGCCCAAGCGCGTCGCCGGACGGGAAGCTACGCCGCCGCCGCCGGTCAGCCCCAGCAAGTCGTTTGATCTCCACCAGGACGAGGACGACGCGGACGCTGCGGGCCCTAGCCGCGCGCGGGCGGCGTGGCCGGCAGTGACGGCGGCCGCGTCGCCCTTCCGGCCCGTCGTGGCCGACGCGGGCGGGCGCATCCTGTCGGAGGACGCCAGCTGAGGCGGAGCGAGCGTGTACAGGGCGGCCCGGGGCGGGTTGTACACTAACTGCGAGCGAACATTGTGCAGCGCGTTTTGCACGCTAAACCATGTATGCGATTTTGTGATTTCTTTTGTACACAACGTGCTGTGTGCGCGCCACACCGAGCAAAGAAGACTGTTGGCATGACCGCACACTGCATCCAGTGCAGCGAGGAAAAAAGGGCGCGACACAGACGGGGCAAAACCCTTGCGGGCGCGGCTCGCCGTCACGAGCGCGCGTGAGCAAGTTTGACTCGCCGTGCCGGCATTTTCTTTCCTGACGTTCTTTTGCTCTAGCTAGTTTTTTGTTTACGCGGACTTGTACCGCTCCAGGACCATGACGTGGGCCTGGCCGCCGGCCGCGCAGGCGGCCAGCATGCCAAACTGCTGGTTCTCGTGGATCATCCGGTGCGCGGTGGACATCACCAGGCGCACGCCCGTTGCCTGCGCGGCGGCGCGGGCGCAGCCAGCAGTCGTCCGTAGCGCGCGCGTCAGCTTCCGGCGGCTCCATTTCCCAGCATGCGAGCGCGGGGTCACGCACGCCGAAGGGGTGGCCGATGGAGAGGGACCCGCCCCAGTTGTTGATCTTGTCGGCCGGGAGGGCGCCGACCTTGGCGGTCCGGCCCAGGCTGTTCTTGGCGAACGTGTCCGACTCGAGGGCGGCCAGGTTGGCGAGCACCTGGCCGGCGAAGGCCTCGTGCAGCTCCCAGACGCCGTAGTCGCTGATCTGGGTGTTGGTGCGCGCCAGCATCTTGGCAATGCCGTAGGCCGGGCCGAGCAGCAGCTCCTCCTGCGCAGCGCCCGAGCACACCGGGCCCAGCGTGCGGCACGGCGGCGTTAGCACAGGGCGCCCCGGGCGCCCGAGGTCCGCGGGCGCTGGGAGGCGGCGGCGGCGGACCTTGGGGTCCTGCGCGACAAAGAGGTAGTCCCGGACGTAGGCGAGCGGCTTGTAGCCGAGCTCCAGGGCCTTCTTCTCCGACATGAGCAGCGCCGCCGAGGCGCCGTCCGTCAGGAAGGACGCGTTGCCGGCGGTGACGGTGCCGTGCGGCTTGACGAAGGCGGGCTTGAGCGAGCCCAGCTTCTCCAGGGTGGTGTCGCCGCGGACGCCGTTGTCCGCCTCGATGTGCTTGGGCACGCGGACCGGCACCAGGTCCTTCAGGAGGCCCTGCTGGAAGGCGCGCGCCGCGTTCTGGTGCGAGCTGCGCAGCCGGCTCGCAGAGGCAGAGGGAGCGGCAGCGATGGCACGCGTCAGCCTTGCCGGGCGGCTCCACTGCGCGCGGCGCCCACCCCGGCCGCCGTACCGGAGCGCAAACTTGTCCGACTCGAGGCGGCTGACGCCAAACTTGGAGGCCAGGCGGTCGGCGGACGAGCCCATGACCTCGCCGGTCGAGAACTCGGCGACGGCGGGGAGCTGCGGGGCGCGCCCGTGATGCGCGCGAGGGGGGCGGGGCGGCCATCGCACAGCCGGCGGTCAGCCCCGCTCCCCAGCGCGCCCTGCGACGCGTCTGCCCATCCCGCCCCCCGCGGTACGCACCTCCGGCGCCAGGTCCTTGAGGCCAAGGCCGCGCAGCAGGGCCAGGAAATCCAGCGGGGACTTGGCCTTCTGCGAGGCGATCATGCGCGCGCGCAGCTTGCGCGAGAAGCGGATCGGCACGTCCGACATGGTCTCCACGCCAGCGGCGACGATGATGTCGGCGTTGCCGGCGCGGATCTGGTCCGTGGCCATCGCGATGGCGGCGTTGGACGAGATGCACGCCATCGTCACGGTCGAGGCCGGCACCGACAGCGGGACACCCGCCGCGAGCGCCGCCTCGCGGGCCACGTTGGAGGTCTTGACCTCCTGGATGACGGTGCCCATGATGATGCGGTCAATCGACGCCGGGCTGCGGAGCGCGGGGCGCCGAGCGGGCGAGCCGGGCAAGACGGCGTTAGCGGTGAGCGGCGGGAACCGCGCCGGCGCGCCCGCCGCGGGCCGTACTCGAGGACGGTGCGCTTCAGGAGGTTGTGCAGAGCGATGCGACCGAGGTCGTGGGCCTGCAGATCCTTGAAGCCGGTACCGGAGACCTGCGGCGGCGCAACAGCTCCGGCCAGCCGGGCGCCCTTCGGTACGGTCGGTCAGAGGCAACACCAGAGCTGCCCTGCGCGCGCCGGAACTGGTTGTGGGCGCACCTGGAACGGCGTGCGGACACCGTCGACAACGACGACGTTCGGGCGGCCGTTCCTGCACACACGCGCGCGCCCGACGCAAGAGGCGACCACCGGGCAGCGGTGAGGCCCCGCCCACGGGCCGTGCCCGGCGGTCCGACGCGCGGCCTACTTGTCGAGGAAGTTGTTCGGGGCCGCCTTGACGGCCGGCGCGGCGGCCGCGGCCTTGGTGGCCGTCGGCGCGGCCGTGGCGAACGCCCGGCGGGCGATGGTCAGGGACGCCATGGCTGACAACTGCACACCCGCGGCGCGCGTCCGGCGAGCGCCGGGCCCACGGGTGGGCCGGTCAGCCTCGTGAACCGGCGGGCTCGGGTCGCGGCGCGCCGGCGCCGTACCTGCCGCTGACTAAGGCTGACGTAGACACAGCACGTTCCGCCGTTCACTGTGGCCAAGCGCGCCGCCCGTCCCGCCCGGCCGTGGGCCGCCCCCCCACGCGGCGTGTCAGCCGCCGCACCAGCGCGCCCGCGAGCGTCCCCGGCCGCCGCCGCCGGCACTGCCGCCGGGGGGCGCTGCCGGCGGCGCGCGCGTGCTGACGTACGCTCTCACTGCGGGCGCTCCAGCGGACGCAATCCGAGTCGCAGCGCGCTGCCGCTGGCACCGTTCGGTAGCGGTGCGTCTCGGCAAGGCGGTGGTGCGGTCAGACGGGGCCCTTGGGGTGCACGTTGAGGGACTTGGCCTAGGCGCGACGGCGGCGGGTCGGCGCCGTCGCAGCGTTTTCAGTGGCAGAGGAAAAAGCGTCTGTCAGAAACCTGTCAGGAATCTGTCAGAAGCGCGTTTTTCACGTGGCAGCGGCGGTGGGTTGCAAGTGCCCGGTGGACGGCCACGGCGCGGCCAGTGGGCGGCAGCCGCCAGACACCGATGTTGGGAGCGGTTGGCCGACGGCACGTCCCCACGCACGCATGCACGGTCCACGGTCCCACGCAAGGGCCGATGCAAGGGCCGCAAGGGTTTATTACACTAGCGACAATGCCAGCAAGCAAACACAGTAAGTACATTGAGGCGGATCGGAATGTGCATTTGGGAGGGGTGGAAAAAAGGAAGACCCAGACGCTGCTGCGCTCGCATCTAGGGGCGCGCGCGCCGTCGGGCGGGCGCCCCCGCCCGCCCGACCGACGCGCACGCCTTGCGAGAAAGGGAGCCGGCCGCGCGCGCTTTACGCCGGGTTGATGGCTTGCAGGAAGGCGTCGCTCTCAAAGTTCTCGACGACGCGCGAGATCGGGAGCGTCCGGTCCTTGCCGAACTTGAAGAGGTAATCGCTGGCGTACGCGATGGCGCGGCCGCGCTCGTCCGGGCTGGCGTTGCTGCCGACCCACACGAAGATCTCGGAGCCGGCGTCGAGCACGAAGGCGTCCTTCGGGTCGAGCGCGGCGCGGGTGACCGGCTTGAGCTCGATCATCTGCATCTTGCCGGTCTCGTCCGACAGACGGAAGAGGCGCTTCTCGGCCGGCGGGGGGTTGTCGGGCGTTGCCGGGGCAATGTCCTGCTTGCCGCCAAAGAACTTCCAGAACGCCTGCGCGAGGAAAAGAGGCCGCAGGAAGGGCGCACGCGAGCCGGGCACAGTGAGCCCTCGGACCGCGACCGGGTGGGCGGGCCGGCGCCCGCGGGCCGCCCCCGGGGCTGTACCGGTGCGTCGTCGCCCTCGGCCACGGTGAGGAGGTTGACCACGCCGCCGCGCTCGGTGGCGATGGCCTTGGAGAGCTCCACGCCCTTGGCGCGCTCCATGCCGCCGGACTCGCGGCCGTTGAACTGGAAGACGTCCTGGCCGGCGTCCAGGATGAACACGTCGCCGCTGTTCAGCGACTTGACGTGCACCGGCACCTGCCGCGACACGACGTTCTTGGTGCCCTTGAGGTGGTACAGGCGGTTCTGAGATACGGAGAGCGTGGTGGAAGGGACGGCGTGAACACGCTCGCGCGGTGAGTCCAGGGCCGTCCGGGACAGCAGTTAGGTCGCGCGGCAGTGCGCCGCACCTTGTGCTCCTTCTTGGCGGCCGGGTCGTAGACGCCGTCGTGGAAGTGGGTCACCTTGAAGTACGACAGGAACTGGGGCGACTCGTGGCGCTCGATCTCGCGGTGCTGCACGGTGTTGCCGCCCAGCACGGCGTCGAGCTCGGTCATGCGGACGAGGGCGGCCGCGTAGTCGTCCTGCGCCGAGTCACGGCCGATCCACACGTGGATGTCGTGGCTGCGCGGCGGCGGAAACCCAGGAAGCGAAAGGGGGAGCGCGGCGCAGGTGAGCGCGTGCGGGCCAAATCGGCCGGCGCTCGGCCGCGCCTGGGCGCCGGGGCACGTACGCAAGGCCCTTGTCCGACTTGTGCGACCGCAGGACGACGTAGTCGTGCGCCGAGTAGAAGGTGCCGGTGAGCTCCTTGGGCCACGGCACGACCGTGTTCTTCTCCACGCGCCAGACGAACAGGCCGGCCTCCTTGCCGGCGTTGGCGAAGGCGTCCTTGGACTCGGACTCGAGCTTGAGCTGGACGCAGGGATAACATACCAAAAAGAAAAAAACAAGCAGCCGCAGCGCGGCCTGTGAGTCACGCAAGACGCGCGATCGCGCTGGTGGCGGGCGGGATCTACGTACACGCTCCTCGATCTGGGTGGTCAGGATCTCGAGGATGTTCGAGTCCTCCGGGTCAAAGTGGCGGCGGCGCAGGTTCGCCATGGCTGCGACCTGCGTTGGCGGGCGCAACGTTGCGCCAGCGGGGCAGCGGGGTTAGTCTAGGGACCGGCCCGAGGTGCGGCGCGACCGACACGGGTTCCGTACGGGTCACTGGCGGCGGGGCCAGGTGGGGTCGAGGTCTGCAAGGCCCGCGTTCCGGGCACGACAGGAGGTCCGTTAGTCATCACGGTCGAGACATCACCACCAACAGCGATAAAAAGGAGCGCGCTGGACCACAACAGCAAGGCGGGCCACTCGAGTCGGCCGACCCAACGCCGCAGAGCGTCGCACGCGCTATGCGCCGCGCTCTTACGGCCGTTCGCAAGTGCAGCGGACGACGGCCGTGCCGCGGGATGGAAAGGGAAAAAAAATTAGAGAACGAACAGCGGACAACGGGGCGCCGGTGGCCGCTCCGCGCGACGGCCAAGTCGCTCCGTCCGACGCACGCGAACGGCGCACCGCCTCGAACCAGCGCCCTTGCCGAGCCCACCACAGGATGCGATGCGAGCGTCGCGAGGCCGCCGCCGGCATTGGCGACGCGGGGGAGGAGCCTAGGGGCGCTCCGGCGCATCCACGAGGAAAGAGAAGCGCGGGTGCCGCCTCCAAAACACCGTTTTTCCCATTCTCTGCGCCGCACCGTGCTCCCGCTTCGTCCAACCCACCCACCGCATCCGTCCACATCCATCGATGCATCACGACGTGCTGCGTTTGCCTACCGCCTTCGTTTGCGGGCAGCGGCGCGTGGCCGCGGGGTCGATCTAGGCGGTGATGCGCCGGGGTGCTGGCCGCGTACCTAGGAAAAAAGCGAGGAAGAGCGAGAAAAAAAGTTTTCTTCTGGCGGTCGCCGGCGGCAGAATCGCGTATAAACAGCGGCAGACCACCGGCAGACCACCGGCAGAACGGCAGACGCACGGCAGATGCGCGGCAGAACCGCGGCAGAACACCGGCAGACACCGCGGGCGAGGCGAGCGGACACCGGCAGAATGGGGTAGAATCAGCGGCAGAAACTGTATGGGCGGAGTGAGGGCGCGGGGTGGAATGGGGTGACAGCGGCAGAACGCGGTGGAATGACGCCAGAACGCGGAGGACGGAGGTGGGCGGCAGAATTCCAGACATCATCACGACGGGACCTGCATTCCAACTTTCTGACTGCGCTCCTGACAGTCTAGGGCGAAGGCTATGAAGAGGCATGACGTCATCCTGGTCGTCTCTGACAGTGTTCTGACGGCCTAGGGTTTGGGGTAGGCATGCTGTCGTATGACCCTAAGGGTTTGGGGTACGCCTTTGTTGTGGTCTCCAAGCGGCCACAAAAAACGGTGCGCAGAGGCTGACTTGAGCAGCGAACCCTGGCAGATGGTTGAGCGATCCCTGGCAGTGGTCGAGGCGCAGCGTCCACTGCGGCAGCGTTCTGCTGGGCAAGCCGCAACCGTGGAAAACGCCGTAGCATGCATCCGCAGCCGACCGCGCTGGGGACGCCCGACTAGGGCTTGGCCCATGTCGGCTCTGACAGCATTCTGACAGGATAACGGTTGGATGACGTCATCGGTACGGCGCCGGCGGCGGAGCGGGCGCGCGGCGGCGGCGGCGGCGGTTTGGGGGCCGATCTAGCGCCCGTCCTGAGGCGGCTGGGGGCTCCGGGAGCGGTGTGGCGGTGGAACGGATGCACAGCAGACGAGATCTCCGGTCGGACGCCTGAAACCTGCAAAAGATTTGGGTTGGCGGTGGCGGTCGACATCACGGCCACCGGCGTGTTCGGCAAGCGTGGGCGGGGGCGGGCGGGGGCGGCGCAGTACAGCCGGGAGCGGGGACTCGGGGGGCTAAGCCTGCGCCGCAGGAGCGGGTGAAGTGGCTGTGGCTGCGTCGACGCCCGCACTCACATGGGTCGCGTTTCTCCGCCGCGTAGGCGGTTTCTCCCCAGGTCCATCTTACGCCGCTGCGGCGCCGTTGTTGAGCTGACCATGGCGCCCGCGGCGCGGCCGGCCCCGTGGGCCACCTTTGACCGCCTGGTGGTGCTGCCGTACCTGCTGCTGCACATCCCCATCACGCTCTTTGTGGACTCGCAGGGCCTCTTTCTGCCGGCCAGCGCCATCGCGGCGGGCCAGGCGCTCTTCCCGTTCCTGCCGCCGCGCGAGGCCGTGCTGCCCGGCTGGGCCATCGACACGCTGCAGTGGTACCTGGGGTGGACGAACGACCCGATCATGCGCCACCCGCCGCACTGGTTCCAGGCCATCATCGCCGCCGAGCTCGTCTTCCAGCTGCCGTTCTTTGTCGTCGCCGTCTACGCCTTCCTCACGCGCGCCAACTGGATCAAGACGCCCGTGCTGCTCTACGGCGCGCACGTGCCCACCACCGTCTTCCCCCTGCTTGGCACCTTCCTCGCGCCCGGCGCCCCGCTCACCGCCGAGCAGCTGCAGTACCTGCTCGCGCTCTACGTGCCCTTCGTCCTCATGCCGCTCCTGCTCGTGTGGCGCGTCTCCGCCACGCCGACTGTCTTCCCGGCCGCGCCGGCGGCCGCCGCCGCGCCCGCCAAGCACGGCAAGGCGCACTGAGCGCGACGCGCGGGCCCCCGCACCGGCCGGCGCCCGCGCGTATCGCATGCCGCTCCGAAGGGTAGCGCCTATCGAATGTATCCCCTGCATGAGCGTGTGTTGGTGCATGGCTGTGGCGTAGCTCGTTCCCTGTACCGTATTCTGTCACACGCAATCACACGTCGTCCGGCGGAACATACAAGAACAGCTCGGATCGATTCGCAAAGAAATCCTATATGCGCGGGAGATCGTCGGGCGGTGCGTGGCACGGCAGGCCGGTCCAAGAGCAGGGAGCGGGGTCGATGGGTCGCAGTACACGATGAATTCCAAGGCAGCGCGAATCAATGCGGTGTCGACGCATGCGCTCGCTCATGCGTCGACGGCGGCGACCTGCGAGGCCGTGGCCGACTCGCTCCTGGCGCTGGTGGCCGTCTCCTCGGTGGTGATCGTCGTGGCGCTGGTGGTCACCTCGAGGCTCACGAGCTTGTCGACGCTGTGCCGGCTCCACTCGGCCTGCACGTCCAGTGACACGCCCTCGCTCACCTTGGGCGTCGTCGGCGACGCCGCCACCGCCGGGCTCGGGCGCATCGCGGCCGCCAGCAGCTCGGTCTGGCTGGGCTCCTGGAGGCCCTCCAGCTTGGCCTTTTGCCGCAGGCGCTCCAGCCGGCGCTTCTCGTCCAGCGACAGCCGGCTCGACATGCTCCGGCCGAGCTCCGCCATCGACGGCGCCGGCCGCGTCGGGCTCTCGACGGTCGGCGAGGCCAGGCTCTGCTGCGATCCGCGGCCATCCGCGAGCGCACGCAGGTTGTCGGACGACGTCGACGCGTTCTGCGACCGCGACCACGGCAGCCGCGGCGCCGGCGACGCCGCCGCCGTCGCAGTGAGCGGGCTCGCGGCCGACGGCGCCGCGGTGCTGCCGACGTTGCCGCTGCCGGTATCGACGGACTCGACGCCGGCCAGCCGCGCCTTTTGCCGCTGCCGCTCCAGCCGCCGCTTCTCCTCCAGCGTCAGGCGCGAGGAATCCGCGCGGCGCAGCGGGCTCGGCGGCGCCGCGGAGGCGGGCGACGCCACCACGGGCGACACCGCCGCGACGGGCGAGTCTGGCGGCAGGCCCGCGGCCTCGCGCTGCCGGTGCCGCTCCTCCAGCTCTTGCTTGCGCCGGAGGAACTCGGGCACCTCGCCGTCGCTGACGCCCGCGGCGGCGGCCGCGCTCGTCGAGATGGTGAGGCCCGCGGACGAGGCCGTCTTGCCCAACACCGCCGACGGCGCCGTGCTGCCGCCGATGGTCTTGCGGCGCGCCAGCCGCTCCTGCAGCCGCGCCTCGTAGTCGGCCGCCGAGTCGGCCGGCGCCGCCGCGGCGGCCGCCGTCGTGGCGACCGCGGCGGTCGAAGTGGCCGACGTGAGCGTCTTGCGGCGGGCCAGGCGCTCCTGCAGGCGCGCCTCATAGTCCGCGGCCGACTCGGCGGTGGCAGCGACCGGCGCCGCCGCCTTGGTCTCGGCCTCGGCGGCCTTCTTGGCCTCGGCCTCCGCCGCCGCTTGGCGCTCCACGTGCCGCAGCTGCACTAGCGCCGCCGCCGACTCTTGCGCCGTCGTCGCGCTGAGCGTCTTGCGCCGCGCGAGCCGCTCCTGCAGCCGCTTTTCGTACTCGGCCGCCGTCTCCGTCACGGGCTTGTCGGCCTCCGCGGCGTCGCGCACCACGGGCCGCAGGTGCGCCCACGCCTCGGCGGACTCCCTGGCGCTGTCCGCCGCGAGCGTCTTGCGGCGCGCGAGCCGCTCCTGGATGCGCTTCTCGTAGTCGGCCGCCGTCTCAGTGGCCGCCGTGGGCTCGGCCGCCGCCGGCGCCGCCGGCGCCGGCGGCTCGGCGGCGGCCGCGGCCTTGGGCGCCGCCTCGATCTCGGCGATGCGCGTGCTCGCCTTCTCGCTGAGCCGCTTGCTCACGGCGGCCCACGCCGCGGCCGACTCGGCAGCGCTCGCGCCGCCGATGGTCTTGTTGCGGCGGACGCGCTCCTGAATCTTGCGCTCGTACTCCTCGGCGGCCTGCACGGCGGCCGGGCCGCTGAGCAGGCTGCCGCTGCTCGTCTCGCTCTTGGGCTTGCTGGCGTAACGCTGCCGGCGCTCCAGGATCCGCCGCTCGTACTCCTCGGCGGACTCGGCGATGCCCGAGCCGCGGAAGCTGCGCGGCGCCTCGCTGGACGACGCCGATGTGGACGTCTCGGCCGCGGCAGCGGGCTCGGCCGCCTTGGGCGGGCTGCGGTTCGGGTCGTAGTCGACGCCCTCGGTCAGCTTGCGGTTGAGCGCCTCCCACGCCGCGGACGAGTCGGCCGCCGCGCGCCCGCTGAGCGTCTTGTGCCGCCGGATGCGCTCCTGCACGCGGCGCTCGTAGTCGGCGGGCGTTTCCAGCGGCGCCGCCGCGCTGCCCGAGCTGCTGGAGCTGGCGCCGGTGGCGGTGGCCGACTGGCTCTTGCTGCCGCCGCCGCCGCTGCGCAGCTCTTGGATCCGGCGCTCGTAGTCGTCCGGCGTGGCCGCGATGCCGCTGGCGACCTGCGCGGCGATGGCGCGCTGCGGCGCGACGTTGGCCTCGGCCATCGCCTTGCGCTGCGCGATACGCTCGAGGATCCGCCGCTCGTACGCGACGGCGTCCTCGTAGGACGAGCCCGCGGCGGCGGGCGACTCCGGCGGCCGCTGCCGCTCCGGCGTGCGTTCAGCCGCGCGGCTGCTGCTGCGGTCGGGGGTGGTGGGCTGCAGCAGCGCGTCCAGCTCGGCGTCGCTCGGCTTGGGCTTGGACGGCGACGTCGCCTCGGCCGACGCCGACGCCGACGCGGCGGCGGCGGCGGCGCGGCGCTCCTCGATCTCCTGGCGGCGTCGGCGCCATTCGGCCAACGGGTCCGCCGACGCTGGCGCAGGCGTCGGCGTCGCCGTGCTGGGCGTGCGCGGCGTCGCCTTGGTGGATTGGCCGCGCGCGAGGTGGATGTAGCTGCCCACGACCACGCTCTTGGGCAGGAGCGGGTTGGAGGGCGTCGTGGTCGACTTGGCCGGCGACGTCGCCGACCGCGGCGCGGCGCTGACAGACGCGCGGCGCGGCTCCAGGCCCTTGGCCGACGTGTCGACGCTGAGCCGCTCGCTGGTGGCGCTGGCCGGGCTGACGGCGCTGCCGGCGGCGCCGGGGGCGGGCTCGGCCGGCGCGGCGGGCGCGGCGGCGAGCAGCTTGCGCTTCTGCAGGTTCTCGTTCAGGCGGCGCTCGTACTCCGGGTCGCCGGCCTCGTCCAGCGTGCGGATCGACGAGCTGCGCGAGATGGACGACGACCCCGCCGTCGCAGCGGTGGACGACGTGGGCGACGAGGCAGCGGCCAGCGCAGCGAGGCTGCTCGCGCGCTTCTTCTCGAGTTCCTGCAGCTTGCGCTGCCACTCGGTGAGCGCCTCGGCGGGTTCCTGCTGCGCCGCGGCGGGGCTCTTGGGCGGGCGCGGCGACGTGGCCTTGGCCGCGCGCTGCTTCTCGACGCGCTCCGCCACGAACCGCTCGTAGTCGTCCTCGGGCCGCGAGCCCGCCGACGTCGGCGTCGTCGCGAACTCGGTCGACCGGCGCCAGCCGCCGCCGGCGGCGGCGCGCTCGGGGGACAGCGGCGACGCGGACGCGGACGCGACGGACGACGACACCGACTTGGAACGCTTCAGGCGCTCCTCGAGCCGGCGCTCGTAGTCGGCGTCGGCCTCGGTCAGCGGCGTCGCGCCGGGCTCGGCGAGCAACGCCGACTTGCGCCGCTCCTCGATCTTGGCGCGCGTGCGCTCTAGCTCGGCCGCCGCGGGGTCCACAGCGGCCCTGGCGGGGCTCGCGGCCGCGCGGGCCGCGCGCTCGCGGGCGAGCCGCTCGTTGAGCTTGCGCTCGTAGTCGGCGGCCGCGTCGGCGTCCATGGTGTCGGCCGGCGCCGTGTCGATGGGCGTGAGCGGCTGCGGCTCCGCGACGGCGACCGCGGGCGTCGTGGGCGTCGTGGGCGTGGTCGGGGACGCGACGGCGTCGAGCAGCGACTTTTGCCGCATGCGCTCGGCGCGGCGCTTCTCTTCGAGGGTGAGGCGGCCGCTGCTGGTGCCGCGGCGCAGGCCGGTGCTGCTGCGGGTCGGCGACTCGGGCGCCGGCGCGGCGTCGTCCGCCATCGTCTGCTCTGTTTTGTTTGCACGTGCACAGCACGCATCCCCCGCACCCAGTCAGTCCGTATCCACACGCATGCATGCACGTTGTGACTCTCGGGCGCGAGACGTGCGCGGGCGGGTCGCCCAGCCCTGTTCAGGGGATGCATGCACCCCCCATAGGCGGCCGGCTGCTCTACAAAGAAAGAGAGAGAGAGAGAAAGAGGTCTACTACCGCACATGCAATAGTACGCGCGCGGCGCATGCGCGTGACATGCATTCCAAATGTCCCCACCGCCGTATGCATGCCCTACATAGCCGGCCGCGCAACCTCGGCGGCCGCGTCCGGACCCGTTCGACGCCCACGCTAGGGTACGGCCCGGGCCCGTGCGTGGCCTCGGCGAGGTCCACGCAGGCGGCGTCTGCATGCGGCCGCGCAGGTGTGCCTACGCCCGTGCATGGGTGCATGCGTGCGTGCAGCGGCCGGCAGACGCCGCCGACGAAACACGACGTGACCGCGGTTTCAGCGCCCCCGCAGCACGTGACGGCGCGCGCGGCGCTCCCCCCCGCCGCGCCACCACGTCGGCGAGCGACGAGGGCGCACGCACACGGCCGCCGCCCACCGCCCGCTAGGCCGCACGCCGTCGCCTGCGCAGGCGCGGGGTTGGACGCTCTCCGTCGTCCGCCCGGTGCGATCCATCCGGCCGCAAAGCGCAGCGCGTCACGCGGTCGCGGGGCGCAGCACGGCCGCCACGGATGCGCACCCGTCGCCTTCATCCGCCCTTGCTGCATCCGCCTGCCACTCACGTCCTCGGCGGCGGCGCGTACCTTATCGATCGGGCCGTGGCGGCCACGGCGGGGGACGAATGCGTCGGGCACGGGCTTGGGAGGGAGATCCCACCAAACGGCGCGCTTATCGGCGATCTGCGTACGCGTCAGCCGCAACAAAGAAGAGCGCAGAGCTTCGGCGCGCGTTAGCCCCTGCGCGCGTGGTCCAAGTCGCGATCGCCCGTCGGCGCCATCGCCGTCCCCGCTCCGTCGGTCGCGGCGGCCACATCTTCGGACGGCACCACGGCTGTCCACACGTGTTCCCGCCCTTCACGCCTAGCCCAGCGCGCGCCGCGCCGTCCTCAGCATGGGCTCCGGGGCCCAGTGCGTACGGCATCCCGCGGTGCGCTGCCCAACTTCTGCTGTCCGTCCGAGCGTGTCCCCGTCAACTGCCGCGTGCCGTCCACGCGATCGTCGCGGCACGCTGCAGGCGCCGCGATCTCCCACGAGAAAGCCGGTGCCGCCACGCGCCTGCACCCACCCAAAGGCGCGCCGCCCCTCGCGCAACGCCGGAGGGAGAGGAAGGCGGCGTCCATCTAGGCCGCGGTCATCGCCGCCTTCGCCGGCCGCGTCGGCGCCGCATTCCGCGTCCGGCCCCCGCTCGCAGCGGGCGCAGCTAATTAAGCGCTACATCACGTACGTTGGCGTGCGGCCCACGCACAGGCGGTGCGCAGCGCACCTCTCGGACGCGGATCCCAGCGCAGACGGCGGGGTGACAAGGGCGGAAGTGGCCGAGATGGCGCACGGGCGCACAGGAACGTGCGCTGCAATGGCTTAATTCTGCCGCGTTTCTGCCGCGTTTCTGCCGCGTTTATCGCTGTTTCAGCCGCCCGATTCCGCCGCGGGTCAACTTAATTCTACCGCCATTCTACCCGGCGTCTGCCACTCTGACCCGCTTCTGTCACCTTAATTCCGCCGTTGATCGGCCGCTATTCTGCCATGGTTCGCCATTCTGCCGCGTTTCTACCGCGTTTCTGCCAGTGTTCTACCGCATTCTACCGCACGCCGGTCGGTCACGAGTTTTGGCGCGGTTCCACCCTTTTTTCTGCCGCGGTTCTGCCGCCGTCCACCCCATTCTGCCGCGAACAAGGGCGCGTTGAGCAAAAGTGGAGGACGCAGCGGACGCAGCGCACGAGGCAGGGGGCGAGGCAGCGGACGAAGAGGACGCAGCGGACGCAGCCGCCGACGCAGCGGACGCAGTTGAGGACGCAGTGGACGCAGCGGACGCAGTTGAGGACGCAGCGGACGCAGTTGAGGACACAGTTGAGGACGCAACGGACGCAGCGGACGCAGTTGAGGACACAGTTGAGGACGCGGCGGACGACGCAGCGGACGCAGCCGACGAGGCAGCGGACGAAGAGGAGGACGACGCAGCGGACGAAGAGGAGGACGACGCAGCGGACGACACGCAGCGGAGGACACGCAGAGGGCGACGGCAACGAAGAAGGGGGAATAGGACAAGGGCAAGAGGCAGAATCAGAGGACGCAGAGGAGGGCGAAGAAGACGAAGGCTCTGGTGGGCAAACACGCGCACGCCAGGGACGGTGCAAAGGACGGCGAGGACGACGAAGAGGAGGTCTGCTGGGCAACGAACTGAGAGGAGGCTTCTGAAGCACGCGCGGACCTGGGGCGCGTGCGGTGAGATCCCCCCCACCGTGGCGATTTCCAAGACGGAGGAGCGGGCGGGAGCTGGGAGGAAAGGGCACGGTCGTCTTACGCGAAAGAGGCATCACTGCGCAACTGAGCAAAGGCAAGCCTGCAATCGAGGAACGTCCTGCCACCACCGCGCGCGGCAAAGTTTGCTCGTGCATGGCCAGCGCCTGGCTCGCGCAACACACTGCCTGTCACCACGGCGAAGCACTCTCGAGCGTGTCCGGACAACCACAAATGCTGGGTGCGCACGCAAGTGCCCGGGGCTTGAGCCACGCCGGGCTTACTGACACCTTTGTTGCGCCCGCCCATCCTGGTTGACCTGCAGCCGCCAAGCGGAACGGCGCCGTCGTCGTGTTTGTGCCCTCGCCAAAGCGCTTCCACTCGTCGGGCAAGGTCACCATGCCGTTCTCGAGCTAACCCATACTTCCACCGAGTTGCGGATTCGAGACAACCGCGGCGCGCGCCGGCTGTCTTTGCAAGTTGAGCCCGCGCCGGTCAGCGCCGCCGCCGCTGCCGCCGGGATGGCGTCCCACGGCGAGGAGGGCGAGGAGGCCGCCTCGGAAGTGCTCATGAGCTGGTCGATCCTGATCATGCTCGTGCTGACGGCCAGCACCGTCGCGTTCGCCTACCTCTTCCAGCGCACCAAGTTCAAGTTTGCGCACGAGACCTTTGTCGCGGTCGTCATCGGTGCGGCGGCGTGGGCCCCGCGCCGTTGCGGTTTGCGGTCGTGCGGCCGCGTGCTCATGCGGCCGCGCATCTCGCTGTCCCTGCATTTCCCAGGCGCCTTGGTCGGTCTGGTGATCCGCCTGAGCGGCAGCACGGGGCTGCAGGAGCTCACGCAGTTCGACACCGACCTGTTCTTCTTCCTGCTGCTGCCGCCGATCATCTTTAACGCCGGCTACGACCTGCGCCGCGTACGCGCGCGCGCATGTGCGCGCGCCGGAGGGCCTGGTCGCAGCGCGGCCGCCCATTGCTGACCCGCCAGCGCGCTCTGGCCACACTTTCCTCCGGCGTGCCGTCGGGCAGGGCAACTTTTTCAAAAACTTTGGGCCGATCATCAGCTTTGCCTTTGTCGGCACCGCCATCGCCACCTTTGTGACCGGGTGCGTCGGTGGGCGTGCCGGTGGAGCGCGGGCGCCGACGTTGTTGACGCGCCACCGACGGGTGCGTCGCGGTTCCCCCACCGCCGCAGCGGCCTGCTGTACGCGCTGATCTTGGCCGGCGTCAATGCGCCCGAGCTGGCGCTGGTGGACTGCCTCATCTTTGGCGCGCTGATTTCGGCCACGGATCCCGGTAGGGCTGACGCAGCCGTGCCTCCGCGGACGCTGAGCGCTCGTCGCCAACCGCCCGCGCGTGCCCGGCTGGCTTGTGCCGACGCACCAGTAACCGTCCTGGCCATTTTCCACTCGATGCACGTCGACCCCAAGCTGTTTGCGCTGGTGTTTGGCGAGAGCATCTTGAACGACGCCGTCGCCATCGTGCTCTTCGAAAGCCTCCTCGTGTTCCAGACCGAGCCCGTGACCGCCGGCAGCGTCTTTGCCGCGCTGGGCAGCTTCATCGGCGTCTTCTTTGGGTCCTTTGCGATCGGCATGGTCCTGGGCTGCCTCAGCGCGCTGGTGCGCCCTAGCGTCACCCCTGCGCGGGCAGCAGCTCGCTCGCGAGCGCTCACCTGCCAGAGCGCGCGCTTGCCGCGGTGTCCGCGCGATGCCGTGGCAGGTTTTCAAACACTCGTATCTGTACCTCTACCCCAACTTTGAGGCGACGGTGTTTGTCATTTTTGCGTACTCGTCGTACATGCTGGCGCAGGGCGCCGGCGCGTCCGGTACGTCCGGCGCCGCGCCGCACCTGACGCCTTTCGGGCGATGCGCACTTAGAGGGACGATGCGGTGCTGTGTGGATGGCGCCGCACAGGCATTGTGGCCATGCTGTTTGCGGGCATCGCCATGTCGCATTACACCTTCCCCAACCTGTCCGCGGAGAGTCAGGTGACGACCAAGGGCATCTTCCGCGTACGCCTATGCTTACCTGGCCGCCGGGGCGGGCAAGACGTAGCGCCGGCGCCTGACGCGCCCTGCGCGATCGCAAGTGGGGCTGCCTTCCGCTAGCTCGCTAGCTTCATCGCGGAGAACTTCATCTTCACGTACCTGGGCATCACGCTGTTTGAGCGCACCGATTATGTGTACCGCTGGGACTTTATTTTCGCCAGCCTCTTTGTGCTGCTTATCTCGCGGGCGTGCAACATCTTCCCGCTGTCGTTCCTCACCAACCTGTTTGCGCGTCCCGGCAACAAGATTCCCAGGAACCACCAGATCATGATGTGGTGGTCGGGTACGGCTGCGCCGCTGCGGCCCCGGAGCGGGTAAGCCGGTGCGGATCGCGGGCGCTGACGCCGGAGCCGCCGCCGGCTGCCCTCGCCGCGGGCAGGTCTGCGCGGCGCCATCGCGTTCGCGCTGTCGCTCAAGGTCGGCGGCCCGCAGGGCCCGATCGTCCTGACCACGACGCTGATGATCGTCGTGATCACGGTCGTCGTCTTTGGCGGCTCGACAACCGTGATGCTGGAGCGCCTGCGGATCGCCACGCAGGTGCACGAGGAGCCCGAGGGCGACGAGCTGCTCAACCTGCCGGCGAGGGCGGACCGCGTCCACTGGTTCGTCGCCCTGGACCGCCGCTACCTCAAAAAGGTTTTTCGGTCGGCGCACCCGCCGTCGCGCATGTCGCAGGCGGCCATGCAGGCCATGCACGCCGGCGAGATCGAGCGCACCGGCCTCAGCGGCGGCGCCATGCCGGCGGGCCGGCATGAGGGCGGCGACCACGACGACGGCGACGAGGCCAGCGACGTGGACAGCACCGACGCCGTGCTGGAGATGACGGCCATGGGCGGCGGCGACGAGGCGCTCCGCCAGTCCTCGGCCGACCTTGCCGACGGCGCCGTGACCGCGGACAGCGGCCGTGCGACGGCGGATGCGAGCGTGGCCGAATGGAGCGCCAGCGAGGCAGCCAAGCTGCTGCAATGATGGTTTCATCAACCGGTGTTTGAGGTCGACGCAGTCCTTGGTCGATGTGTGTTCGTTTTTTTTATTTTTTTTGTGTTGGCCTCCTCCGCATTGTGGCAGTCTGTACAGCATAGACGACGTAAAAGTACAATGTCGGTCTGTCTGTTTACATGGGTTGCGCGGCCAGGTCGCGGCGTCCCGCAAACACGGCGCGCAGGAAGCCATCGTAGGTGAGGTCGGCCAGCTTGCACTTGGCCGTCAGCTCCTGGATCAGTTTGAGCCGGTTGGCGTACGGCGCTGAGTTGCTCGCCGACTCGGCCTCGAGCGCGCGGACGCGACGGAACGCGTTCATCGCGGTCATCCGCACCAGCGGCGCCAACACGGGCCGCGACACCACCATGCGGTCCACGAGCGGGCCAAAGAAGCCGACCTGCAAACGGTTGCGCGGCGCGAGGCGAGGCGGCGGCGCAGTGGGCTAGCGTCAGCGAGGACGGGCGCCTGGCCAGCTGCGCGCGCTCCGGCGCCGACGCCGTACGCTGGGGTCCTTGTGGATCTCGATCTGGTAGAGCGCGCTGGGCAGCGGGGTAATCACCAGCTGCACCTGCCCAAAGCCCATCTTGATCACCTTGGGGTCGTACGGCCGGTAGTGGTCGTTCCACACGATGTGCACCTGGTCGTTGCCGACGTGCCGTTTCTGGCATCAGCGGACGCACAAACGGTCGGCGGCGCAACGATGAGCAAGCGACCCCCCGCCCGCCAGGCCACGCCGGCGAGCAGGCTGTCAGCAGACCTTCTTGACCTGCTGGGGGTCGGTGGGATCCGTCGGCATCCACGTGGCGACGTGGTAGATCACCTCCGTGGCCGACGTGCAGTAGTACGGCGCGCGGTTGCCGCTCTTGGAGGTCGCCTCCAGGCCGCCCAGGTAGCCCGCGTGCGTCGCCACATCAATCTGGCGAGAGACGCTTGCGCAACCGCGTCCCCGACACCCCCTCCCCCATGAGCGATGCTGCATGCAGCACGCGGCCCGTCGACGCGAGGGACCCTACCGGCCACCCGAGCGCGGCGACAAAGTCCTCGTAGTCGCGCGAGCCTTCGGTGTTGGCGAGGATGTCGGCCTCGCGCTCCTGGCCGCGGCCGACGTAGATCACGGCGAGCTTGATCAGCTCGCGGCTGGACGCGACGCCGTCGAGCGCGAGGGCAAGCGACGCGGGCCGTCAGCGCCGCGCGCCTCCGAGCGCGCTGGCTCGCGGAGGTCCCTACCCGTGCTGCTTGTCGAGGGCCTTGAGGTCGCGATGCAGCTTGGGAGACGCGCGGTTCAACTGGGTGATGCGGAAGCCGCGCTGGTCCCACGTGAGCAGGCCCAGGTGCGCCAGGAGGAGCCGGAGCCGGTGGACGGGCGACTGCGGCGACTGGCCGATCGGCGGCGCGACGGCGTGGAACTGGCGGCGCACTTGCAGCGCGCGCGCCTCGTGCGCGCGCTCCGCCTCCACCTCGTCGTCGCTGTCGACGCTGCGTGGAAGCAAAGGTTACGCACGACGGGGCAGGGCTGTTCCGGTTGGTCGGCACGGCGGGCCCGTCGCTCCCACTGCGGCTGCGCGCTACGCACGAGATGGCAAAGGTGCGGCGGTGCGCCGCTTCCACGGCGTTCCAGGCGTCGATGGCCTCGGCGGTGGCGCCGACCGCGTGGGCGAGCGTGTCGGCGACGGGCGCCGGTGCGTTCAGCGGCCGGTCGCCGTTGATCAGCAGGCACTCGGGCGACACCGTCCCCGTGCTGTGTGTGCCATGCAGGACGGGACCCGCCATGCGACGCCGTCAGCCCTGGCATAATACTCACCCCGCACACGTCTCCAGCCGGACGCACTATTGCAGCAGCTGGTCCAGCATGTCGACGGCGCCATTCGGGCTCGTGGCGGGCGCGAACACGGGCAACTCGCGGCTGTCGCGCCGGTAGTGCTGGTCCGACGGGCTGGCGGGGAGCGGGCGCGCATCGTCCCAATGGAGGACCGAGACCGTGGCACGCGTCAGCGCGGACGCCAACGCGGCCATCCGCATTGTGCGCCCGCGAGCGCCCGTACATCGGTGGGACCGCCGGCGCCGGGGCCAGCTGGTAGGCGGCGTCCAGCAGCAACTCTGGCGTGCTTCCCGGGAACAGCACCAGCTCGCGCGCGGCGGCGTTGGCCCTGTCGGCGCCAAAGCGACGGCCATGCTTGCGCAAGCGCTCAGCTTGCGGGAACGCCCGCGCACTGGTGTTCGGCGTGGGCGCAACGTACGCGTCGCCCGCCGGGATCGGATAGCCGACCGCGCCGACGGGCGGCTCCTGCAGGGCTTGGTAGAACAGGCAGGCGTCCCACGTGTACCTGCAGGCGGGGCGCCAGCTTGCGTACACCGCGCCAATCGGTGAGCCCGCCCGCCGCGCGCCGAGCTTGCAGCCACGATGGCCCGCGGCCGCACCGGCCGCTCATGTCGCGGATGATCACGCGAGCCTCGGTGGACCCGGGCTGCCGCGGCGACGGGATCTCCACCAGCGACAGCAGCGTCGTCTCGTTCATGACAAAGTACAGTGCCTGTGGCAAGCTGCTGGACGACTTAGCCGCCCGCTCCGGTCCCGGCGTCGTCACTGCGTGAGGGGCCCGCCGCCGGCCAGCCGCCGCCGTCACAGTGAGCATCAGACGGCCGTGGGGGGTTGCTGCGGCGGGGCGTGCGTGGCCACGCACCGACGTCGGCGGTCGGTGGTTGCGAGAGCGCCGTGGCCGCGGCCGCGGCCTGCGACGTGGAGATGACCAGCGGCTGGCTCCCCTCCGACTCGGAGCCGACCAGCGCCATGCTCGACGGCGTCTGCACGGCGATCCGCGGCGGCGCGGCGCCGGCCGCGGGCGTGTCGCCGGCGCTGCCGCTGCCCGAGCCCGGCGTGTCGGCGGGCGACTTGGCCTCCTGCGCCGCCAGCTCGGTGGGCAGCGGCGGCTGTGGCTTGAACACGTCGGGGGCGGCCAGGTTGGCGGAGCTGCTGCTGCCGGCCGCCACGGGCGCCGCCATCGGCACGGACGGCGCGACTGTGGGCGGCGACCCGGCCGACGTGGTGAAGTCGGCCAGCAGCGTCGTCAGCGAGACCGTCGGCAGCAGCGGGTGGCTCTCGCGGCGGTCGGCGAGCACCGCCGAAATGTCTGGCGCGGGGTCGTCCGCCTCCGTGATGGCGCTGTCCAGCGATGGGCAATCCAGTGGAGACCTACTAAGAGCGAGCCCCGTCAGCGCGCCGTGAGGTGCGTTTGCCTCAGCCGTGCGGGGCGACCGTACCTGGCAATGTACTCGGGCCCAGCGAACGGCGGAAAGTTGTTGGCGTGGTGCAGGAGATGCGTCAGCACGTGCACGGCGGCGTCGGTGATGGCGTCGCGCACGATCGCGAGGGAGCCCGCGTCCCCGGGGCCGTCGGCGCCGGCGCCCGCGGCGCCTGCAGCGTCCGCCGCCGCGCCGGCGGCGGGTGGCGGCGCGGCCGTCGCGGGGGTGCCCGCGGCGCTGCCGGCCGCCGACACGGCGCCCTCGGCCACGTTCACCGCGACGTTCTTGGCCACGGCGACCGCGCCCGTGATGGCCGAGATGGCGGCCGCGGCTGCGCGGCCCGAGAACGAGACGGCGCGGTGCCGCCCGCTGAACACGGCCGTGGCAGCCGGGGGCGCCTCGCCGCCGCCCGCCGCGCCGGCAGTCACGGGCGACGCGGCCGCGCCGCGTGGCGACGGCGGGCCTGTGCCGGCGTCGTCGCGCCCGGCGCTCCCAGCGGCCGCGCTGCCGGCGGCGCCGCCGGCCGGCGCCAGCGCTGCGTCGGCGCCCGCCTTGTCCTTGTCGCCGCCGTGGCCCTTTTGCGAGGCGCGGCGCGCGACGCCGCGGAGCAGGGCAATGTCACCCAGGTGCAGCAGGTTCTTGGCCTGCGCCCAGCCGGGGCCGCCAGCGGCGCCCTGCGTGGATGCCGCGCCGAGCAGCACCAGCTCGAGGGTGCCGAGGACGGCGTCGGGCCGGATGCCCAGCGACGCCCAGTTGTTGAGCGGCAGCGCCATCAGCCAGTCCTGCAAGCACTGCAGCAGGAGCGGCACAATGACCTCTGTTGCAAGCGCGCCGTCCGCGGTCACGCGACCGCGGCCGAGCGAGCGTCAGGAGCCCGAGCACGTGCCGAGCAAGAGAAGAGACCGGAGGCATGCACGCACCGCGCTGCGCACGCGGGGCCGAATTGCTGCGGATGGTGTGCAGCAGCCGGTCCACGACTAGCTTGGGCAGCGTCTAGCGATCTCACGCGGCCCGTCCCGCGATAGGGGGGCGGCGCCGTCGCCAATGAGCGGCCGCCGTCGCGCGCCGACGAGATGCACGATCTGCGCGGCGTACCGTTGCGAACGCGGTGGCCAAGCGGCCCACGTCGGAGGCCAGCACGCGCAGGGTGTCGACAACGGCGGTCACGACGACGGGGTGCGGGCTCCGCAAGCTGTCCAGCAGCGTCAGCACCACCGAGTCGATCAGCGCCCCGTCGGGCCTGGGCACACACCGCGGGGCGCGCACGCGCATGGATGCTTAGCGACAACATAACAGCACGGTCGCCACTCCCTTCCCTGCGCCTGCGCGCCTACCGCACGGTGGCCAGCAGCTCCTGCACCAGGACGACGCCGAGCACCGACAGCTCGAGCGCGGTGACGTCGGGCCCCGACGGCGCGGCGTCCTTGCTGCCCGAGTGGATGATCGAGAGGACCGTGTCCTTGATGTCTTGCTTGACCTGCACCACACGTCCGGACGGCGTCAAACGCGCGCAGCGGTGGCGCACGGCGGTCAGCGGCCGACGGCAATTGCTTGCGATCGCCCGCCTCTGCCCGCCACGCACCACGGAGAACGGCACGACGTTGACTTCCACCAGCGGCTTGCCGTCCGGCACTGGGAGGTCCAGCTCGGACCACCGCGGCTGCCGGCCGGGTCGCGGCTGCTCGTCCGGCTCGGTCAAGGTGTTGGTCGCCAGGAGCGCCACGGCCACCTCGGACGGAGACGGCGGCACCGGCGGCTCGTCGTCCGCCGCCGGCCCCAGCTTGGCGGGCGGCGGCGCGGCCGCCGGGGCGGGCGCCAACGCGGCCGCGGCGACGTCGGCGGGTGCGGGCGCTGCGCTCTCCGGCTGGGTGGGCGACTCCTCGGTGCTGGCGGTCTCGATCGGGGTGAGCTGGACGTCGCTGCCGTCCTTGGCCGGCTTGGACGACGCCGACGTTGCCACCAAGCCGGGCATGACCGCGTTCACCACCACGCCCGCCGGCGTGAAGACCGGGATGGTCGTGTCCTCCGCGAACAGCTGCGTCAGGCCGGACATGCTGGCCAGCAGGGTCAGGCCCTTGCGCTTCTGCGCGTCGCCCAGCGACGGCGGGTGGAATACGAACTGTGGCCGGGCCACACGCGCGAGCGGCCGGGCGGGGGCCGTTAGCAAACGGCGTCGACCGCTCTGCGCGGGCGTGGCCGGGGGGGGAGAGGGGGGTGGCAAGGGCGCGTACGAGGCGCCGCAGGGCACGCAGGAAGGCGCTCACGAGCACCGACGCGCCGGGCAGGTTGAGCGCGAACAGGTTGGTGCAGTTGTCCAGGATGGCGTACACGACGTTCCAGTCCACGCCGTTCAGGCCCTTGAACACGAGCCAGTAGAAGGACGACAGGAACGGCGCGGCCTGCGGCGGCACGTGGCTGCCCGGCCTCGCCGCGTCCGGCGCGACGCCCTCGACGCGGCTGGGCGGCGGCGTTTCGCCGGGCGCCAGTCCGTAGTCGTTCAACCGGCACATCAGCCGGCAAATGCAGCCGTACGCCAGCACGCGGCCCTGCGCATATTCCCTGCAGCGCGAGAAGGGGTGGGGAAAAGGGCGGGTCGCCGTCTAAGCACCTGGCGTCGCGGCGGCGGGGGGGAGTGCGGCGGCGATGCCGCCGTACTCTGGCATGTCGGCGGCCTGGAAGAGCCACGGCGCCGCTTGGAAAATCGGCGGCACCGGCCGGTCGCCAAACGGAATGTTCATGGCTTGGTCGCGGGCCTTGATGAGCGAGTCGGTCGTGTCAACCAGCGCCTGCACGGCGATCGCGTGGATGCGCGGATCCTGGCGGCCAGCGGCGCGCGGCGAAGACCAGTTGGCGCAGCGCGATCAGCCCCCGGCCCGTGCGCCTCCCCTCCAACGCCACGACGCGTGGCCGCACAATGATCTCGTTGATGTTGCCCATGACGTGCAGCAGGTTCTGCCACAGCCGCAGCACCAGCCGCTGCTTTAGCATCGTGAGCTGGAGCGGCGTCGGCGACGATGCGGGCGTCGCCGCGGCGCCCTCGGCCTCCGCGCCGTGCTCATCGTCGGCCGCCGACCGGGTCATCAGCTCGTGAACGTCCAGCTGCGACCCCGAAATACGCCACGCGGTGGCACGAGGGAAAGCCGTCAGTGCGGACCAAGCAACCCCAGTTGAAAAGGCGCGGGGCGGCCTCGTACGCAATCGAACATGGTGCCGATGTCAAAGAAGAGGTCGTCCATCTCGGTCGACGGCGGCCTGTACTCGATCACGCTGGAGGATTCGCCCTCGCTGCCGTCGCCCTTGCCGCGCTGCCGGCCGTGGTGGAAGGGCAGGAACGGGGGCGGGCACTGATGAGCCCACGTCAGCACGATCACGCCAGACCGTCGCCCGCGGCCGGCACCGTACTTTGAGCGTGCCCGTGGGGCTGGGCCCGTTGCTGGCCGGCCGGCCCGCGGCCGGCTCGATGAGGTCGCTCGAGACGACGCGGCGCGCGTTGGCCTTGCCGCGTGAGATCAGGCGGCCCTCTGGCGAGCGACCGGGGGAAACGGAAGGGAGGGCGTGGGGAGGCGACGGGTGAGTACGCGCGGCACCACGGCGCGACACCACCTAGGGGCGGCCATACCGGGGAGGTCGCGCAGGTCGTCGAGGTTCACGCCAAAGACTACCTTACAGAGCACCTTGGTCATCTTGGCCAGCGCCAGGTGCCACTGCTCAGCGGCCTGCTGCCACCGGGTCGCCTGCAGCAGCGTGCGCCGCGCGCGGATCCATGCGAAGGATTCCAACGACAGGGAGCGCAGCAGCAGCGTAAACACGGTCTGCCCGCCCGGAGCAACGCGAACGACGCGCGCGCGAGAGGGACCGCACTCGTGAGTGTCCGGCGGGCCGTTACTGGTGCGGGCCGCGCCCCTCCCCCGAGAGCACGCGTACCTGCAGGACGTAGGTGCTGATGTTGTTGGCCGCCGCGCGGTCCTGGATGAACGCGTACTTGCGCGGCTGGTTCAGCACCTGGTCCGCGACGTCGAACAGGCACCGAATGAGCACGTTCCTGTGGCGCAAGCCGCCGGGGCGGAAAGTGAAAGCGTCTCGCAAAGTAAGTTCTGGGCATTGCGCATCGTGCACGAGGGGGTGTGTGGCACTCCCTACCAGGTCTCGCGCTCGAGCCGCAAGTGGGTCTGCATGGCCAGGTCGCGGTAGGTCTGCAGCACCAGCCGAAACGAGTCGAGCTGCGTGCCCCCGGTGCGCACGTGCGCCGACCGCCCCAGCGCGCGTGAGTACGACGGCCTTTTTTTTCCAACGCCATCCTGGCCGGACCGGTGGCGCACCTGGCCCTTGACGCGCGGCCGGCCCTCCGGCAGGTCGTAAAAGACGGCCGCGATGTGCTCAATGTACACGCGGGCGTAGCGGTTCGGCACGGCGGCGGGGTCGACCGGCGCGGGCTCCGCACCCGGCGTCGTGGCCGCACTGTCGCTCGCGGACGCCCGCCAGAACAGCGGCCATTGCGAGGGCTGCGGCGCCAGGACACCAACGGGCCGATCAAAGTGAGCGGCGCGATGCCGTGACGCCCGCCGGAGGGCCCATTCGAAAGTGTACCGGCGACGTGAACCACCGGCGGTAGATCGAGATGGTTGAGATCACCAGGTCCGCGTAGACGGACGGCAGCTTGAGCGCTTGCCGGAAGATCTCGTGCATGAACGCCAGCTTGTTCTGCAGGCGGCGGTCGCATCAGCGCAGGCGTGGACAAATCAGCGGCAGCGGTCGACGGCTGCCCACGGGCGACGGCGGCTGCAGGGACGGCACCTTGTCCTGGAAAATGAGCTGCTGCACGAGCGCGTCGTGCTCGTAAGCGCCGATCGCCCACCGGTGCACATAGGGCACGACGAGGAACTGCAGCATGGGCGGGCACCGCTGTTGGTAGCCGTACGCTGGGCGAGGCAGGGCGCGAGCAGCCGCAGACGCCGGTGGTGAGCGCGCGCGACCCCGGACACGAGCGTCGCCGGTGCGCCGCGCGCGCCACGCACGATCGTTCTCGTCGACGAGGCCGGCGTCGCGGGCCGCGCTCGGGTAGAACGTCGTGAGGTAGTGCGAGATGAGCAGGCTGAGGAAGAAGTCGGTCAGGAACTTGTTGCCCGCCTTGGCGCAGTCCGACACGTGCTGCAGCAGCATGCGGAACAAGTCCGAGTGCAGCTGGAGCCCCCCACCCCCACCCCACCCCGTCCGTGCGCAGCACGCGAGCGACGCGCGGTCAGTCGGAGCGGGTCCCTAGGGGGACGTCGCGCACCGTGCGCTCGGCGCACCGTCAGCTCTTGTGGCCGCGTCGTCGGCCCCGCCGGGATGATCGGGCCCGACGGCGGGTCTGCGCACCGCGTCCACGCACACGGGCTCAGGGACGGCGCGTCAGGCCCCGCGGCGCCGGGCACGCGCAGGCCGCAGGGGCGCGCCGGCGTACCGGGGATGGGCGTGTGCCGCAGCTGCAGCGAGGGCCCTTCCTCGCGCACGTCCACAAAGGCACGCGGGTCGATGGCGTTCCGGTACAGCTCCGAGACCGCGGGCGGCTCGTGCTCCAGCACGGCCATGTAGTCCAGCAGCAGCTGTGTGGCTCGGTGAGACACGCGGGGGCCAGGCTCGGGGCCGCGTGGGTGCCGCGTAAGGGCGGCGCAGCCGCCAGGGGCGGCGGGGCGCGTACGCGGAGGCCTTCGCTGCGGAACTTGATGTGGTTGCCGGCGGCCAGCAGCGTCCGCAGCACGTCCACTGTGGCGCGCTCGACAACGCGCAACGCAGCGCGCTGCGGCGGGGTGAGCACGCGGCCGTTTGACCGGCGCAGGCCGCGCCGCGGGCCGTACGGATCTCTTCTTCGTGCCGGCCAGCTTGGACGTCGTCGGCCAGGTAGCGGAAGCACCGGCGCAGGACGGTGAGCAGCCGCATCATGTCCGTGACGATGTGCGACGACGCCGTGAGCTTTTTCCGTTCTGGGCGGCGGTGCGGGAGCAAGAAGCACAGGCGGCGAGGTGGTGAGCGCGCCGCAGGGGCGGCGGCCGCGGCAGGCACCGGGGTTGTATGGCCCATGCGTACGGATCTTGGCCACCTGGTACTGGAACGCCGCAAAGACCACGGCAAAGACGGTCTCGCTGTTGTCCTGAAAGAACAGCGCCTCCTGCTCCGTGTCAAACTCTGTGGGGCCGCCGTGTACGCCGCGCATCATAGGTAGCGACTGTGGCCGGTGAGCGACCGGCTGCCTCGCCGGGGCCGCCTGCTGCGGAGGCGCGGGGGCCGCCGCTACCGCGTACCGATGAAGGCGAGCAGCGCGTGGAGCCGGCGCTTGGGCTTGGCGGTCGGCGGCAGAAACTCGGTCGTGATCTTGGCGCTCTTGAGCGCCTTGTCCAGCTTGCGGTCCTTGGCCGCCAGCTCCGCCCAGGTGCTGCTGAGCAGCCCCGTCGGGTGCGTCGGCGTCGTCGCCGCCATTTTGGCGTGACGGCGGCCGCGCTGGGCCCACCGCCGCAAGGCGGGCGCGGTCTGCCTGGGTTGGATGGGCGGCGCCGTACGCGCCAGCCGGAGTTGGGCGTCGCGCCCGCGGCTGGCTCCGCGCCGGCGTGCTACCGCCACGGGGCTTCGGCAAGCGCGACGGACTGGGACGGTGGATCCGCGTCGCGTCCCGCGCCTGCTGGCAGGAAAGCCGCCGCAGGTTGTGCGGGGCGTCGCGGCCGCGGGGGTGGCGTCGGAATGGCCGCCGCGACGGCGTGGTGCGCCGCGGCGTGCCGCCCAAGCCAGTCCCGCGGACGCAGCCGCCGCCGCCGTCGCAGGCGCTCCTGGTCGCTCCTCGCCTGCCGCCGCCCGCGTTCGGCGTCGTCCTCGTCCGTGCAGGCGACGTCGCCGACCGCAACGTCCGGCTGCCCGCGGCGCCGTTCACCGCGGCGGCCCCGCCCGCCGCCGGCACCCGCCGAGCTGCCACCACACGCCCGCGACCGCTGCCCACCCCGCCTCGCCCCGTGTACGCCCTCGCGCCGCCTCGCTGCTACCCGCGTGCGCTGCTGCGCGCCGCCGCCGCCGCCGCGTCCTTCGAACGGCCACGTTGCACGTGATCTGGCAGTCACGTGGATTGAAGGCGGCGGACACCGCGGCACACGGCGGGGCGGAGCGGAGCGGAGATGGAGCGTGCTGCACAGGGGGGGGGGGGGGGGGGGGGGGGGGGGGGGGGGAGGGGGGGGGGGGGGG
>Ga0180216_1000868_pt1 | contig 28843 bp, 26 predicted proteins | sample eDN3rd37CBELigMG_FD_128879 | JGI IMG/M metagenome (GOLD analysis project Ga0180216, IMG submission 128879) | Enriched Miracle-Growth compost microbial communities from Emeryville, California, USA - eDNA 3rd pass 37_C BE-Lig MG (version 2)... ... | reverse complement strand
GCGCTTGTTATGAATGAACAGATCGCGATAGGCGGTCTCGAAGGTTGTGAGGCCGCCCGCGCCGGACCCGATGATGCATGCGGACCGGTACGGATCTTCGAGCGGGAACTCGAGACCGGACTGCTTGACCGCCTCATCTGCCGCCGCACCGGCAAACCAGGAGTAGCGGTCAGCGTGCATAATGATCTTGTCGCGGCTAAAGTGCTTCAACCGAGCTTTGTGGTCGAACTCCTTGATCTGTGCCGCGATCAGGATCTTGAGGTCTTCCAGGGGGAAGCCGCCCAGCTCACTAACGCCACTTTTGGCTTGTTTCATGGAGTCCCAGAATTCAGGGACAGTTGTGCCGATGGGCGTCACGACACCCGTGCCGGTGACGACGACGCGGCGCATGCCGTTCGCTTGTGTCATAAGTTTATCCAATTCTCCCGCGCAGGACCCGTTGAAGAGCGAACCCGTTACAAAGCGCTTACAATGGCAATTGCGCGCCGAAGCGCGACATGTCCGCTTCAGAATCCTCCACAGTCAGCGAAAACTGAGAGAGAACCAGAGAAACGGAAGGTCAGGCTTTCGCAGCCTCAGCAGATCCGTTGTTGGCTTCCACCAGCGCACGGACCTTCTCGACTACAGAACCAACGGTCTTGAAATCTTCAACGTCTTCGTTTGCGTTGTAGGGGATCTCGATACCAAACGTGTCTTCGATATCGAAAACAATCATCGCGAGATCTAGTGACTCGATCGACAGATCCTGCAGCTCCGTCGTGAGCGCGATATCGTCTCTCGGCTCCTTCATGTGCTTCTTCAGGATCTCGATAATCTTCGATGCGACTTCGTCCATCTCGCTCTCCTCCCCATAGTCTTTAAACAAGGGGACCCTTAAATTTCGGTTTCTGACAGTTGAAGGCCAGCACTATCACAGCTTGCGGCGTGACATATACGCAATCGCCGAGCAAGTCTAGCCGCGACAGGCCTTACCTCGCGACCGCCTTCTACAACGGTCTCGGCAACGCTAACGCAAGATGCATGCCGGTTCTATTCTTCTGATACGACCCTGAATCCTGTTTTGGCAAGCTTTTCGCCAATTCGGCGTTAGCAGCCGGGAACGTGTTGCATGACCTTCTTTGTGTCTTCAGTAAGCTACTGGCAATATCCTTCCGGTTAATGTTGCTATTGTAGATCTGAAGGACAACTTGAAACCTACGACTTAGCGGTCCGCACGAGGAGTGCAAACCAGCAATGGCCAGTCATGATGTCGCAGGCGCAGTTAAAACAAGAACTTTCTGGCCCTGGCTCAAAAGCTATCCCGAAGGTCTGGACTGGTACCGGTCCTATGAGGCGGCACCGGTATACACACTACTGGAAAGGGCGGCCGAAAAATATCCGGACAAGGTATGCACCGACTTTTTCGGCCGGACATTAACCTATCGGACAATTGACCGCCTGGTCGATGAAACGGCGGCCGGTTTGCAGGCACTCGGAGTGGAGCGCGGCAGCAGGGTGGGACTGCTGCTCCCCAATACGCCAACGTATGTTGTTTACTATTTCGCCATTCTGAAGGCTGGCGGCGTCGTCGTTAATTATAATCCGCTTTATACAATCGATGAACTTCGCCATCAGATCGAAGACAGCGGCACCGAACTGATGGTTACGCTCGATCTTCATGTTCTTTTTGACAAGGTTGAAGCTCTCATCAAGCAAGGCGTGCTGGGCGGCGCCATCATCGCTTCGTTTGCAGCCTTACTGCCGACGGCAAAGTCGACAATGTTCAAGCTCCTCAAGTGGCGTGATCTGGCCCGCGTGAGCGCGTCTCCCGTCGCTGACAAACTTGTCCTCCAGAGCTCGCTGAGACAGCCCGGTCAGAGGCCGGCGCCGCCGAATATCAATCCTGCGGAAGAACTGGCAGTGCTCCAGTACACCGGCGGAACCACCGGCGTTCCAAAAGGGGCCATGCTCAGTCATGCCAACATCTACATCAACACATTGCAAGTGTGCGACTGGGGGCCTGTGCTTGTCGAAGGCGAGGAACGTTTCCTCGCCGTGCTCCCGTTCTTTCACGTGTTTGCCATGACGGCAGTCATGAACGTGGCGATCGCCAAGGCTGCAGCACTGATCATCATGGCCCGGTTCAAACTGAACGACACCCTGGCCCTTATCCACTCTAGCAGGCCCACCGTCATGCCGGGGGTGCCGACCCTGTTTAATGCCATCATCAATCACCCGCGGATTGAGGGCCACGATCTCAGTTCATTGAAATACTGCATTTCGGGCGGGGCGGCGTTACCGCTGGAAGTCCGGCAGCGTTTCGAGGAACTGAGCGGTTGCCCGATCGTTGAAGGCTACGGATTGTCGGAGACGTCTCCGGTTGTCACCTGCAATCCCATCGGCGTGCTTCCCAAGGACAGCTCGATCGGACTCCCACTGCCGGAGACCATTGTCTCGCTGAGGGATGTCGATGATCCGGACCGGGAGGTTGGCCCTGGTGAGAAGGGAGAAATGTGCATCAAGGGTCCGCAGGTGATGATGGGTTACTGGAACAATCCCGAGGAGACCGCCAGAGCGTTCACGTCCGACGGCTTTCTGCGCACAGGAGATGTCGCGGTCATGGACGATGACGGGATGTTTTCCATCGTCGACCGCATGAAGGACCTGATCATCTGCTCTGGTTTCAACGTCTATCCCCGACAGATCGAGGAAGCGATCTATACTCATCCCGACGTTGAGGAGGTTACTGTCATCGGCATTGCGGACGCTTACCGCGGCGAGGCGCCAAAAGCCTTCGTCAAGCTCAAGGCAGGGGCACAAGTCAGCGAAAATGACCTCCTGAACCATCTCGCCACGAAGCTTTCGAAGATCGAGATGCCGGCGGCAATCGAGTTCCGGGATGAGTTGCCGAAGACGCTGATCGGCAAGCTCTCGAAAAAGGAGCTCAGAGAAGAAGAGGCCCGACGCAAGGCCAGCTCCTAGCGGCGAGCCGATCACTTGTGCGCACAGGCGCTCTCACTCGCACGGCTTGGATTGCGGGCATGCCTGAAGCCTACGTGAGATAGAGATCGGCGCGGGTCGGGGGAAGCGGTGGCGGGCGCTTGGCCGTCTTGGACGCCAGTGTCTGGAACAGGCGGGCGGTGCCACGCTGGAAACTGATTGCGCAACCCGCAAGATAGGCCACGTAGATCCGGTATTTCGCCTCACCGACGATGGCAATCGCCGCGTCTTTCTGTGCCACCAGCCGATCATGCCAGAGCGTACATGTCCTTGCGTAGTGCATGCGCCAGGCCTCGACATCGTGCACCTCGAAACCGGCCCGCTCCATCTGCTGAACCGTGTTGCCGATATCGTCGAGGGCGCCACCGGGAAAAATGTACTTTGCGAGCGCGCGCTGCTCGGGGCGCAGGCGGTCCGGCCACAGGCTGCGCCGCTTTGCCCGGCGTGCAATCGCGTGATTGAGGAACAGTCCGTCTTCAGAAAGAAGAGAACGGATCTTGCGCATGTATGTCGGGATATTGTCGAGACCTATATGCTCGTACATGCCGACGGACGCGATCTTGTCGTAGGTACCGGTCAGATCGATGTAGTCGATCAGCTCGAGAGTCACCTGGTCTTCGAGGCCCAGGACATGGACCTTTTCCCTGGCGAATTTGAGCTGTTCCTGAGACAGCGTGATGCCGTGGGCCTTGACGCCATAGTTCTTTGCCGCATGCGAGATGAGCGCGCCCCAGCCGCAGCCGATGTCGAGGAACCGGTCTCCCGGTTGTAGGCGCAGCTTGCGGCAGATCATGTCCAGCTTGTCGCGCTGCGCGGTGGCCAGATCATTTTCCCAATCCGTGAAATAGGCACACGAGTAGACCATCTCCGGATCGAGGAAGAGTTTGTAGAAGTCGTTTGTCAGGTCATAATGAAACTGGATGAATTCCTGATTTTCGCCAGCTGCCCGGTTGGCACCCGTCAGGTTGCCCTTGAACGCGCCGTCTTCGGCCGGGGTTTCTGCGGGAGCGAAAAGGAAGGGACGCAGCTGCGCCACGGTACGTGCCACCTCGATGGCCGTCAGCTTCACCGAACGGCCACCGCGGTTCAGGTTATTGCCGAATTCAATCAGGGAGCCACCTGAAAAATCCAGTCCCTTGTTCACGTAGTGGCGGATGATGGTGTCCAGGGTTGGGCGGCGCAAAATCGAACCGATCACGCCGGGGGACGCGATGTGCAATTCGAAGCTGCTTGAGACATTGCGGCCCAACGGGAGACGCGAACCATCCCAGAGCCGCACGCTGGCATCCAGATTGAGCCGTTCCGCAAGTCCCGCAACCAGCTTCGTCGCGGCGGCGATCTGCTTGGCCTGTTTACCGTGGCTGCCAGCCATGCTCCCTCCCCGTCGTTTGCATCGATCTTCCGGAGGCTTAGCGCATTCTGGCGATGGCGTCTCGTACTGCGGCCCTTGGTGGCGATTGATCAGGGCATAACGGACTGTGCGTCGCTCACGCTGCAACATCCATAGCCGAGGCGCGGGCGCTTTCCAAAATAGCTGCCACACCCATGCCGCCTGCGGTACAGACCGAAATCAGCGCACGGCCGCCATTCTGATCCAGCAGCTTGGCAGCGTTGGCCATGATGCGGGCGCCGGTTGCGGCAAACGGGTGGCCAACAGCGATGGACGAGCCCTTGACGTTCAACTTGCTTCGATCGATCGGCCCCAACGAGGCCTCCTTGCCCAACACGCGCTTGCAATAGTCCGGGTCTTCCCAGGCCCTCAAGGTGGCCAGGACCTGGGCGGCAAATGCCTCGTGAATTTCATAGAAGTCGAAATCCTGGAGGGTCAGCCCGTTGCGGTCGAGGAGCTTTGACACGGCGATTGTCGGCGCCATAAGCAGGCCCTCGCCAGCGACGAAATCGTTACCGATATGATAGGCATCAACCAACCAGGCCTGGATCGGAACGCCATGGGCCTTTGCCCAGTCTTCGGATGCAAGCAGAACCGCTGCCGCTCCGTCCGTCAGAGGTGTCGAATTCGCAGCCGTCAGCGTTGCGCCTTCCGATTTGTCAAACGCGGTCTTGAGGGTCGCCAGTTTGTCGAGGCTGATGTCGGTCCGAATGTTGTTGTCACGGAACACCCCGGCGCAGGGAACGATGAGATCGTCCATGTAACCCGACACGTAGGCCTCCGCTGCCTTCCTGTGACTCTCAAAGGCCAGCTTGTCCTGCTCGGCACGAGGTATTTGCCAGCGTCTGGCCATCAGTTCGCAATGCTGTCCCATCGAAAGCCCCGTGCGGGGCTCACTGGTCTGGGGTGGCTGGGGCAGCAGTTCTCCCGGCCTGAAGCCGCTGAAGACCTTGAAACGTTCAATGACGGACTTTTTCGCGCTCATTTCGGTGAGACGTCGGGCGAACTTCCGGCTGAAGACCACTGGCGGGTCGGAAGTTGTATCAGACCCAACAGCGATGCCGCTGTCGATCTGCCCGATGGCGATCTTGGCGGCAATACCGATGGCCGCCTGCAGGCTCGTTCCGCAGGCCTGCATGAGGGTCACGCCCGGCGTCGAGGGCGCCAGCTCGGTGCCCAGAACGGCTTCACGGGTCAGGTTCCAGTCCTTGGCATGGGTTACGACGGCCCCGCCCACGACCTCGTCGATATGCATGCCCGAAAGCCTGTACTTGTCGACCAATCCCGAAAGCGCAGCGGTCATCATGTCGAGGTTGGTCAGGTCGGCGTAGAGCGTGCCCGAGCGGCAAAAAGGGATTCTGACACCGCCGATCACGGCGACACGACGGAGCGTTCTGGTCATTTATGCGTGTCCTCGCAGAAAATGGGGGGCATTCTGCATGTGTGTGTGGTCATTCGGCGGCGACGCGGGCGGAAAGTTCTGACTGCTCGGTGGCCTTGAAATGCAGGGGACCGCCGCGGAAGGGGGCAAAGCCCGTCCCGAATATGACCCCCGCATCGACGAGATCGGCGCTGGCCACGATCTGCTCATCGCGTGCGCGTTCCGCTTCGGCGATCAGCGGTTCGACGAGTTCACGGCCGAGCTTCTTGATCTCTGCCTTGTCCCAGCGCTTGTCTGGCGACTTCTCGGGCCGCCCGTCCTTCCAGACATAGTAACCCTGGCCAGTCTTCTTGCCGAGCTTGCCGGATCTCACCAGCTCAGCAGCACCGGCGACCTCATCGCCCAGCCCCAGAATCCGGCCAACGCTGGCGCAAACGTCGAGCCCGACGGTATCGGCGAGTTCAATCGGCCCCATGGGCATGCCGAATGCGCGTGCGGCCTCGTCGATCTTCTCCTTGTCCTCGCCCTTATCGACCCGCGCCATTGCACCCATCATGTAAGGAGCAAGCACGCGGTTGACGAGGAACCCGGGCACCGACCGCACGATCAGCGGGAACTTGTCGATTGCGGCCACGAAAATGGCACCCTTATCAACCTCGCTCTGACGGCTCAGTTCGCTGCGGACGACTTCGACGAGCGGCATCTGGGAGGCCGGATTGAAGAAATGGAGGCCAATGAGGCGGCCGGGATCGGCCATGGCCGCAGCGATATCCTCGATCTTCAGGGACGACGTATTGGAAGCCAGGAGAGCGTCCGGCTTGATCTTGCCTTCCAGCTCCTGGAACAGGGCCTGCTTGGCGTCGAGCTTCTCGACGATGGCTTCTATGATGACGTCGGCTCGGGGAATGCCGAGGCCTTCCGGATCGGCGATCAGGCGCGCCTTCGCCGCATCCCGCGACGGTTTCGTTCTGAACTTGCGCTTGAACAGCTTTTCCTGCGCTGCCATGCCCTTCTCGATCTGGGCCGTCGAGAGATCCTGCAGCGTAACTTCCATGCCGCAGGCGACGCACCAGCCGGCAATGTCGGCCCCCATGGTTCCGGCGCCAATCACGTGAACCCGCAGAGGTTTCCACGCGGCCCCTTTCGGAGCCTGGGCCTTCAAGGCTTCCGACAGGAAGAAGACGCGACGAAGATTGCGCGATGTCTCGGAGACCATCAGCGGCGCGAAGGCGGGTGTCTCGGCCCGCTTCATGGCCTCGTAGCTGCCGCCGTGCTCTTCGAAAAGATCGATGAGACGGAAGGGAGCGGGATAGTGATCCTCGCGCACTTTCTTGGCTGTCTCGGCGCGCATCTTTCTGGCGAGGAAGCCGCGTGCGGGCCATTTCGCCAGCAAGCCGGTGAAGCCACCTTTCGGTTTCGATTTCCGGTTCTGCAGCACCGCCTTCCGTGCCGCCCAGCGCAGCGATCCCTTGCTGTCGACCAGCTGGTCGATGAAGCCCTGGGCGCGCGCAGCCCCGGCGCGGATCATCGAACCCTTGAGCATGGCCTGCATGGCCGCCAACGCTCCGGCCCTGCGGATAGAGCGAGCGGTGCCATTGAAGCCGGGGAAAATGCCAAGCTTGACTTCCGGGAAGCCGACCCGAGTTGCGTCGGCCTTGGTGGCGATACGGTAATGGCAGGCCAGGATCAGTTCCAATCCGCCGCCAACACATACGCCGTGCACGGCAGCGACGACGGGAACCGGCATGCTTTCGATGCGGTCGAGCAGAGCGTTGACGGGCTCTATCGCGGCAATGACCTGGGCTTCCGTTTCAATCTGCTCGAACTCGCGGATATCGGCGCCGACAATGAAGCTGCCGGGCTTGCCGGACATGATGACAAGGCCACGAATTTCGCCATTGGCGGCACCGGCCTCAACACGATCGACGATCCGGGCCAGCTCTTCCAAGGGGCGGCGGCCAAGCGCATTGGCGGACTGGTTTTCGCGATCGAATGTCGCCCAGGCAATACCTTCGAAATCGACCTCGAAGCGCCAATCCCTCAGCTCGGGCAGATCGGCTGCAGTGGTGGTATCAATAGGCATTTCCCATAGGCCTCCTCGGCCGCACTCTTTACTCGACCATCACAGCTTTATGCTGCGTATCGCTGCCGGTTGATTGATAGTTGGGCTTCAGCTCGGCCGGATCAAAGTCATCGACAGCAATGACGCGCGCTACATGTTCATCTGCATCGCGCAGCTGGTCAGCTTCCTCCCGGGTCAACACGCCTTTGGCGACAGCCTCAGCGTACCAATCGAGCCCGCGATATCGACGCACGGTTCCGGCCCGCACAGCGCGCTCGAGCTTCTTCTCGACAGCTTCAACGGCGATGACCTTGGCAAGCGTCACCTCGAGGAGGCCGCCGGCATCGTCGGGATCATTGGAGACATGAACATAGCGGGTCAGCCGATCGCGCGCTTCGCCAGGAACGAGCGCAAGGTTAACGGCTTCCCGGGCGAGCTTATCGGGGGCCGGGCGATACGGGCGGCCGAAAGGAAAGACAATGAGGCCGAGCAGGATTCGCACTGGCAGGTTCGGGAAGTTGTCGACGACGCCACCCAGGGCTTCCTGGCACCGGTAGAGACCGTTGCGGACGGCCATTTCCACCACCGGCTTGTCACTGGAGGGGCGGCCATCGTCATCGAAGCGTTTGAGTACGCAGGCAACGAGATAGAGTTCGGATAGGGCATCGGCCATGCGACCGGTCAGCTGCTGTTGCGTTTTCAAGCCGCCGCCGAGAAGCACCACCATGAGATCGGCGATGAGAGCGAAATTGCGGCTCTGACGCGATAGCTGGCGATACCAGCGCTCGCGGATCCCGGTATTTTCGGGAGCTGCGGCAAAGATGCCGAAGGTCAGGTTATGGAACAGCGCCCCGGCAAAATTCGAGAGCGTGAAAGAGATGTGCCCGGCGAAGGCTGCGTCAAAGGCCGCAACCCCGGCCGCCTGATCCGGGTTCTGAGCGGCTTTGACCTCATCATAAAGGTAAGGATGGGAGCGCAGGGCGCCCTGTGCGAACGTGATCAACGTGCGCGTCAGGATGTTCGCTCCCTCCACGGTAATCCCGACCGGGACCATCTGGTATGATGCCAGGAGATAATTCGACGGCCCGTCGCAAATGGCACGCCCCCCATGGATATCCATGGCATCATTGACAGCACGGCGCATGCGTTCGGTCGTCTGATATTTCATGAGGGCGGACAGGACCGAGGGGCGCTCGCCGCGTGACACCATGGCTGCAGTGACGGCGCGTCCGGCTTCATTCACGTAGGCCGCCTCAACCATGCGGGCGAGAGGTTCGGCGACGCCATGCATACGGGCGATGGCGATCCCGAACTGTTTACGGATGCGCGCGTACGCACCCGTGAGGCGCACCAGCTGCTTGGTTCCTGCGGTTGCAGATGACGGTAACGAAATGGCGCGGCCAGCGGCCAGACATTCCATGAGCATGCGCCAGCCATTGCCCGCCTGGGACTGACCGCCGATGATCCATGACATCGGGATGAAGACGTCCCTGCCGGAGGTTGGGCCATTGGGGAAGGCCTGACCGCAAGGCAGATGGCGGCGACCGATGTTCACACCGGCATGACTTGTTGGAATAAGCGCCAGCGTGATCCCGACGTCCGTGCCTTTCCCGAGCAGGTTGTCATCATCGAACAGGCGGAACGCAAGGCCGAGCAGCGTCGCTTTGGGACCGAGCGTGATGTATCGCTTGTCCCAGTTCAGGCGGATGCCAAGAACCGCCTTGCCCTCGAATATGCCGCGGCAGACATGACCGATATCGCGCATGGCGGCTGCGTCCGAACCGGACATGGGGCCGGTCAGGGCGAAACACGGAATCTCCAGTCCTTTGGCCAGGCGAGGCAGGTAATGGCGCTTCTGCTCCTCGGTGCCGTACTTTTCGATGAGTTCGCCCGGCCCCAGAGAGTTCGGCACCATGACGATAGTGGAGACGTCCGGAGACCGTGAGGCAATCTTGCCAATAATCAGCGATTGCGCCTGGGCAGAAAAGCCCAGACCGCCGTGCTCCCTCGAGATCAACATGCCCAGGAAGCCCTTGCTGGCGATGAAATCCCAGACGTGCTTGGGGATCTCACGATCCTTGAAGCGGATCTGCCAGTCGTCAATCAGGCGGCAGAGTTCTTCCGTAGGCCCGTCCAGAAAAGCCTGCTCTTCCGGGGTAAGGACGACGGGAGGCAGCCCCCGTAACTTGTGCCAGTCAGGACGCCCGGAAAAAAGCTCCGCATCAAAACCGACCGTTCCGGCTTCAAGGGCTTGCGTTTCGGTGTCGGAAACCCTGGGCAGGATCCGTTGTACCATGCGGAATACGGGAGCGATCAGGATAGGGCGCCGGATTGCGGGAACCGTCAGCAGGGCGAGTATGAGAGCTGGCAGCCATGCGAGCAGTTGCAGGAGGCCGAAGGTTTGCCGGGGTTCCTGGTGAAGAAGGCCCGTTTGCCAGAGAAACGTTGCGGCAGCTATCACCCCTGCCCAAACCGCCAGCGGGGCTTGCCGTATCGCCAGAACCCACAGCAGAGCGACGAGGACAATGGCAAACAGCATCGGTTGGTACTCCAGCATGGTACAAGAGCGCAGACGGACCAGAGTAGCGTGGCTGCACGCAGCATCAGTGGACCGAACATCGCGGCAATTCTATAGCGGCCGTCTTAACCTGCGCTTGACGTGCGAAAAAGTTCTGCTTTCGTCCGTTAACTCCAGCTTATTGATGTGTGTTTCCAGTGCAAAGCGAGATCATGTGCGCCACAAGAACGTGCGTCCGTCAGCAAAACTGCGGAGTGTTTCGCCCTCAATAGCTGGCTGGCGATGGTCCTCGGTAGCGGGGTGTTGCTCCCCCTGCCATGGCCAACAGCCTCGAGAGCTCTCCCCAGAAATGCTCCGGACCCGGATAGCCTACGATGCGCCCGTATTCCTGGCCATCAGTCCGGACAAGGATGAATGTTGGCGTGTAAACGATCCGTTTGAAGCGCTTTGCCGTTGCCGAGCCGATGTCGAGGCGGACCAGGGGCGCGCGCCGGCCTTCCGGCGTTGAGGCATAGGTTCTGCCGACTTCTTCATGCCACAGGTCGCAATACCTGCAACCCTTGCTCTCGATCATGACGAGTTGGAGACGTGCGCGGTGTGTGTCGGCTTTCGCGGGCGACGCAACGGCCGCCATGATGCCCAGCACGGCCACCACGAGCAGAAAGGCCCCGACAGAGCGGCACCCGGTGGAACTGTCGCGCGTCGAAGAGGCTGAAATTAGACTTTTTGACATGGCCATTGCAGGCTCCAGAGATGTAGTATACGCCCGTCAAGCGCTATTTGTGATGGGGTGAGCTTCCTGAATTCGCCACAGGATACTACGGTAATCCGATCTCGGAAGCGTCACGCAGGCAGATCATCGTCATGGAAGTATTTCGGGAACGGACCAGCGCAGATGCCAAGCGTAGAGCAACCTTCGCAGCTTGATGAAATACTCTGACGACGTTGGTACCCGCTTCACGGGAAGGAGGCCCGGAAACATGGTCACGCAAATGCATTTGGAGACGCTGGACCGGCGTCAGTTCATCGTGGGGGCAGGTGCAGCTGCGGCAATATTTGCGCTGTTTCGATCCTTTCCGGCGGCTGCCGAGCCGCCGGCCGATTTCGATGCTGCCTTCAAGGCCATCGTGGGCGATACCGAGACTGGCGACGCTGGCGTGTCCATCACGATGCCTGAGATCGCTGAGAACGGGAACACCGTACCTTTTACGGTGGCGGTTGAAAGCGCCATGACGCCTGAGGACTACGTGAAGGCAGTTCATCTCCTGTCCACCGGCAACCCGCAGCCGGTCATCGCGGCATTTCATTTTACGCCTTTGTCCGGCGTGGCCACGGTTTCAGGCCGCATGCGGCTCGCCAAGACCCAGGACGTTGTCGCCGTGGCAGAGTTGAGCACGGGCAAATTCCTCGTCGGCAAGCAGCTCGTCAAAGTGACGATCGGCGGGTGCGGCGGCTGATAGGGTAAGGAGCAAGGCCAATGTCTAACAACAAACCCCGTGCAAAGATTTCTCCCGCCAACGCAAAGGTCGGAGACATCATCGAAGTCAAGACGCTGATCAGCCACGTGATGGAAACGGGCTTGCGCAAGGACAAGAACGGGCAAACCATCCCGCGCAACATCATCAACAAGTTCACGGCGACCTTCGAAGGCGAGCCTGTGTTCAGCGGCGATTTGCACCCGGGAATATCGGCAAACCCCTATATCGCCTTCCACATGCGGCTGACGAAGCCGGGCTCCCTGGAGTTGACGTGGGTCGACGATGCCGGAGAAACCTATTCGACGACCGTTCCGGTGACGGTCAGCTGACGGGGTTACAAACGGGATCCGACAAGGCGCGCATCTTGCGGGTGCTCGCCGTCTCATGAGTTTTCCGAGTCGCTGCCAGCTGCCTGCCGGAGTGTCGGCTGTTGTCAATCCGAAGCCAGCAAAGTGGTGCACTTGTGCTTGTGGTCGAGAGCGGCTAGGCAGATCGGCAATCGGGAGGCGGGCGACTGGGAGATGCTCGCAAACCGGCCGATGTGGAGGACACAAGACATGGAAGACGAGAGTGTAGTTGCCCAGAAGGGGCCTTATCAGGTCGAACTTATTGCGGGGAAGACGTACTTCTACTGCCGCTGTGGCCGTTCTGCAAAGCAGCCATTCTGCGATGGCGCTCACAGTGGAACCGGCTTCCAGCCACTGCGGTTCGTCGCTGAGGAAACGGGCACCTATAATATCTGCGGCTGCAAGACCACGGATGATGAGCCCTTCTGCGACGGCTCCCACAATCTGCTTTAATCCAGCCTGATCTCTGATTTGTACATTTGACCGGCCGTTCTGCCTGTGTGGAACGGCCGAAATCGGCTGCGCGGGCACCGGGTAGCCACAGCCCACGCTTTATTTCCCCGGTTATCAAATTGCAGCTTTCATCTCGTTTTTCATGTCACTATGAAAAATAAGGAGCGTGAGGGACGCGCCGGCATCTCCATAAATGGATGAGGCGTTATGGATTATTTTGTTCAACAGCTGATCAACGGCCTGACCCTGGGGTCTGTCTACGGGCTGATCGCGATTGGTTACACGATGGTCTACGGCATCATCGGCATGATCAATTTCGCCCACGGCGATGTGTTCATGGTTTCGATGTTCGTGGCGTTGATCCTGTTGCTGCTGATCACCTCCCTGTTCGGCGGCCTCGCCATTGCCCTGGCCCTGATCGTGGTTCTGGTGGCGGCGATGGTACTGACCTCCCTGTGGAGCTGGACGATCGAGCGGGTTGCCTACCGGCCCCTGCGCGGCTCCTTTCGCCTCGCACCGCTGATCTCGGCGATCGGCATGTCGATCTTTCTCGTCAATTTCGTACAGCTGGTACAAGGCCCCCGCAACAAGGCCATTCCCCCCATCATCGATGGCGGCATCACGCTTCCTATGATCGATGGCAATATCACGCTCGCCTACAAGCAGATCCTGATCATGGGCACGACCATTGTGCTGCTCACAGCCTTCTGGTTCCTCGTGCAGAAGACGTCGCTCGGCCGCGCGCAACGGGCCTGCGAACAGGACCGCAAGATGGCGGCGCTTCTCGGGATCAACGTTGATCGCACCGTATCGATAACATTCGTGCTGGGGGCGGCGCTGGCTGCAGTCGCCGGGGTGCTCTACCTCGTTCAGTACGGCGTCGTAAGCTTCGCAGACGGTTTCGTGCCCGGTATAAAGGCTTTCACGGCAGCGGTACTTGGCGGCATCGGATCGTTGCCGGGGGCGGTGATCGGCGGATTGCTGATCGGACTGATCGAGGTGATGTGGTCGGCATACTTCTCCATTGACTACAAGGACGTCGCAGCCTTCTCAATTCTCGCCATCACACTCATTTTCATGCCGTCGGGAATTCTCGGCAAACCCGACGTGGAGAAGGTCTGATACGATGACGGGACGCGGCGACAGACGCGAACCTGCGTTGGACGGCGGATCTGCAGGGGTTCTCACGGCATTGAAGGATGCGACCCTGCTGGCCCTGTTGACGTTCGGCCTGTCATTTCCAATCGTAGCCTTCAATACCCGGCAGGACCTCACTCAGGGATTGGTGCTTGAGGCGCGCTGGGATCTGGTTGCCACCGCGTGCGCAGTCGTTTTTCTGGCTCGTTTTGTATGGACGCTGTTCGGGCCAACCTTCTGGCGCGGCGGCAATGCCGTTGTCCAGCGTGCAGCATCGCTGGTCCGCGCCACAGGGATCAGCGTAGATCATGTGCGCTGGTTCGGACTGGCCGTGCTGGTCACCTACCCGTTCCTTGCCGTCTGGGTCACAGGGCCGGGCGGAGCGATAAAGTGGATCGATAATTTCGGCATTCAGATCCTCATCTATGTCATGCTCGGATGGGGTCTCAATATTGTTGTAGGGCTCGCCGGTCTGCTTGACCTCGGCTATGTCGCGTTCTACGCGGTCGGCGCATATTCCGCAGCGTTGCTCTCGACCACATTCGGCTTCTCATTCTGGTTGTGTCTGCCGCTGGCCGGAATTTTTGCGGCGTTCTGGGGAATCCTCCTGGGATTCCCGGTTCTGCGCCTGCGCGGTGACTACCTTGCGATCGTGACGCTGGCATTCGGCGAGATCATCCGGCTGGTGCTCATCAACTGGGTGGAAGTGACCGGCGGCGCGGCAGGCATCTCCAGCATTCCGCGGCCATCCTTCTTCGGGATACCTTTCGATGCTTCGCCCGATGGCTTCGCGGCCACGTTCGGGCTCGATTTTTCGCCGCTGCACCGGCTGTTCTTCCTCTTTTACCTGATCCTAGCGATGGCACTGTTGACCAACTGGATCACGGTCAGATTGCGCAGACTACCTATCGGGCGCGCTTGGGAGGCCCTGCGGGAAGACGAGATCGCCTGCCGATCGCTCGGCATCGATACGGTCACGACGAAACTCACGGCGTTCTCCATCGGAGCAATGTTCGGCGGCTTTGCAGGTGCCTTCTTTGCTGCTCGCCTCGGCTTTATCAGCCCCAAGTCGTTCGAATTCATGGAGAGCGCAGTCATCCTGGCGATTGTCGTGCTCGGCGGCATGGGCAGCCAGATCGGTGTTGCTATTGCCGCCGTCGTCATGATCGGGGGCACCGAGATCCTGCGCGAACTCGGTTTCCTCAAGGCGATCTTCGGACCCACATTCGATCCGGCGCAGTACCGGTTGATCCTGTTCGGCCTTGGTATGGTGGCGATGATGGTCTGGAGGCCCCGCGGACTGATCTCGAAACGTGAACCCTCGATTTCCCTGGGCGCACACAAGGCGATCTCCGGTGTTCATGTGAAGGAGGGGCACGGATGATGGCTGGCAGGTTCGAGACTTTGCTGCAGGTCGAGAACTTGACGATGCGCTTCGGCGGGCTTGTGGCGGTTCGCGACCTCTCGTTTTCGGTCGGACGTGGCCAGATCACAGCCCTGATCGGACCGAACGGAGCCGGAAAGACCACTGTCTTCAACTGTCTGACCGGCTTTTACAAGCCAACAAGCGGACGTATCGCGCTGGTCCGGGATGCGTCCGATCCAGCCGCGGCGATCGCAGCCCTGACGAACAGCCCCCGCCGGCATACGCGCTCGCGCAGCACCGAGGTGTATCTGCTCGAACGTATGGGCGATTCAGAAATCACGGCGAAAGCCAGGGTGGCGCGGACCTTTCAGAACATCCGTCTGTTCCAGGGCATGACGGTTCTGGAGAACCTGATCGTTGCGCAGCATAACGCGCTCAATCTTGCATCCGGTTATTCGCTGCTTGGTCTGGTTGGTGCAAAGTCGTTCCGGGCCGCGGAGCGGAGAGCTGTTGATCTGGCCAGCTACTGGCTCGACAAGATCGGTCTGCTGGCTCGTGCCGATGATGCTGCCGGAGAACTGCCTTACGGTGACCAACGCCGTCTCGAGATTGCCCGGGCGATGTGCACCTCACCCGTGCTGCTCTGTCTCGATGAGCCGGCAGCGGGGCTCAACCCGAGGGAGAGCGGCGATCTGAAAGAATTGGTCCTCGATATCCGAGAGGAGACCGGCACATCGGTACTGCTGATCGAGCACGACATGAGTGTCGTGATGGACATCTCAGACCACGTCATTGTCCTTGAGCATGGCGTCAAGATCTCGGATGGGACACCGGCGCAGGTGCGGGATTGTCCCAAGGTCATCGCAGCCTACCTTGGCGTGGAGGACGAGGAAGTTGTCGTTGCTGAAGCGGAGATCGGCAAATGAACGCTGATCCGCGCGCCATGAAACTACCCTGTTCCGAACCGATGCTCTCGGTGCAGGGCGTACACACATACTACGGAAATATCATTGCGCTGCGCGGTGTCGATATCGAAGTCCACGCCGGCGAGATCGTTACGCTGATCGGCGCGAACGGCGCCGGCAAATCCACGCTTATGATGACCATCTTCGGAAATCCCGCGGCCCGCAGCGGCAGCATCCGCTTTGAGGGCCGGGATATCACCAGACTGCCGACGCATGAGATTGCGCGCCTCAGGATTGCGCAATCTCCGGAAGGCCGCCGGATTTTTCCACGCATGACGGTGCTCGAGAACCTGCAGATGGGAGCCGGGCTGGCCGATCCAAAGTACTTTGATTCGGATCTCGAATACGTGACCGGGTTGTTTCCCCGGTTGAAAGAGCGTCTCCACCAGCGCGGAGGAACGCTGTCAGGTGGGGAGCAGCAGATGCTCGCCATCGCACGCGCGCTCATGAGCCGGCCGAAACTCCTTTTGCTCGACGAGCCGTCGCTGGGTCTTGCCCCGCTGATCGTCAAACAGATCTTCGCGGTCATCAAGGAGATCAACCGGCGGGACGGCGTCACCATCCTGCTCGTTGAACAAAATGCCTACCACTCGCTGAAGCTGGCAGACCGCGCCTATGTGATGGTCAACGGGGTGATTACGATGAGCGGCGCAGGGACAGAATTGTTGCATAGCCCTGAAGTCCGTGACGCCTATCTGGAAGGCGGGCGACACTGATGATGAACTGGGCGGCAATCTATTCTACAGGGCCCAACGGGGTGGCGGTCTTTCTGTTTGCTACCCTGGTGCTGGGCGGCGCCGCGTCGTGGGCGACCGGACGGGCCGTGGCATTGACGTGGAAACCGTATCGGGAGCTTCTGTTCTATACGGCGCTCCTCACCCTCGCGGTTCGCTTCATCCACTACGCCCTGTTTCATGAGCCGTTTCTGACACCCCAGAACATCGCAATTGATTTTCTGACGCTGACAGCAATTGCCTGGTTCGGATACCGGCAGACACGCTCACGGCAGATGCAGACGCAGTATCCCTGGCTTTATGTGCGCAGAGGGTTGCTCTGGTGGAAACGCCTGACGTGATGCTGCTGTGACGCCTACGGACTAATCCGGCCTTTCAGGCTCGGAACTGGTGACAACCGATTATTTTGCAGCCAACATTGCATACCATCCGGGTAGTGTTGCGCCTCATGCCCGCAGCAGATCCATCCCGGCCTGTCCGCCGTCCAAAGCGATATTCAACCAAGGAGATTTTCAGATGCGATTTTTCTGGCTTACCGCCACCGCGCTTGCAGCCAGTCTGGCGCTATCGGCATGTGGTGACAGCGCCCCAGATGTGCCCAAGCAACAATCGTTGAAGATCGCTGTCGCTGCGCCCATTACCGGGAAGGATGCCGCATTCGGATCCCAGCTCAGGAACGGTGCCATTCAGGCCATTGAGGATCTGAATGCGGCTGGTGGCATCCTGGGCCAGCAGATCTCGCTCTCTGTAGAAGATGATAACGGCGACCCGAAACAGGGTGTTTCCATCGCCAACAAGGTGGCGGGCGAGGGCGTCAAGCTGCTCATCGGCCACTTCAACTCAGGTGTTTCGATCCCGGCGTCCGACGTCTATCACGAAAACGGCATACTGATGATATCGCCCGGTTCGACCAACCCGGCCCTGACGGATCGGGGGCTGTGGAACGTCTTCCGTGTCTGCGGCCGTGACGACCAGCAGGGAACTGTCGCTGGCCAGTACATCGCGCAGAACCTGGCCGACCGCAAGATCGCAATCGTTCACGACAAGACGACGTACGGCAAGGGCCTGGCGGACGAGACCAAGAAGGCCATCAACGAAGCCGGCATCACCGAAGTCCTTTATGAAGGCATCAACAGCGGCGAAAAGGATTTCTCTGCGTTGATTTCGAAGTTGAAGGAAGCCGAGGCGCAGCTTGTCTATTTTGGCGGTGTGCACACGGAAGCAGGACTGATCGCCAGGCAGATGCGCGACCAGGGGCTGGATGCGACCCTGATGGGCGGCGACGGCATCGCCACGGACGAGTTTGCGGCCATTGCCGGCCCTGCTGCTGAAGGTACCTTGATGACGTTCGCGCCCGATCCGCGCAAACGCCCCGAGGCGGCTGAAGCTCTGAAGGCTTTCGAGGCCAAGGGAATTACGCCTGAAGCCTATACGCTTTATGCCTACGCTGTGGCGCAGATTCTGAAGCAGGCCGCCGAAGCCGCCAATTCGCTGGATCCGAAGGCACTCGCCGAACAGCTGCGGTCTGGACAGAATTTCGATACGGTCATCGGCACCATCGCCTTCAACGAGAAAGGTGATGTCAATCGTCTCGACTACACAATGTACACTTGGCGCAAAGTGGATGGTGACCGGATCAGCTACGTCGAGAATTGATCCGCACCGCCATATCTCAATCTTCTGCGAAGGTGTGTCCCAATTCGGGGCACACCTTTTTCATTTTACGAAGGCAGGGGACCATCATGCGTTTCACGACGCCTGGAAAAGAAACGTGCGCGTCAACTCGTCGTGATGATTGCAGGACTGCTCAACGGAGTTCTGCTCGGCGTTTCGGATAGGCGCAGCCTATTTGGCGATATAGCTCGTCAATTCATTCGCTCAATGAAGATAAGGTCTGCTCTTCCACGCTTTCCGTGCTGAAATAATCTGTAACACAAATTGTGCGGAAATTGCGAACTCGTCCCGCTCTCGTTGACCTGGCGGATCATTACAACCTGCTCAAAGCGGAAACTATATTTGTACAAACGGGAACCTCGTCCGTCCGGAAGCGTACTCTGACTTTTCCCCTGCTTTGATTATTGCAGTTGTATTTGCCAGACCGTCCTTCACGCAGCACAGACTGTTCTCCTTTACAGCCCGTGCTCGACATTCATCCGAACTGACTTACGATGTGCTGGTGCTGATAATCGCCAGCGGTTCAGATCAGCGACCCTGGGATTGGGCGAGGCAATCACGAAGAAGGGCCGTTTCGAGACGACGCAGTTCCTCAGGTATGGCTTCACCGGCCAGGATGTGTCGTTGGATATAGCTTCTGACCATGGCGTAACCCTCACGCGGATCGTCCAGTGCGTCGAGACGACCGTTAAGGTCGGCGACCTCCTGTCGAACCTTATCCTGCAACATTTCTTTCTCCCTTAGTGCGATAATACTGACAACGAAGTCATATTTTTAATTTTATCTGTATTCGACGAATTTGTTGCCCGTTTCCAATCCCGACCATATGACATGGAGGAGTGACTTCCAGACTTCGCAACAATTCGTTGAGCTTCCGTTGCCTAACAAAACCTTTTCACCTTTCCCGGGTGCCTTGGGCATTCTCAAGACCTGATATTAGCGTCTCGGATTGTGCCCAGATCTTGACCCATCCTTTGCCTTCTTCTGCTTTCCCTTTCGCGTGTGGCTCTTTTGGCCCGGTGTTGCCAAGGACATCATCATAGCAGGCGTTTCCGGCGCTGCATCGGAGCAGATTACCCTGTATTAAATGGAAACCCTATTTTCCGGCTCAACTTCGTGTGAAAATTTGATGACACTCCACAATGACATCTGTGACATAAGAGAAGTGCATGTCGGGTCGGCGCACGATGCGTCAATTTGTTCCGGTGTCACAGTTGTGTTGCCAAATCGCCCCTGCATCTGCGCAGTGGACGTGCGCGGAGGCGCAACGGGTACCCGCGATACCGAAACCATCGCAGTTACAAGTTCAGTGGATTACGTCCACGGCATTGTTCTTTCAGGAGGCTCTGCCTTCGGTCTGGCGGCGGCTACGGGCGTCCAATCGTGGCTGAGGGAACGCAATGTGGGGTTCGAGATCGGAGATGCCCGCGTACCGATCGTGCCCCAGGCCATCGTCTTCGACCTTCTGAACGGCGGAAATAAAAACTGGGGAAGAACCAATCCCTATGAGGCCCTGGCGCTGGCAGCATGCGAGGCGGCTAGCAGCGGCGCTGTGAAGATCGGAAGCGTTGGAGCCGGATATGGAGCCAGTACCGCAACCCTGCGCGGCGGGCTGGGCAGCGCATCGGCCGCGCTCGCAAACGGGGTCGTGGTGGGGGCTCTGGTTGTCGTCAATGCCTGTGGCTCGGTAACGATGGGGATCAGCCCTCACTTCTGGGCCTGGCCGTTTGAACGGAACGGGGAGTTTGGTGGACGGGGACCGGGCAGACTGGATCCTGATGCCGCCGTACCCATCAAGGGGGCGCCCGGACAGAATACGACGATAGCGGTGGTTGCAACGAACGCCCGGCTTGATAAGCAGCAGGCGCACCGGCTCGCTGTCATGGCGCAGACGGGGCTCGCGCGGTCGATCTATCCTGTCCATACGCCGCTCGACGGAGATGTCGTATTTGCGATGGCAACCGGAGAGGTCCTGCTGGACGAGCCCGTTGGCGGCCTCGCTCAATTGGGGAACGCTGCCGCCGACACCCTGGCGCGGGCGGTCGCACGCGGTGTTTACGAGGCGGCGCCGGTCGAACCGGGCTGGCTTGAGCCACCGAGCTACCGCGAACGGTTCGGCCTTTGAGGTTTGCATAGCGACGGTTCGCCGGATGGCCGGGGTGCGCATACGTGACTAGGAGGGAACACAGTTCGCGTCTCCGCGACGCTTCTGTACCCGTGATTTGAAGGGGAGAAGTGGCTCTGCTACACGCACAGCTGGTTTCCCTTGAGCTTTAAGAAAGACGCCAATGATCCCTCGTTACTCCCGCCCCGAGATGGCCGCCATCTGGTCTCCCGAAACCCGCTTTCGCATCTGGTTCGAGATCGAGGCGCATGCTGCGTCCGCCATGGCCGAGCTCGGTACGATCCCGAAGGAAGCCGCCGAAGTCATCTGGGAGAAGGGCCGGGAGGCGCAGTTTGATGTCGCCCGGATTGACGAAATCGAGGCGGTCACCAAGCACGACGTGATCGCGTTCCTGACGCATCTGGCGGAGATTGTCGGACCCGAAGCCCGCTTTGTGCACCAGGGCATGACCTCGTCCGACGTTCTCGACACGTGCTTCAACGTTCAGCTCGTGCGGGCGGCGGACATACTCATCGCCGACGTCGATCGTCTGCTTGAAGCGCTGAAGACACGCGCTTTCGAGTACAAGACTGCGATCACGATCGGGCGCAGTCACGGGATCCACGCGGAGCCAACGACGTTCGGCGTCAAGCTGGCCTATGCGTACGCCGAATTCGAGCGCGCTCGTGGCCGCCTTGTCGCGGCACGTGAAGAAGTTGCCACCTGCGCGCTCTCCGGGGCCGTCGGGACGTTTGCAAATATCGATCCGCGGATCGAGGTTTATATCGCGGAGAAACTGGGGCTGCGGCCGGAAACCGTTTCCACGCAGATCATTCCGCGCGACCGGCATGCCATGTATTTCGCGACGCTTGCCGTGGTCGCCTCCTCCATCGAGAGGCTGAGCATCGAGATCCGGCATTTGCAGCGGACCGAAGTGCTTGAAGCCGAGGAATACTTCTCGCCGGGACAGAAGGGGTCCTCCGCAATGCCCCACAAGCGCAATCCCGTGCTTTCGGAAAATCTCACCGGTCTCGCACGGATGGTGCGCGCCTATGGGCTGCCGGCAATGGAGAATGTCGCTCTCTGGCATGAACGCGACATCTCCCACTCCTCGGTGGAGCGCATGATCGGACCGGATGCAACCGTGACGCTCGACTTCGCGCTCGGACGCCTCGCCGGAGTGATAGAGAAGCTGGTTGTCTATCCCGAAGCCATGAAGCGGAACCTGGATAAACTCGGCGGTCTGCATAATTCGCAACGCGTGCTGCTGGCATTGACGCAGAAGGGCGTAAGCCGCGAAGACTCGTATCGTCTGGTGCAGCGCAACGCCATGAAGACGTGGGAAGAGGGCCTGGATTTTCTCAGTGAGTTGAAAGCGGATGAAGAGGTGCGTAGCCACCTTTCGGAAGCCGAACTCGAGGCGATGTTCGATGACGGCTATCATCTGAAGCACGTCGATACGATCTTCACGCGCGTTTTCGGCCAGGCTTGAGCGAACCCATTCCCATCAACCGGATCCGAGCAGGTAACACCCGCATGCGTACTTCGGACGTCGATATCCTTATTGTACCCGGCTGGTCGGGTTCCGGACCCGAACACTGGCAATCCCGGTGGGAGCGCAATTTCAAGACAGCCCGCCGGGTGCAGCAGCAGGACTGGCACTATCCGCAGCGTGAGCAATGGACGGCGGCAATCGCATCTGCGGTTTCGGCCTGCGAGCAACCAGTCGTGCTGGTCGCGCACAGCCTCGGGGTCATTGCGGTCGCGCATGCAGCACCGCTGCTGAACCCGGGAAAGGTCGCGGGAGCCTTTCTGGTGGCACCCGCCGACACCGAGAATGCACAGAATTGGCCGCTTACAGAGGGCTTCTCCTTTGAAAAGCAGGAAGATCGATTCGCGCCGTTGCCGATGAATCCTCTGCCATTTCCTGCGATGCTCGTGGCGTCGCGGTCGGACCCCTATTGCTCTTTCGAGCGCGCCGAGACACTTGCCAAGGGATGGGAAGCCACGCTCATCGATGCCGGTGATATCGGTCACGTGAACGTGGCCTCAGGCCATGGCCCGTGGCCCGAGGGGCTTCTCCGGTTCGGCCTGTTCCTTAAGGGGCTGAGCGGAGCTGCCCTCCGAACCCATTAGTGTCAGTGGAGTGCAGAGGCCTCGCTGCGGCGCACGAGAGCGAGGCCTCTCTCGTTCAGTTGCCGCTACCGCCCTCGATCTGAGCGATGGCCTGGGCCATGAAATCGATCATCTGCGCACGGATCTCGTCGTCCGAAATGTTGATACCCTTGGCATCGAAGTCCGACCGGATCTTGCGGACGACATCATCGTCACCCTTTTCGATCAGATCGGCGCGCCTGACTTCCTTCTGATATTCTGCGACGGCCTCTCCGGTTAACCCCAGTTTTTCAGCGGCCCAGGCACCAATCAGATTGTTGCGCCGGGCTTCAGCCTTGAACTTAAGATCCTGATCCCGCGCGAATTTTGCTTCAAAGCCCTTTTGTCGCTCTTGGAACGTGGCCATATGGTTTATCTCCACTTATAGTTGCAGTTTTGCATAAAGCTATCGGTCCGGTAGAATCCCGCCGGGCCGCAACGGTGCCAGGCCGCGTGTGCATATCGGTCCGGATGTTTGAAAATCAACGACTTGCCACAAGACGATAACCGTTCTGCGAGTTGCCGATTGTAAAGATTGTTTATGGATGTCCATTCAGATAGTGTCATTCATCTGGACCACACTGAACTAATCTCGCCTGTGTTGCAGCGCCACATGGAAGAACGCGCAGCAATGAGGGATGCTAGTTCAGACGAACGTTTCGGTCCCCCACAAACAAAACAATGAGACATGAGCTCCATCATACTTAAAGGACCAGGCATGAACAGGCGCCGTCGTATCTACGAAGGTAAGGCGAAGGTTCTGTACGAAGGACCCGAACCGGGAACCCTCATCCAGCATTTCAAGGATGACGCCACTGCCTTTAACGCCAAGAAGCATGCCCTCATAGAGGGCAAGGGCGTCCTCAACAACCGTATTTCCGAGCTGGTCTTCCAGAGACTGGGCGAGATCGGCGTGCCGACACACTTCATCCGCCGGCTCAACATGCGGGAGCAATTGATCCACGAAGTCGAGATCATCCCGCTGGAAGTCGTCGTCCGCAACGTGGCTGCGGGATCGCTGGCGGAGCGGCTGGGGCTCGAAGAGGGCACGCAGCTGCCGCGCTCGATCATCGAGTTCTATTACAAGTCGGATGCGCTGAACGACCCTATGGTCTCGGAAGAGCACATCACGGCCTTCGGCTGGGCGGCTCCCCAGGAAATCGACGAGATCATGCAGCTGGCGCTGCGGATCAACGATTTCCTCGTCGGACTGTTTCTCGGCATCGGCATCCGGCTCGTGGACTTCAAGGTGGAGTTCGGGCGTCATTGGGAAAACGATCAGATGCGGATCGTCCTGGCCGACGAAATCAGCCCGGATTGCTGCCGTTTGTGGGACATGCAGACTGCCGACAAGCTTGACAAGGATCGTTTCCGTCGCGATCTCGGGGGTGTTCTTGAGGCTTACCAGGAGGTTGCACGCAGGCTCGGCGTTCTGAACGAAAACAGACCTGCAGCTGGAGCGACCCCGGTGCTTGTTGCCTCCAATCCTTCGGGCAAGCCCCATTGATTTCCTTCAATCCAGGACGCCTGAAATTCCGGGCGTCCTGCCAGCTTCATTTCGGCGCAGCCCCATTTGGTTGGAGCGCGGTTAAAGAGACGTCATGAAAGCACGAATCAAGATCACCCTTAAGAATGGCGTCCTCGACCCTCAGGGGAAGGCTATTGAGCATGCGCTGGCATCCCTTGGATTTACCGGCGTCGACGAAGTACGGCAGGGCAAGTACATCGAGATCGACCTCTCCGGCGTTGATGCTGCCAGCGCGCGAGAGACCGTTGACAAGATGTGCCGCGATCTCCTGGCCAACACGGTCATCGAGAACTACGACATCGAGATTACCGAGTGAGGGAACGTCGGTTGCCCATGCGTCCTCATCGGGCGAGAGCACCGCAAATGCGACAGCCCCTCCGGCTCGTCGCTGTCTCAAGGCCGGTGATGTGGCGCTGTCACAGTTCTGCGGTGCGGCCGCCTAATTGTATATGGGCAATCTATTAAGTCCTCGATGTTGAGCGCCGCGCCGCGACACCTAGATAAGTAACGCCCGGGTAATCACGGGCGGCGGCCAGTGCCGCAGATGGAGACGAGACGAAATGATCCGCGCCGCCGTTATCGTATTTCCCGGGTCCAATTGCGATCGCGACGTTAAGGTTGCTCTGGAAGCAATCACGGGCTTTCCGGCGCGCATGGTCTGGCACGGCGAAGCAGAAGTGCCCGCCTGCGACCTGATCGTGCTGCCGGGCGGGTTCTCCTACGGGGATTACCTGCGGTGTGGTGCCATGGCTGCCCATTCGCCGATCATGCGCGACGTTGTCGCCAAGGCCCGGGCAGGCACGCCCGTGCTCGGCATCTGTAACGGCTTCCAGGTTCTGGTTGAGACCGGACTTTTGCCGGGCGCTCTGATGCGAAACGCCTCGCTGCGTTTCATCTGCCGCGACGTGTTCCTGCGGTGTGAAACAAACGAAACTTTCTTCACCCGGTGCAACCGCGTCGGTGAAGTCGTACGCATACCGATTGCGCATCACGACGGCAACTATTTTGCCGACAACGACACGCTCGACCGGCTGGAGCAGGAAGGGCGGGTCGTGTTCCGGTACTGCGATGCGGATGGCGCCGTTACAGAAGCGGCCAATCCGAACGGCTCGCAGCGCAATATTGCCGGCATCACTGACGAAACAGGTCGCATTCTCGGCCTGATGCCTCATCCGGAACGTCTGTTCGAGCCTCAGCTCGGCGGCACCGATGGCCGGCGGATCTTCGAAAGCGTTGTGGTGAGCGTCACCGAAGCTATGGTCGGTTGACGATTGCCTTTGCATTAGGATTCACCTGCGAAACAAAAAAAGAGAGGGCCGGAGCCCTCTCTTTTTTGTTTCTGCGGTACCTGGTCGGTTAGCGCCTTTACTTGCGCTGCGTCCAGGCGATCTGCTGGACCTCGGAGATGCTCATGCGGGCCGCGTCGTCCTGGCAGTCAAAGCCAAGGGATCTGCCATTCGCCGCATCGATGCGAGCCTGACGGCCCGGAACGACGTCTATGGTCATGCGTGTGGCGGCACCGGGGACGACCTCATCGTCCTTGTAGTGATCGGCAAGCATCAGCGTCAGTTTGCAGATGCCATCGCGACTAAGGAAATAGCTTACGGCGCGCTGGTTTCCCACGTCGAAGCTCTGGCCGTGCTCTGGAATTAATTCAATCGGGCGCACACCCTTACCGGCCATCGCCGTCGTCATGGAGATGGTGGTCACGATTGCGGCACTTAAAATTCTTTTGAACATCGTCATGGTCTTCCTTCTCCTCGCAAAAGGTCATAGTCATTCGCAGGCACTCGGGGGCTGGTGTTCCGGACCGGCTGCGAGAGATCGGTTCCAATCCGGAAAGGTCAGCGTGACTAAGTACTTACCTTCGTTGCAGAACCGGAGGTAGCTCCATTGCTGCAATGCAGCAACGCGTTTGTTGCAGCGCGGTTCCGCCGCGCGGCAGAGCGCTTCACCCTTCCGGCGGCGGAGAACTACCCAAGCGGGTGGGGCTGCAAACGGTTATTGTGCCGCATCACGCCCGAAGGTCTGTGATGACTGCGATTTGACGGCTATAAGCGGGGCAAAACTATCCCATCGGCCGCCTTCAACCGTCGTGAGAAGAAATCGCAATGAATGACGCAACCCAAAGCACGGTCCCCTTTGAAGTGACCGCAGAACTCATTGCCGAACACGGTCTGAAGCCTGAGGAATATGATCGCCTTCTGGAGATCATGGGCCGGCAGCCGTCACTTACGGAGCTTGGCATCTTTTCCGTGATGTGGTCGGAGCACTGCTCCTACAAATCATCGCGCGTCTGGCTGAAGACCCTTCCGACCACGGGCGATTGCGTCATCCAGGGGCCGGGTGAAAACGCCGGCGTTGTCGATCTCGGCGACGGCTGGGCGGCGGTCTTCAAGATGGAGAGCCATAACCACCCGTCCTACATCGAACCCTATCAGGGTGCGGCCACGGGTGTCGGCGGCATCATGCGTGACGTGTTCACGATGGGCGCGCGGCCGGTCGCAAACCTCAACGCCCTCCGCTTCGGTGACCCCAGCCATCCGAAGACCCGCCATCTCGTTTCGGGTGTGGTGTCGGGAATTGGCGGATACGGCAACTGCGTGGGCGTGCCCACCGTCGGCGGCGAAGTGAACTTTGACGCGGGATACAACAACAACATCCTGGTCAATGCCATGTGCATCGGCCTCGCCCGTATCGACAAGATCTTCTATTCGGCTGCCAAGGGGGTCGGTCTGCCGGTGGTCTATGTCGGCTCGAAGACGGGGCGTGACGGGATCCATGGCGCGACGATGGCGTCCGCCGAGTTCGACGAGAATTCCGATGAGAAGCGGCCCACCGTCCAGGTCGGCGATCCCTTCACCGAGAAGCTCTTGATTGAAGCCTGTCTCGAGCTGATGGCCTCCGACGCCATCATCGCCATTCAGGACATGGGTGCGGCGGGGCTCACCTCATCGACCGCCGAAATGGCGGACAAGGGCGGCGTCGGCATCGATCTCGATCTTGATCACGTCCCTCAGCGGGAAGCCGGCATGACCGCATACGAGATGATGCTGTCGGAGAGCCAGGAACGGATGCTGATGATCCTGCGTCCGGGCTCCGAGAGCGCCGCGGAAGCGATCTTCCGCAAGTGGGGGCTCGATTTCGCGATCATCGGCCGCACGACCGACACCGGACGCCTGATCGTGAGACACAAGGGCGTTGTAGAGGCCGATATTCCTGTCGCCACGCTGGCAAATTCGGCCCCGCTTTACGAACGCCCGTGGGTGCCTCACGAGCCGCTCAAGGCCATTCTCCCGCAATGGATTCCGGCCCCCGAAGACGGGGTCCTCGGGTGCCTCAAGTCGCTTCTGGGAACGCCGGCACTCGCGTCGCGCCGCTGGGTCTGGGAACAGTACGACCACATGGTCATGGGCGACACGATCCAGCGGCCGGGTGGAGATGCGGCGGTCGTACGGGTGCACGGGACGCGGAAGGGTATCGCGGCCACCTGCGACGTCACTCCGAGATATGTCGCTGCGGACCCGGAGATGGGCGGCAAACAGGCCGTTGCCGAGACCTGGCGCAACCTGAGCGCGGTGGGCGCCGATCCGCTTGCGATAACCGACAATCTGAACTTCGCAAATCCCGAGCGCCCCGAAATCATGGGTCAGATCGTCGGCGCCATCAAGGGGATCGGGGAAGCCTGCCGGGCTCTCGACTACCCTGTCGTGTCAGGCAACGTTTCGCTTTACAATGAGACCAACGGCGTTGGCATTCCTCCCACACCGGCGATCGGCGGCGTCGGACTTGTTCCTGACACCAGCAAAATGGCATCGCTCAATCTGAAGCGAGAAGGCGAGGTGCTGATCGTCATCGGCAAGGAACAGGGTTGGCTCGGGCAGTCGCTGTATCAGCAGCACGTCACCGGCAAGCTGGACGGCGCTCCCCCTCCCGTCGATCTCGAAGCGGAGCTCAAGGCCGGGCGACTTGTGCGCGCACTTATCCGCGAAGGGGTGACAGATACGGTGCACGATTGCTCGGACGGCGGGCTTCTGGTTGCCGTTGCGGAGATGGCGATGGCCGGCAACATCGGCGTGGACCTCTTTGTCTACGAAGGGAAGCTGCCGGCGCACAGTGCCTGGTTCGGTGAGGATCAGGGCCGATATGTCGTCGCCGTATCGCCAGCCGCCGCCGAAGAGGTGCTCGGCAGGGCGCGCCTTCTTGAGCTTCCGGCCCGGATCGTCGGCCGCACCGGCTCCGACGTGCTGGCACTGCCCGGTGAAGAAGCTGTCGCCGTAAGGGAACTGCGCGACATCAATGAGCACTGGCTGCCCGCGTATATGGCAGGGGAAACGGTGTAGAGGCAGCGGCCAATTTCCGGTTAACGAGTTGCGGCCGCAGCGGCCCGCAACTCGCGTTTAGCGCGAGAAGACCCTATATTGGATGCAACTGGCAGACCGGGCAGGGTCTCCGGCTCGCCTACCCTCATCAGAATTCCCAAAGGAGACGCCTTACGACATGGCTATGAGCGCCAGTGAACTCGAGCAACTTATCCGTGAGGCTTTCCCCGACGCCCAGATCGAAATCCGGG
>Ga0180216_1000866_pt1 | contig 28914 bp, 27 predicted proteins | sample eDN3rd37CBELigMG_FD_128879 | JGI IMG/M metagenome (GOLD analysis project Ga0180216, IMG submission 128879) | Enriched Miracle-Growth compost microbial communities from Emeryville, California, USA - eDNA 3rd pass 37_C BE-Lig MG (version 2)... ... | reverse complement strand
GTGCAACTGAGGGGGTCAACGCTCCCGGTTGTCCTTGCGGCGCCGGAGCTGGACGTAGAGGGCGCCACCGCCGCCGTGGCGCGCGTGAGCCTCGGTGAAGCTGATCACGACGGAGCGCAGATCGGACTCCGCTAGCCAAAGAGGCACGCTGCGCTTCAGTACACCTCGGTCGGATTGGTCCCAGAGTTCGAACGGCCGTTCATCCGCGGTGCGTGGCCCGCCCTTACCGGTGATGACTAGCAGGTTTCGCTGACCGCGCGCATAGCATCCGAAGATGAAGGCGCGGAGCGCGGCATGCGCCTCGTTGGCCCGCATACCGTGAAGGTCGATTCTCGCCTCGATTTCTTTGCGACCGCGAGCGATCTGTTTCAGTTGGCGGCGATCGAACTCGGACAGGGGCGGTGGCGTACGCTCAACCCGGGCAGGCGACACGGCTGGCCGCTTGATCGGCTGTTGATCAGCCGATCGCGGTTCCGGCTGGTCAAGTCTTGACGCTAACCTTTCGGAGAGTTCGCGCGCTTCAGCCAGCAGATCCTCGAACGGATGTACGCGAGGTTTCTTGCGGGCCGGCTTCATACTGCTGGCCACGGTCGACCACAGCGCCTCGTCCTCAGGACTAAGGGGCCGCTGCTGCGACCGCGGCGGACGTCCGGGTCGGCTCATGGCGAAGCGATGGGACTCCGGCCATGTCGGGGCAGCAGGACGAAGAAGCTGGCAGCATGCTTTGTCATTCCAGCCTGCCGGCCTGCTTCCTGACCGGTCCCGAAAAAGATGTCGCCCCGTTCAGGACCTCGAATGGCGGAACCCACATCCTGCGCGATCATCAATCTCTGAAATGCCCGCCCTTCATCCGCGTGGACGAGCTCGGGGGCGACCACATAAATCGGCGTTCCGAGCATGTGAACACTGGCATCGACCGCGAGACTGCGCCCTGGAGTCAACGGAATCTCATCCGCACCGAGAGGCGACTGAGTCTCACGTCCAGCAAGCTCTCGGAAAAACACGAAAGATGCATTCTGCCACATGACCGGCTGCGCCCGCTCCAAATCGGCCCGCAGCCAATTGACGAGCGTATCCAATGTCACGTCGCTGGCGGTGAAAATCCCTGCTTCGACGAGAAAGCGGCCAATAGACGTATAGGGATATCCGTTCTTGCCATCGTAGCTCAGCCGAACCGTCGAACCGTCGGTCAGCTCGATCAAGCCTGATCCCTGGATGTGCATAAAGAACGCATCCACCGGGTCGGCCAGATAGAGCAGCTCCAGCCCGCGGCCGGCGAGCGCCCCAGATTCGATCTCCTGACGCGTCGGGTATGGCGCCAAGGAGCCATCCTCCAATCTGCGGGCGTGCGTAAGCCCTTCGCCGGCACTGGCGCGCATGGCCTCGTCCATCAGGTTCACGAGATCCGGCGGACGACGGTAGACAGGGGTTTGAAACGAACCCTCTCGAATGCGGGAGCCCGGCAGAATTGGCTCGTAATAGCCGGTTACCAGCCCGCGAGCTCCACGATGGACGACCCGATGCGGCGTGAAGTGCGCTTCGAAGAACGCCCGAGCTTCCGCCCGTCCGCTTGCAACGACAGCCGCTTCGCGACAGATGTCGGCCAGACTACTCAGACGCTCCGATTGATCGGTGCTCAAGCGGCCGCACGATTTGAGGAAGGCCCGGAGCGCTGCCGTCTGGTCATCTTGTTCCCACCCCGGCAGATCGTCGAACGACACAGGATCGAAGCGCACATCTCCTTGCGTCATCGGCTTCGCCCCATCGGCACCGAGAGACGGCAAGCCGCTCCAATTGATGGCGGTGCTCCTGCGCTGAACGCGTTACCCTGTGAAGGCGAAGACGGAGCGCCGGTCCGGCGGACCACCCGCGCGCAATAGTGTCCGCCGCTTTCCACGGCCAACCGCCCTAGTTGGGCGCCTGAGTGGCAATAAGCCGCCAGTTCGGGTTCCGGGAATTGACCTCTCGGGCGAAGGTCCAGATGTCGGTCACTTCGCGAATCTTCTGCGGATCCCCGGCAATCACCTGGCCGGCACCATCGCGCGTTGCCGATATCAGCTGGCTGATGAACTTTACGGTCACTTGAGCCGTCGAGCCCTTGAGCTCCGCTTCGACGATTTCAGCTTTGTTGATACCAACGAAGCTCTGGTCGATCTGCTCGCCCCGGCTCTCGCGATCGGTAATGGCAGCCACGAAGCTGTCGAACACCTCGCGGCTCAGGAGGTCTTTCAAAAGCTTGCGATTACCCTCAGCGAAAGCGGTTACGATCATCTCGTACGCGGCCTTCGCGCCGCGGAGGAAGTGCTCCGGATCGAAGCTGGCGTCCGCTCTCACAATGTGCAGCAGCGCCTGCTCCAGGAACGTGTTGCCACCGGCGAAGTTCTTGACGCGAGTTTCAGCGTCCGCGGTCGTCATCTCTTCGTGACCGCCGACAGTCGCCGGCTCCCGCTCGCGACGGGGAAGCGTGACCACCTTACCCTTGGCTGCCGCGGCGCGCTCCCGAGCCTCTTGCTGAGCCCTGACCTGGCGCTCGTAGCGGGCTTCCTCATCCCCCGTCCGACGTCCCAGCACGCTGCGCAGCTTAAGAATCACAACGACTGCGATAATCAGGAACAAGAGGGTAATGACGTCGATTCTGCCATCCATCTGAAGCTGCTTCCGTGGCGAGGACCGGTGATGACTTGATGTATGATGAAGTGGTGGCAGGGTCCAGGGTCCGAGTCGCCTAAATCGTCGCGTGCTCGTAACCGCCGCCTAAGGTCCTGCTAAGGTCCTTTCGCTTATCCAGCTTAGGGCATAGTTTCGCCCAAGCCAATCAGATTGACTTCGGCCGCGTGCCCCGCCGGCCAAGACAGCCCATCTTAGCGGGGTGCAAGCGGTGAGTTGATGATACGGTTGGCATTCTTGCTACTTTTTATTGCTTATCCGTTGCTGGAGCTCGCGGTGCTCATCTGGGTAGGCCAGCGGATAGGCGTTCCTGCGACACTGGCGATCGTCGTCGGATCGGCGATCCTCGGCATCTTCACCCTAAAGCGGCAGGGGTTGTCCATCGTAACTCGCGCCCGCCAAAGTCTGGCACGGGGTGAAGCTCCGGTCATGTCCGTGGCAGAAGGCGCACTCGTGTTCTTGGCTGGCGCCTTGCTCATTTTGCCCGGTTTGATTGGAGACACAGTGGGCATCGCGCTCCTGATCGCACCGCTCAGGCGCGCATTTGCTGCGTGGAGCCTTGGCCGGTTTGCAACGGCCGGAGCCACGCACGTCCGCGTATTTACCCAGCGGGTTCGCGGTACCGGTCCGACCCGGAAAGGGGGCCCCGCACGCCCAGAAAAACCCGGTCCGGTCATCGAGGGAGAATACACGCGGATCGATGATCCGGACGAGAGCGGGCCGCAAACAGGACGTCGCTAGTTCCGCGGGGTTTTCGCTCCCCGGGCTGGGAGAGAATGGATTTGTGTCCCCATCGGCATTGCAGGCTGGGCAATGCCATGATAGCCACCGGCACCAAGGCGGTTACAGAAGGGAGCAAGATTCACATGGCAGAACAAGGGAACACTGAGACCGGTTCACCTGGTGCTGCCGGCGCTCAGCCGCCATTCCAGGTTCGGGTTCTCGGGCAGTACATCAAAGACCTATCTTTCGAGAACCCCAACGTCGAGAAGCTGCTGCAAGCAGCGGGCGACAATCCCAATCTGCAGCTCGAGGTGAATGTCAACGCCAAGGGCGTCGCCAAAGATGTTTTCGAGAGCGCGATCGAATTCAAAGCGCGGGCGAGCAACAAGCAGGGCGTCCTTTACGACCTCGAGGTTGTTTATGCTGGGCTGTTCAAAGTCGAGAACATACCGCAGCAGGCCTTGGAGCCGTTCCTGCTGATCAATTGCCCACTGCTGCTGTTCCCTTTCCTGCGCCGCTTGGCCGCGGACCTGACCCGGGAAGGCGGGTTCCCGCCGCTTCTGCTCGATCCGATCGACTTCGGCGGCCTCTATTTCAGGCGCAAGCAGCAAGCTCAGGCTGGCCAGCCCGCAAACGCAAATTAGGACACTCAAAGCTCTGGCGAGCGTCTCTATCACCGCAATCTCAAAGGCGTTGAGCGCTCGCAGCAGGGCAGGGCGAATTTAACTGGCCTGTTCTGCAAGTTGCATATAGCGGCGCCAGATCGCGTCCTGTCCCAAGGTTTCAACGAAAGCCCTGTGCAGCTCCTCCGCTTCCGCTGTCAGTCGCGGCGGCAGCGGAGTCGGACGGGGCCGGGCGCGGTAGCTCCTGCGCGCCGCGACTCTGATGGTCGAGGCTGTCTCTTGTCCGAGGACCAGCGCCGCCTGGCGCTCGCCCAAGAGCTCGATGTAAACCTCCGCTAACAGCTCGGAGTCCATCAACGCGCCGTGCTTGACGCGCTTCGAGTTGTCGATGCCGTAGCGCTTGCACAGCGCGTCAAGGCTGTTGGGTCCAGCCGGATGTTTGCGGCGGGCCAGAGCCAAAGTGTCGACGACGCGCTCCGGCGGGATGGTAGGACGCCCAGCGCGCTCCAGCTCCATGTTGATGAAGCCGATGTCGAAACTGGCATTATGTATCACGAGCGCGGCATCGCCGATGAACTCGAGAAACTCGTCGACGATCTCGATGAAACGGGGCTTGTCCTGCAGAAACGCGTTCGAGATGCCGTGCACGGCTTCCGCGTCGGGATGAACCGAACGGTCCTCGGGATTGATGAACCGATGGAATTCCCGACCTGAAGGGATTCGATTGACGAGTTCCAGGCATCCGATCTCGATCAGCCTGTCACCGGTTTTCCAGTCGAGCCCTGTCGTCTCGGTATCGAGCACGATTTCGCGCAGCATGCTGAAGGCCCCCCGCCCCCATCAGCTTGTCCTGTCTTCAGCTCCAGAACTGCTGATACGCGCGCCCTCCGCGATTCCGAAGCGCCTCTACGATAGCATCGACCTTCGCGTAGCTCTCCTCGACACTCACCCCCGTATCCACAACGAAATCGGCGCGGCGCCGCTTTTCCGAGTCGGACATCTGCCGATTGAGAATCGCATCAAGCTTGGATGAGGTCATGCCCGGCCGTTCAAGCACGCGCTTCCGCTGAACCTCTTCCGGAGCGCTGACGACGACGGTCACGTCCACGCGGGCATCGCCACCCGTTTCAAACAGGAGCGGGATTTCGAGGACCGCCATCGCCGCCCCTTGCTCGGCAGCCTGTCGCAGAAACTCCCTTTCAGCGGCCTGCACCAGCGGATGCACGATGGCTTCGAGGCGCTTCAGGCCACGAGGATCACCCAACACGGCCTGGCCGAGTTTGATGCGGTCGACCTTGCCGCCTGACGTAGTTCCAGGAAAGGCAGCTTCGATCGCCTCGACGGCGGCGCCTTCGTAGAGCTCGTGCACGATCGCATCCGCATCGCACACCGGAATTCCGAGCTGTCGAAACCGCTCGGCAATGGTCGACTTGCCCATTCCGATCGATCCCGTCAGGCCGATGACGATCATGCTGCTGTGCCTCCACTTACAGCATTCATTCAAAAACTAGTTTGCGCTTGCGCAGCTCATTCAGGAGAGGGAGTAGCGGTAAGCCGAGGATGGTGAAGTAGTCTCCCTCGAAACGCTCGAAGAGTTGAATGCCCCGGCCTTCGAGCTGATAAGCTCCCACCGAGCCCAACACGTCGTTGCCTGCTTCTGCCAGATATCGCCCGAGGAATGCGAGCGAGAACTGCCGCATGCTCATGTCGGCTGTGTCGACGAAAACCCATTGCGTCTCACCATCTTCCGCAATCACGACAGCGCTGTGGAGCTGGTGAACGCGCCCGCGCAGCGAGAGCAGCGTGTCCCGAGCTTCGTCGAGAGAGGCTGGCTTGCTGTATATCTCACCCTCGCAGGCCAGAACCTGGTCAGCCCCGATGACCACCGAACCGGGGTGCCTCGCGCTCACGTCTTCCGCTTTTGCCCGGGCCAGCACCTCGGCCATATCGGCCGGATCGATGTCACGGCCATCCCCGAGCAGCGTTTCGCGAATCACGTCTTCGTCGACGCTCGGTCGGACGACTTGGAAATCCACGCCGGCATCTTTCAGAAGGCGCTGGCGCGTCGCACTCCCCGACGCTAGGATGATGCCCGGGAGCTCGTTTTCAGCCATCACTTCCCTCTGTCATGCCTTCCTCCTCGACGGTGCGGCTGTGGAAGAGCTGCAGGATCGTGGCGGCCGTCTCCTCGACGGACCTTCGGGTTACGTCGATCACCGGCCAGCCGTGGCGGGCGCAAAGACGCCGCGAATACATCAGCTCCTGTGCGATCTGCTCGCGATCGACGTAATCCTCGAGCTTCCGATCGCTCATGAGCCGCACCCGATTGCGGCGGATCTCCGCTATCCGGTCGACGCTGGCTACAAGGCACACCACGAACGCCGTGTGCGGCTGAGTCAACGCCTCCGGAAGCGGAATTGAAGGTACGATCGGCACATTGGCCGTCTTGAAGCCGCGCTGAGCGAGGTAAATGCTCGTCGGCGTTTTGGATGTGCGCGAGATCCCGAGGATGATGATGTCTGCCTCGTTGAGATCGTCCGGCAGCTGCCCGTCATCGTGGGCCATCGAGAAGTTGAGCGCATCGATCCGCCGGAAGTAATCCGCATCCAACACATGCTGGCCGGCGACGATCGGCGTCTGGGGCGCGCCGAGGTAGCTCTCGAACACCTTCATGATCGGCTCGAGAACGTGCAGGCAGGGGACAGCGAGCTCCCGGCAGCGGGTCTCCAAGCGCTCAGCCAGGTCGCGGTTGACGATCGTATAGAGAACGATCCCAGGAGCGGACGATATCTCCTGAAGCACACGCTCCAGCTGCCGTAACGTCCGGACCAAAGGATGGACATGCTCGATGGGCCGGACCTGGGAGTATTGCACCGACGCAGCCTTGGCGATCGTCGTCAGAGTCTCTCCGGTTGAGTCAGAGACGAGGTGCAAGTGGAAGTAGCTCGGCTGGCGGTGGGTCATCTGTGGACAATGTCTCCGGTTTTGCACGTCATGATCGGGTCTCGGCGCAGCGACGCCCGCATCACAGCAAACGATCCACAGAACGATCCACTGCCGGTCCGATCCGCGTCAGGAAGCCGGGCCGTTCTCCAGTCCGTGGATATCTGGGACTGTGCACAGCTGTTCCAGGCCAATTCAACATCTCCTTTGACCTGATGCCGCCACGGATCAAGGCCGGAACGTGTTGACTCGCACGGCTGTTTCGCAGCCTAGTGGTGCTTCCGCCAGACAGCATACGAGATTTCGTCCCCACAGGCTGCGCTTCGGAGGAAGCTGTGGGCGGCCTGGGAGAGCATCAGAATTCCCGTGATCCGCCTTGCTAAGAGTCAAAACAGAAATCTCGGAATCCTTTCATTGAAGATGAAGTGATGAGAGAGATATCGCCCAAGCTTATCGAACGATCCGACCAGCGCCGGTTCCTCAGGCCGTTTGCTCGGCAAGCTGTAGCTCCACCCCCGATCTGGTTGATGCGACAGGCCGGCCGGTATCTGGCCGAGTACCGCGAGGTGAGGGCCCAGGCCGGATCCTTCCTGGATCTCTGCTACAACCCTGAACTCGCTTCTGAGGTGACGCTGCAACCTATCCGGCGGTTCGGGTTCGATGCCGCGATCCTGTTTTCCGACATTCTGATCGTGCCTCACGCCCTGGGTCAAAACCTGGCGTTCGTGGAAGGTGAGGGGCCGCGTTTGGAGCCAATCCAATCTGCGGCCGATCTGTCTCGATTGGATGAGTTGCGTGTCGGACCGAAATTCGAACTCGTTTTCGAGACGGTGCGCAGAACGCGGGCGGCGCTGCCTGTCGAGACGGCGCTCATCGGGTTTTGCGGCGCGCCGTGGACGGTTGCCACGTACATGGTCGGCGGGCGCGGAACCTCTGACCAAGCGGATGCCCGGCTTCTGGCTTACCGCGATCCCGAGGCCTTCGGGCGGCTTATCGAGATCGTTACCTCGGTATCGATTACCTATCTCGACGGCCAAGTGGCCGCGGGGGCCGATGCCATTCAGATATTCGACAGTTGGGCAGGCAGCCTGCCGGATGACGAGTTCAGCCGATGGGTGATCGCGCCCACGCGGCGCATCGTGGGTGAACTCAAGCGGCGCTATCCCGAGCTGCCGATCATCGGCTTTCCGCGTGCGGCGGGCGACAAAATCGGCCGTTACGTGCGCGAAACCGAGGTGGATGGCATTAGCTGTGATACGGCGTTCTCGCTCGACGGGATGGCCGAGCTCTCGTCCAAGGAAGAGGTCGTGGTACAGGGCAATCTCGATCCACTGCTCCTCGTGGTTGGCGGCACTGCCCTCGAAAGGCGGGTGGAGGAGATACTTGCAGCCATGTCCGGCAAGCCCTTCATTTTCAATCTTGGTCACGGAATTGTTCCGCAAACGCCGCCGGAGCACGTGGCCAGGCTGGTCGAGCTCGTCCAGAATCGAGGGTGAGGCGCGATGGAGCTATGGGTCAAGGCCATCCACATCATCGCCGTTGTGGCGTGGATGGCGGGACTTTTCTACCTGCCGAGGCTGTTCGTCTATCACGCGGCGTCCGAGCCGGGCTCTCAGCAATCCGAGACGTTCAAGGTTATGGAGCGGCGGCTGCTGCGGGTCATCATGAACCCGGCCTCGATCGTGGTCTGGATCACAGGCCCTTACCTCGCCTGGGCCTGGGGCATGTATCACGATGGGTGGTTGGCGGCGAAGGTGGTCCTGGTGATCGGGCTCACAGCCCTGCATCACGCGCTCGCCAAGTGGCGGAAGGACTTCGCGGCCGACAAGAACCGCCACGACCAGAAATTCTACCGCTACATCAATGAGGTTCCGACGCTGTTGCTGATCGGCATCGTCGTCCTGGTGGTCGTCAAGCCTTTTTGAACAGGAGCAGCCGGCGGCATCTTTTGTTGGCCCATGCGATCTGCTATATAGTGAATCGGACGACGGTCGCCGGCAGCTGAGAGGTTTGCCGGTTTCCAACCGAGATATCCCACACCTCTGGTCGACCGCCTAATCAGCGCCCATCTGCGCCAAACTCCCGTTTTTTCGACTTTCGGCTCGGAATACCTCTCGCCCGCCTCACGCCCGCGCCGATCGGAGTCACCCATGACAGAACTGAAACTGCAGGAACTGAAATCCAAGTCCCCTACCGAACTCCTGGCCTTTGCGGAGGAGCACGGCGTCGAGAACGCCAGCACCATGCGCAAGCAGGAGCTGATGTTTGCCGTCCTGAAGCAGCTTGCAGGCAAGGACATCGAGATCACCGGTTCAGGTGTCGTCGAGGTCCTGCAGGACGGCTTCGGCTTCCTGCGCTCGCCCGATGCGAACTATCTGCCAGGTCCGGACGACATCTACGTTTCCCCATCACAGATCCGCCGCTTTGCCCTGCGCACCGGCGATACTGTCGAGGGCCAGATTCGCAGCCCCAAAGAGGGTGAGCGGTACTTTGCGCTCCTGAAGGTCAACAAGATCAACTTCGAGGAGCCGGACAAAGCTCGTCACAAGATCCACTTCGACAACCTGACGCCACTCTATCCCACCGAGTGGCTGAAAATGGAGATCGAGGACCCGACCATCAAAGACCTGTCGGCCCGCGTCATCGACATCGTGGCCCCGATGGGTAAGGGCCAGCGCGCGCTCATCGTCGCTCCGCCGCGGACCGGTAAGACGGTGCTGCTGCAGAACATTGCCCACTCGATTACGTCGAACCACCCCGAGTGCTACCTCATCGTGCTCCTGATCGATGAGCGGCCGGAAGAGGTGACGGATATGCAGCGCTCGGTGAAAGGCGAGGTCATCTCCTCGACCTTTGACGAGCCGCCGACCCGTCACGTGCAAGTCTCCGAGATGGTCATCGAAAAGGCCAAGCGCCTCGTCGAGCACAAGCGCGACGTCGTTATCCTGCTCGACTCGATCACCCGTTTGGGTCGGGCCTACAACACGGTGGTGCCGTCCTCGGGCAAGGTCCTCACCGGCGGCGTCGACAGCAATGCGTTGCAACGGCCGAAGCGCTTCTTCGGCGCGGCGCGCAACATTGAGGAAGGCGGCTCCCTCACCATCATCGCAACCGCGCTGATCGACACCGGCTCGCGCATGGATGAGGTCATCTTCGAAGAGTTCAAAGGCACCGGCAACTGCGAGGTTGTGCTCGACCGCAAGGCCTCCGACAAGCGCGTGTTTCCGGCCATTGATATCGGCCGGTCTGGTACGCGTAAGGAAGAGTTGCTCGTGCCACGCGACCAGCTCAAGAAGATGTATGTCCTTCGCCGTATCCTGGCGCCGATGGGTACCATCGATGCCATCGAATTCTTGACCGACAAGCTCCGGCAGACGAAGAACAACGGCGAGTTCTTCCAGTCCATGAACGCCTGAGAGCGATAGACATTCGGGGCCAAGATGGGGGACCGTACCAACGCCTTCGGACAGCCAATCGGTTTCCCCATCCCCGAATGGTCGCCTCGACCGCGCCCTTCACGCCAAGGGTTGGAGGGCCGGTTTTGTCGCCTCGAGCGCCTTGATCCTGCCAAGCACACGGTCGAGCTTTACGAAGCGAACTTGGCTGACGACGGTCGCGGCTGGACCTATCTCGGCTATGGCCCGTTCTCGTCCCTGGATGCGTACGCGGAGTGGGTGAGAGGGGCGGCGGCATCTCAGGATCCCCTCTTCTACGCCATCATTGATGCAGGCCTGGGCCGCACCGTCGGTGTGGCCACGCTGATGCGCATCGACCCGGCGAACGGTGTGATCGAGGTCGGCAACATCAAGTACTCCCCCGCGCTCCAAAGGACCGTGGCAGCAACGGAGGCCATGTTCCTGCTCATGCGCTACGTGTTCGACGAGCTCGGCTATCGCCGCTACGAGTGGAAGTGCGATTCCCTCAATGTGCCGTCCAGGGCTGCGGCTGCCCGTCTCGGGTTCACGTATGAGGGGACGTTCCGGCAAGCAGTCGTCTACAAAGGGCGGAACCGCGACACGGCCTGGTTCTCCATCATCGACCAGGAATGGCCGGCGCTGAAGAGGGCCTACGAGCAATGGCTCGCGCCGGCCAACTTCGATGCGGAGGGCCGGCAGCGCCGACGCTTGTCGGACCTCGTCGCCCAGGCTCGTGCCGCAGCTTCAAGCAGCTAGCGGTTTCGCCTGCCGTTGATGGCAGAGCGCGAACCGCAGGGCCTCCGGATCCGTCATCGGTGCTGAGCACGTCTGGCCAATGCAGACGTATGCGGTCGCCTTGCCTCCGATCGGCCGTTTACCCGCAAGCGCGGCTGAGTCCGAAATGAGCGCCGTATCCTCGATGAAATGCTGAAGCGCGCCAGGCAGGGAAACGCTCGTAACGACGTCCTCCAGAGCTGTTGCGCCCTCCCGGTCACCGCCGCTCAGAACGACGACGTGCTGCGGCGAGATCAAGTCCAAGGCGTTGGCGAGCAGGCCGGAGTGGGAGATCAGATTGTGCTGAAGGTCCCCACCGAACGCCTTGAGAATGGCTTCGGCGCGATCGAGGTAAGCCGTTTTCCCCGTGAGCATGAAGAGATGCACAAGGTTCGTGACCATGACGGCATTGGCATTGGGCGTAGCATCATCGTGAGCTGACTTCATCCGCACCGGCACGTCGGCCGTATCGTCCGCAGACGTGAAGTAACCCCCGTTCCCGTTGTCCCAGTAATGCTGGTCGAGCTGCTCGGTATAGCGGATGGCATGATCCAGATAGCTCGCGTCGGTCGTCGCTTGGCAGAGGCGCAGCGCTGCCCAGATCATGTTGGCGTAGTCGCTCGCCGTCGCAGGCGCGCTGACCCTTCCGGCCCGATAGGCATGCATCAGTCGGCCATCTCGAACCATACGATCATTGACGAACTGGAAGGCGCGCTCGGCGAGCTCCCGCCATTTCGGCTGACCGAAGACACTCGAGGCCGCGGCCAAAGCCGCGATCATCAGACCATTCCAATCCGCGAGCACTTTGTCGTCCCATCCGGGTCGTACACGCTGCGCGCGGCGTGCGAGCAACTTCTCCCGCATCTCGGCGAGCCGTCTCTCCTCTTCCTCGGAGCGGATCGCGGCGGCATTCAGCCGATTGATAATGACACGGCCTTCCCAATTGCCGCCGGGAGAAACGTCGTAAACCGCGCTGAATAAGCGGGCGTCGTCTGGACCCAGAACCTCTTCGATTTCGGCCGGGCTCCAGACGTAGAACTTACCTTCCTCGCCCTCCGAGTCCGCATCGAGGGAGGCTGCAAATCCCCCGCCCTCTGCGATCATCTCGCGCTCGATCCAACCGACGGTTTCTGTGATCCGTTGCTCGAAAAGCGGATTACCCGTCTCCCGATAGACCTCCGTCAGGAGATCGATCAGCAGCGCATTGTCATAGAGCATCTTCTCGAAGTGCGGCACGAGCCACCGCTCGTCGACGGTATATCGGGCGAATCCTCCGCCAAGGTGGTCGTAGATCCCGCCCTGGCAAATGCGCGCGAGAGTGGTCTCGACGGCCGCCTTGGCGTTCGCCATGTCGTAGCGGATTGCGCCGCGCCACAGTAGCCAGAAGAAGCTCCATTGCGGAAACTTCGGCGCGCCGTGAATGCCGCCGTTGACCGGATCGACGGCGCGAACCATGCGGTCCGTCAGCTGCTCGAGAAGCTGATCGCTAACCTGGATGTCGCCGGCAGCCGCACCATCTTTCTTGAGCGTATCGATGAGCAGTTCCGCGTTGTGGCGGATCTTGTCCGGCTCTTCATGGAAGATCCTTGCCACTTCGCGAAGGACATCCTGAAAGCCCGGCTTTCCCCAGCGGGACTGCGGAGGAAAATAGGTACCGCCCCAAAAGGGTCGGCCATCAGGATCCAGGAACATCGTCAACGGCCATCCGCCCTGTTCGCCGAGCGCATGCAGGGCGTTCATGTAGATGGCGTCGATGTCGGGTCTTTCCTCCCGATCGACCTTGATGTTGATAAACAGATCGTTCATGACCGCCGCCGTAGCCTCGTCCTCGAAGCTTTCGTGCGCCATGACGTGGCACCAGTGGCAGGCGGCATAGCCGATCGAGAGCAGGATGGGCTTGTTCGCTCGTTTGGCCTCTTCCAGGGCCTCAGGCCCCCAGGGCCACCAGTGGACCGGGTTGTCCTTGTGTTGGAGCAGGTAGGGGCTGGTCTCCCGGCCCAGGCGATTCTCGCTCACGACGCTTCCCTCCTGCTGATCGGATGCTGTCCAACTTCACGCGGATGATTGTCCGCACAGGGGTGACTCCAACACTATGGGTCAGGTTGCAACGATTTTCGCTCTTTCAAGTGCGCCGGGGCGGGCGGGCGTTGCCGTACTTCGGATTTCAGGCCCGGCCGCAGGCATGGTGCTCGACGAAATGGCATCTCCGCGTCCGGAGCCCCGCCGGGCTGCTCTACGCAGGTTGCGCGATCCCGTATCGGGGGGAACCCTTGATCAAGCCCTGGTTCTCTGGTTCCCGGCGCCGAGCAGCTTCACGGGTGAGGACGTGGCTGAGTTGCACGTCCATGGTGGCCGAGCGGTTGTCCAGGCAGTGCTGGGGGCGATAGGTCCGATCCCGGGCTGCCGGCCCGCCGAACCCGGAGAGTTCGCCCGCCGCGCGTTCGAGAATGGCAAGCTCGACCTCACAATGGCCGAAGGCCTTGCCGATCTCATCGACGCCGAGACCGAGGCGCAGCGAAAGCAGGCGCTCAGGCAAGCGGACGGCGCCTTGGCCACGCTTTACGACGGCTGGCGCAGCTCCTTGGTCGAGGCACTTGCGCTTGTCGAAGCGGCGATCGACTTCTCGGACGAGGGGGATGTGGGCACGGCGACATTCGCACATGCCGTTCCTATCGTGCGGGATTTGGAGGCCGCGATCACTCGGCATCTTTCAGACGGCAATCGCGGCGAGATCCTGCGCGAGGGCTTTCACGTGGTCCTTGCCGGGCCGCCGAACGTCGGCAAGTCCAGTCTGCTCAATGCCCTCGCTCGACGTGAGGCCGCAATCGTGTCGGAGGAGGCCGGCACGACGCGCGATGTGATCGAAGTGCGCCTCGACCTCGAGGGGTTGCCGATCGTCATCAGCGACACGGCAGGCATCCGCGAAGCAGCTGGTCGTATCGAGCAAGAGGGCATCCGCCGGACCCTCGCCAGGAGTCGCGCTGCTGATCTGATCCTCTGGCTCATGGATGCGACCGCGCCTGATCCACACCTCCCGGCAGAGCTTGCGGACATGGCAGATCGGACTCTCTGGGTTTCGAACAAAGTCGATCTGCGCGAAGGGGGCTGGCCCGCGACGCTGCCCGACGACATGGTGGCCGTGTCCGCCCGGACCGGACAGGGCATGGACGAGCTCTCCCGGCGCCTTGCTGCCATTGCCCGCGAGCGGATCTCGCCAGGCGAGCACCCGAGCCTCACCCAGGAGCGTCACCGACAAAACCTCGTGGCGTGCCAGGAGGCCCTCCGAGACTTTCTTGAGGGCAGCCCTTGGCGGCTCGAGCTTCGGGCGGAGGATCTGAGAGTCGCGGCGAATGCTTTGGGCCGTCTGACGGGCCGAATCGACCCCGAACAGGTGCTCGATCAGATCTTCGGGCGGTTCTGTATCGGAAAATAGAGCAGTTTCCGATGTTTCACGTGAAACCTTCACGGAGGTTTGCGAAAACTTCGGCAAATCTCATGAATATCACGCCCGAAAAGTCGTTTTTCACGTGAAACCGTCGACGAACCGACCTGGCCAAGTATTCCGAGGCAGTTCTTTGAGGACGGGCCGAAGTCGGGTAGTTTGCCGCCCAAACCCGTTCTGAACCACAAACTGGCGCAATTTGCGCGCGACCTACGCACGAAGATGGAAGGACTGAACTACGACGTCATTGTCGTCGGCGGCGGACACGCCGGCACCGAAGCGGCAGCGGCAGCCGCGCGCATGGGCGCGCGAACAGCGCTTGTCACTCACAAGTTCGCGACCATTGGAGAGATGTCCTGCAATCCGGCCATTGGCGGGCTCGGAAAGGGGCATCTCGTTCGCGAGATCGATGCGCTCGACGGTCTGATGGGGCGGGTCGCAGACCGAGCAGGAATCCAGTTCCGGCTGCTCAACCGGTCAAAAGGCCCGGCAGTCCACGGCCCCAGGGCTCAAGCCGATCGCAAGCTCTATCGCGAAGCCATGCAAGCTGCGGTCCGCGCGGTGCAGGGAGTAGTGATCGTTGAAGGGAGCGTCGACGATCTCGTCGTTCGCGATGGCATGGCCGCAGGGGTGGTGCTGACCGATGGTCGGGAGCTTCGGGCAGGCGCCGTCGTGCTGACGACTGGCACGTTCCTGCGTGGCCTCATCCACATGGGCGAGGTGAAAATTCCGGCCGGCCGCGCCGGAGAGGAACCTGCCGTTAAGCTTGCGGAGCGGCTTGGTGATTTGGCGTTCCAATTGGGCCGCCTCAAGACTGGCACTCCTGCCAGGCTCCTCCGGACTTCGATTGATATGTCGCGCTTGGAGATCCAGCCCGGCGATGATCCGCCGGTGCCGTTCTCATTCCTGACCGACAGGATCACGACACCTCAAATCGTCTGTCACATCACGACGACGACGGAGGCGACGCACGCCATCATTCGGGCGAACCTCCACCGAGCGCCGATGTACTCTGGCCAGATCTCCAGCATCGGCCCCAGATACTGCCCGTCGATCGAGGACAAAGTCGTTCGCTTTGCCGACCGGTCGGCACACCAGGTGTTCCTCGAGCCCGAAGGCCTGGACGATGACACGATCTACCCGAATGGCGTTTCGACCTCACTGCCGGAGGAGGTGCAGTTCGCGTTCTTGCGCACCATGCCGGGGCTGGAGAACGTCGTGATCAAGCGACCGGGTTACGCGATAGAGTACGACTATGTCGATCCCCGGGAGGTGTTGCCGACGCTCGAGACCAAGCGACTGCCGCGCTTGTTTCTCGCTGGGCAGATCAACGGGACGACGGGCTATGAAGAAGCCGGCGCACAGGGGATCGCGGCAGGCATCAACGCGGCTCTCAAGGCGGGAGGCGGCGCGCGCACGTTCGTCGTCTCTCGCGCGGAGGGCTACATGGGCGTCATGATCGATGATCTCGTGACGCGGGGTGTGACGGAGCCCTATCGCATGTTCACGTCACGCGCCGAGTATCGGCTGGCGCTCCGGGCGGACAATGCCGATCAAAGGCTAACCCCGAAGGGCATCGACATTGGCTGTGTCGGGCAGGAACGCGCGGAGGCCTACGCGGCGAAAACGGATGCGCTCGCGCAAGGGCGAGCGATGCTGGAAGGGCTGTCGCTTACCCCGAACGAGGCGGCACGGCACGGGCTGGAGATCAATCGCGACGGCCGACGGAGATCGGCATTCGAGCTGCTTGCGTACCCGAACGTCACACTGGGCCGGCTTGCCGGCATCTGGCCTGAGATCGGGCAGCTCAATGTCAAGATCGCGGCTCAGCTGGAGGTCGATGCGCGCTATGCGTCCTACGTCGCACGCCAGTCCGAGGACGTGGCGGCTCTGAAGCGCGATGAGGCGGTCGCGATTCCGATCGACTTCGACTTTTCTGCGCTTCCAGGTCTTTCGAACGAAGTGCGCCAGAAGCTCGAGCGACATCGGCCGGCCACTCTGGCTCAGGCGGCCCGCATCGACGGGATCACACCGGCCGCGCTTCTGATTCTGCTGAGTCGCCTGAAGCGCGGCGGGCAGTCCCGGAAAAGCGCATGAGGGGCAGTCGCCGCGTCAAACGGATCACCGATCCGGAGACCTTTCGCCAGGCCTTTGAGGTTTCACGTGAAACCCTGGATCGGCTGATCCTGTACGAAAAGCTGCTCCGCCAGTGGCAGAAGGCCGTGAATCTCGTGGCGCCCGCGACGCTTGGGGACAGCTGGCACCGGCACTTTGCCGATAGCGCCCAACTCGCTCGCCTCGTCCCCGACGATGCGCAGCGGTTAGTTGATCTCGGCTCCGGCGGCGGATTCCCGGGTCTCGTCTTGGCGATCGTGCTCAGCGAGCGCCGGCAGGCCCAGGTTTCGCTCGTCGAAAGCGACACAAGGAAGGCCGCATTCCTGCGTGAGGTGTCACGCCAGACAGGGGTGCCTGTGGACATCTTCGCGTCGCGAATCGAAAACAGCGAGACTCAGCGTAAAGTGGGCCAAGTTGATTTGGTTACGGTGCGTGCTCTTGCTCCGTTGAGCCGCCTGCTGGGACTGGCGGCGCCGTTCTTTGCGCCTCGGACCGTAGGCTTGTTTCTGAAGGGGCGCGATATCCACGGGGAAATCGACGAGGCAAGGGTCGGCTGGCGGTTCGACGTCGAGCTCGTACCGAGCATGACGGACGCGCAGGGCCAGATCGCCGTAGTGCGTAACGTGAGAGCCAAGACGGAGGGTTGAGCCTTGACCGGCAAGACCATGAGATCCCAAGGACTGCGGGTGATTGCGATCGCCAATCAGAAGGGGGGCGTCGGTAAGACGACCACGGCGATCAATCTCGGCACGGCGCTGGCTGCAGCGGGGGAGCGCGTGCTGGTCGTGGATCTCGACCCGCAAGGCAACGCTTCGACCGGCCTCGGGATTGCCCCCGAGGATCGGATCAGTACCACCTATGAAGTTATGACGGGCCGTAGCCGACTTCTCGATGCGGCTATACCGACACAGGTGCCCGGCCTCAGGATCGTGCCAGCGAACTCGGACCTGATCGGGATCGAGACGGAGCTGATGAACGAGCCGACTCGGCCGTTCCGGCTGCGGGATGCGATCGGCGCCTTGGTCGGTCAGCAGCGTGCGGCACCGGACAATGCGATCACCTACGTTCTGATCGACTGCCCGCCGTCCCTCAATCTGCTGACGCTCAACGCCATGGTGGCCGCGCATGCGGTGCTGGTGCCGGTGCAGTGCGAGTTCTTCGCCCTGGAGGGCATCTCGCAGCTCAAGGACAACATCGAGCAGATCAAGGCGACGCTCAATCCGGGGCTGGAGATTCAGGGCGTTGTTCTGACGATGCACGACCAGCGCACGGCGCTGTCGAAGGAGGTGGCGCAGAACGTGCGGGCCTTCTTCGGTGCCAAGGTCTACGACACGATGATCCCGCGCAATACGCGCGTGGCCGAGGCGCCATCTCACGGCAAGCCAATTCTGCTTTACGACGTCAACAGCGCCGGCAGCCAAGCGTACATGCGTCTGGCAGCCGAAATCATCGAGCGTGAGCGGCAGTACAAAGCCGCCTGATGGGCGCTGAAGAATACCAGGAGAACGGAACGACCATGGCGACTCCATTACAGAAGAGCCGGCTTGGCAGGGGGCTCGCATCTCTCATCGGTGATCCAGTTCTGGCAGAGACGAAGCTGCCGGCCGAGGGGGAGCAGCGGATCGTTCCGATCGATCAGATTCGTGGCGGTAAGCTCAATCCGCGCCGTGAGTTTCGGGAGGAAGATCTGGCAGAGCTGGCGGAGTCCATCCGCCAGAGGGGCTTGGTGCAGCCGATCATCGTTCGTCCCGATCGCGTCGCCGGCGGCTACGAAATCGTTGCGGGTGAGCGCCGCTGGCGCGCCGCGCAGCGCGTCGGGCTGCATACCGTCCCCGTTATCGTCCGCGAGCTGTCCGACCAGGAGGTTCTGGAGCTCGGGATCATCGAGAACGTCCAGCGCGCCGACCTCAATCCTATCGAAGAGGCTGCGGGCTATCGCGAGCTCATCGAGCGCTTCGGTTATACGCAGGACCAGCTCGCGGAGGTGATCGGCAAGAGCCGCAGCCACCTGGCGAACACGTTGCGTCTGCTGAAGCTGCCGGAAACCGTTCAAAGCCTGGTTCAGGAAGGCAAGCTGACCGCCGGCCATGCCCGTGCGCTGGTTGGACGGGAAGATGCAGAGGAACTCGCCCGTCGGATTATCGAGCGAGATATGAACGTCCGCGAGGTCGAGGCTCTGGTGCAGTCCGGCGGCGGGTCGAGTTCGACCAGCCGGCGCCGCGAGAAGACGCCCGATACGCTCGCGTTCGAGAAAGAGCTTTCCGACGTGCTCGGCCTCAAGGTCGAGATCAAGCGGGGGTCGGGAGAGAGCGGCCTGCTGGTGATCAAATACGGCAACTACGACCAGCTGGATTACATTCGCATGCGCCTCGTCGGGCCGCAGGGCGCGTAGGAAGTAGGCAACGGTGGAGCACATCGGCCTTCGAGCAGAAGCGCTTCCCCGTTGCCGGGGCGCCTAGGGCATCAGGTCTCGCTTGACGTGTTTTTTCCCGCTTGCTGATGTGTGCGCCAGCCCTGACTCGAACGGGCTGGAGTTTCGATCATGAGCCAAGACGTCCTCGCTCTGCTGGCTGCCACCATTCGGGAGCGGCGCACCAGCGATAGTGCCCGATCCTATACGCGTCAGCTTCTCGATGCCGGCCCCGAAAAGTGCGCAAGAAAGCTTGGCGAGGAGGCGATCGAAACCGTGATCGCCGGAATCAGCCAGGATGAGAACGCGCTGCGAAGTGAAGCGGCAGACCTGATCTACCATTTGATGGTTCTGCTCGAAGCGCGCGGTGTGAAATGGGAGGACGTCCTTTCAGAGCTGGCTCGGCGCTCAGGAACATCAGGTTTAGTGGAGAAGGCGAGCCGCGGCGGGGGCAGCGACTAACATGACGCTCCCGGCCCTTCGAGCGGAAATGGCAGGCAGATCGACACTTCAGTTCTCGCCTTACCAGACCTTCAGTCGAGAGGAATGGGCTCGGCTCCGGGCCGACACGCCGATGACGCTTGTCGAGCGTGATCTCGAGCAGCTCTCCGGCCTCATGCAAGAGCTGTCGATGAGCGAGGTCGAGCAGATCTATCTGCCCATGTCTCGCCTGCTCAATCTCTACGTCGCGGCGGCGCAAGAGTTGCACGCGGTGACCTCGCGCTTTCTTGGTCGGCTGGAATTCAAGGTTCCTTTCATCCTCGGCGTGGCGGGATCTGTCGCTGTCGGCAAGAGCACGACGGCCCGTGTTCTGAGAGCTCTACTGGCGCGGTGGCCGGATCACCCCCGCGTGGACCTCATTACGACGGACGGCTTTCTGTTGCCTAACGCGGAACTCGAGGCCCGGGGTTTGATGAACCGGAAGGGATTCCCTGAGAGCTTCGATACAGCGCGACTGCTGAACTTCCTGGCTGATGTGAAGTCGGGCCGCGAGCGGGTTGAAGCGCCCGTCTACTCGCATTTCCATTACGACATCCTGCCAGGTCAGACGATCGTGGTCGAACGACCGGACATTCTCATCGTCGAAGGCCTCAACGTCCTGCAACCGGCTCGCCTGCCGCGGGATGGGAAAGCAATTCCGTTCGTCTCGGACTTCTTCGACTTCTCCATCTATATCGATGCCGATCCCAAGGTGATCGAGGAGTGGTACGTAGCGAGGTTCATGAAGCTACGTACGACGGCATTCCGCGATCCGGGGGCCTACTTCCACAGGTACGCCAGCCTCTCGCCGGAGGCGGCACACGCGCGCGCAACGGAAATTTGGCGAACGATCAACCTCCGGAACCTGGAAGAGAATATCCTGCCGACCCGGCAGCGCGCCAGCCTCATTCTCCGCAAAGGACCGGATCATAGCGTCGAAAGCGTATCGCTGCGGAAGCTGTAAGGGTCAAAAGAGAAACGCCGCCCTCGATGGTCGGGGGCGGCGTTTCCGTTCGTTCGTTTGTGCTCGGTTCTTACCGCCGCATGCCGCGTCGACCGCGACCATTGCCAACGCCGCGCATCGGACTGCTGAATCCGCGCATGCTGCGGGTCCGGTTGAACCCACGCGGCGCAATGGCTCTACCTCCCCGGTAGAAGCGCTGCGGTGCCATCGTGCGAGTCCGATAGAACCGGCGCGATCCTATAGCGCCACGTCCGCGATAGAACCGCCGTGGCGCTATCGTGCGCGCTCTGTAGGACCGGCGGGGCGCGTAGAAGCCGCGAGCGCGGTAAAAGCGCCTCGGCGCGACGTAGCGGGTGCGGTAGTAGCGCCGGGGAGCCCAGTACCGTGTCCGATAGAAACGCCGGGGAGCGAAGGTGCGCGCCCTGTAGAACCGCCGCGGCGCCCAGTACCGTGCGCGGTAATAGCGGCGCGGTGCGAAGTAGCGGGCCCGGTAGAAGCGGCGGGGGGCATAGTAGGACCGGTAATAGCGCCGTGGCGCCCAATACCGAGTGCGGTAGTACCGCGGGCGCCAGTAATACGATGAGCCGTAATAATACGGACTACCGTAGTAATAGCGTGCGCCGAAGAAAAACGGGGCACCGAAGAAGAAGGCCCTCGGTCGCCAATACCGCACGCGATAATACCTGCGAGGGGCCCAATAACGCGCTCTGTAGAAGCGCGGACCACCCCAGTAGGCGGCGCGGTAGAAACGTCGAGGTCCCCAATAGGCGCCACGGCGGAATCTCGGCCCATAAAACGCGCGGCGGGGACCCCAAGAACGCCCAAACCCTACGCGTCTCGGGCCAAACCCGCGTACACCTCTGAAACCGCCTGCGCGGAATCCGCGAAATCCACCTCGGCGGAATTGGACTTTCTCGACAGTCGACTTTGCTTCCGGGGCAAGGGCGGTGGGCGGAGCGGCTGGTGCTGACAGTGCTGCTCCGGCCATCATGCTCAACGCTGCTGAGCAACCGGCAAGCAGCAGGACTCGGCGACTTCTCATCGCGATACTCCTCTCCTGCGACCGAATGGGTCGGTTTGCTGAGCAACTGAACGTCGCCAGTAGTGATGGGTTCCTGAATCGCAAGCGCTTTCCGGAAAGCAATGGGGGCAGGCAAAGATCAGCCGGCCTACCGCCTGCCAGCCTCGTGATCGAAACCGTGCGCCTAAGCGCCTATGAGCGACAAATAATTGAGGTTGTCAGATAAGCCCTTGCGTCCTGGCAAGCTCTGCCAGGTTTTTCTGCGGCCGGGCCCCGAAATGGCTGATGACCTCGGCGGCTGCGATGCTCCCCAACCGGCCTGCGGTTGCAAGGTCGAGACCGCGAGCGAAGCCGTAGAGGAAGCCCGCTGCGTAAAGATCGCCGGCGCCGGTGACGTCCACAACATCCGCCGCCATGGCGGGGATCACGATCGGTTCTTTCCCCTTCTCGCAAATGACGGAGCCCTGGGCGCTGCGGGTCAGCACAGCAAGCTCGGTATCGGCTTGTGCCTGCTGCATGGCCTCTTCGAATGTCGCCACCTGATAGAGCGATGTGATCTCGTTCTCGTTGGCGATCAGAATGTCCACGCTGTTCTTGACGAGATCCAGGAATTCTTCCCGATGTCGGTCGACACAGAAGCCGTCCGACAGGCTGAGAGCCACCTTTCGGCCGGCCGCCGCCGCGGTGCCCGCCGCTTGGCGGAAGGCGTCTTTGGCTTCGGGGCGATCGAACAAGTATCCCTCGAGGAAAATGATGCCGGCTGACTGGATCAGTTCCGGGTTGATCTCGCCGCGGTTGAGATCGGGGCTGACACCCAGGTAGGTGTTCATCGTCCGCTCGCCGTCCGGCGTCACCAGGATCAGGCAGCGCGCCGTCGGGACGCCGGAGGTGGAGAGGGGCGTCTCGAAATGAACTCCGGCGGCTCGGATGTCGTGGGCGAAAATACGGCCGAATTCATCTTCCGCGACCTTCCCGATGAAAGCGGCGCGGCCTCCGAACGAGGCGATTCCGACCATGGTATTGGCCGCCGATCCGCCGGAGACCTCCACCCCGGGGCCCATGTCCTTGTAAAGCCGACTGACGGTTTCCGCATCGACGAGGCGCATGTGCCCTTTCGGGGCCCCGTGCCGGGCGAGGAACGCGTCATCACATCGGCCGATGATGTCTACGATGGCGTTGCCGATTCCGAGAACATCGAATTTCGTATTGGTCATAAAGAGCCCCTCGTCGTGTTGGCGGCACTATAAGGGCAGGGCCGGCTCGTCACCAAGCGGGGCGATCGTCCATTCCGCTAGGTCATTGCCGTCGACTTGATCCCCGCCCCCCGGCAGTTCTCGCCAAATCGAGCAACAAACGCTCGGCGAGAGCGGACTCGAGCGAGGAGGTGAGGCGTGCCGATTTGGCCGCCTCGGCAATCTGAGTGAGGGCCTGATGCAGCTTCTCGGCAGTCCAGATACGGCATTGGGCTTCGAGTGCAGGGCGCGTTTTGAAGTGGACTGGCGGCCGGATCTGCCGAAGGGCACTGTCCATCGTCGCCCCTGAGTCGAGGCTCGTGCGCAGCCGATGCAGACGCTGGAAATGCCGCTGGACCGCGGCAATGACTGTCTGTGCACTTTCTCCGGATGCGATGATCCGGTCGAACTCAGCAAGCGCGCGCTCGGTTTGCCCCGAGGCCGTTGCGAGAACGGCTTTTTCCAAGGCAAGCTCCGACGCATCCCCGACGATCGCATCGACGTCATCGACGTCGATCTGAGACTTGCCTCGCGTGTACAACACGAGCTTCTCGAGCTCACCTCGGGTCAATGCCCGATCTGCACCCAGGCGACTCACGAGCAAGTGCAAGGCGTTCGCGTCGATGCTGACGCCCGCATCGCGTAGCGTCTCGCGGACGAGGGATTCGAGATCCCGCCCTTCGTCGGCGAAGCAGGCGACGGCAGCCGCCTGCGGCGATTTCTCGAACAGCTGACGAAGTGTGTCGTCGGGGCGAAGGTTGCCGGCTTCGACGACCAGGCTTGCCGCAAGCGTGTCCTGCTCGAGCAGCGGCTTGAGGACCTGTGCGGTCACGCGCCGGCTCGCACGCGTATGCACAACCTTCGGGCCCCCGAACATCGGCATCGTTTGCGCTTCAACGAGGAGCCGGTCGGGATCGACCTCAAGGTCCGCGTCCTCGATGCGCAGAATGTCGCCTGGTGGATTGCTGGCTGCCGCCAAGCGCTGCGCCGCGCCGCGAGCGCGCTCCGAGACCACGCCGGCATCGGTGCCATAGAACAGGACGGCCCGATAACGTGTATCGAGTGTCTTGAGAAACTGGTCGGCCTGATGGCTCTTGATTGCCGTCATGTCGTGCTGCGCGACTTGCGCATCGGACCGGCTAACGACTGATCGGGGTCACCGGGCTTCAAGCGGTGCCGGAGAGGAAAGCCGCCAGTCGCGTCTTTATATCCTGAGCAACCGTACGAGCAGCTCGGTTCTCAGCGTCCTCGCGCGCCTTTACGTTCGAATAGATGGAGTCGAAGCGCTCGAAGCTCGCGCGGCCATAACTCTTCCCCTCGAGGAGGATCTTCTTGTCCGCGATCCGGATGAGCTGGAACTTGGCCTCGAGATTGTAGACCTGACTCTGCGAGTCACCATCCTTGCGCACCAGCGTCGAGATGACCTGCTCGCGGATCGCGACATCGAGGTGGTACTCGGGTGGCAGTGCGTCGCCGCCTCCGGTGCTCTGGAAGATCAGCTCATTCCGGATCTTCTGGCCGACGCGTCCGGGAATCGTTCCGAACGAGACCGATGCGAGCTTCGCATTCGTATCCGCGATAGCTGCGGAGCCGTACATCGGCCGGAAACCCGAGCCGCTTTCACACGCTGCAAGCGCGGGGGCGAGCAGGGCCAATAGCGCTATGGAGCGCGCGGCTGTCAAAAGCTTGAGCCGGCGCAAGGCCGAGCTGACTTGCCCCCTAGGCGACGACATTCACGATCCTCTGCGGAACCACGATCACCTTCTTCACGGGTCGCCCTTCGAGAGCACGAATAACCGGCTCCAGCTTGAGGGCAGCGGCCTCGATTTCGGCCTGACTCGCGTTTCTAGCGATCGTCAGTTCGTCCCTACGCTTACCGTTCACCTGTACGGCAATGGTAATCGTATCGTCAACGAGTAGGGCTTCCTCGACGGTCGGCCAAGGCTGATCCGCAAGCAAGGTGTTGTATCCAAGCCGCGCCCAGCATTCTTCAGCCAAATGCGGCATCATCGGGCCGAACATCTGAATCAAAAATTCAGACGCCTCACGGATCGCCCAGTCCATACCCGGCCCGCTGCGGCCAAGGGCTGATTGCAGCGTGCTGGCGAACTCGTAAATCTGCGCAACCGCCACGTTGAAGCGCAGGTTTTCGATATTTTGGCTGACTCGCGCGAGCGTCTTGTGGGAAGCACGGCGGAGCGCCTCTGCGTCGGCACTGAATTCCGACGGTTTTGGACGGCCTTTGGGAGCGGCTTTCGGCAGAACCTCGTCGATCAGCCGCCAGACGCGCTGCATGAAACGGCTCGCGCCGGAAACGCCCGCTTCGGTCCAGATAACGTCGCGCTCGGGCGGACTGTCCGACAGCATGAACCAGCGCGCACAGTCCGCACCATAGGTCGAGATGATGTCGTCCGGGTCGACCAGGTTCTTCTTCGACTTCGACATCTTCTCGATGGAGCCGATCTCGACCGGCTCGCCCGTGGCGATCTCGTAGGCGCGACGCTGGTCGCCCTCGCCCTCGATGCGCACTTCAATCGGCAGCAGCCAGCGGCCGTTCCGGCTGTAGGTCTCGTGCGTGACCATGCCCTGCGTGAACAGGCCGGCGAACGGCTCCTTAACGTGCAAATGACCTGTGGCCATCATCGCCCGGGCGAAGAAGCGCGAGTAGAGGAGATGCAGGATCGCGTGCTCGATGCCGCCGATGTACTGGTCCACCGGCATCCAGTATTTCGCCGCGTCGAGATCGACCGGCTGGTCCGCGTGCGGTGAGCAGAACCGCGCGAAATACCAGGAGCTGTCGACGAACGTATCCATGGTGTCGGTTTCGCGGCGCGCCGGCTTACCGCACGACGGGCAATTCACGTGCTTCCACGTCGGATGGCGATCGAGCGGGTTGCCCGGGACGTCGAAGGTCACGTCATCTGGCAGGCGAACCGGAAGCTGATCCTCCGGTACGGGGACAATTCCGCACGCCTCGCAGTGGATGATCGGAATCGGGCAGCCCCAGTACCGCTGGCGGGAGATGCCCCAGTCGCGCAGGCGGTACATGATTTTGCGTTCGCCCTTGCCAATCTCCTCCATCCGCCGGGCGACTTCCGCCTTGGCTTCGTCGATGGTGAGGCCGTCGAGGAAGCCGGAGTTGGCGATCCGCCCCGGGCCGTCGTAGGCCTCGCCGCCCAGGTCGAACGTGGCAGGATCCTGACCTTCAGGGATGACGACGGGTTCGATCGGCAACTTGTACTTGCTCGCGAACTCGAAGTCGCGCTGGTCGTGAGCCGGGCAGCCGAAGATGGCGCCGGTGCCGTACCCCATCAACACGAAGTTTGCGACGAAGACCGGCAGTTTGCGATCGGGGATCAGAGGGTGCGTCGCCGTCAACCCCGTGTCGAAACCCTTCTTCTCGACACGGTTCAGCTCCTCTTCCGAGGTGCCGATGTGATTACACTCATCCACAAAGGCGGCAAGCTCCGGATTGGACTTTGCCAGCTCGAGCGTCAGCGGATGGCCTGGTGAAAGCGCACAGAAGCTGCCGCCGAAGATCGTGTCTGCGCGTGTGGTGAAGACCTCGAGCTCCTGCCAGCGCGCCGGCAAGCCTTCGCCCGCCAGTGCATACTTCATCAGCAGACCTTCGGAGCGACCGATCCAGTTGGCCTGCATGACCCGAACCTTCTCGGGCCAGCGCTTGAGATCGCCCAAGGCCTCGAGCAGCTCGTCGGCATACTTGGTGATCTTGAAGTACCAAACGGGCATCTCGCGGCTCTCCACCAGCGCACCAGAGCGCCAGCCGCGACCGTCGATCACCTGCTCGTTGGCAAGCACCGTCTGGTCGACAGGATCCCAGTTGACCTTGCCGACGCCGCGGTAGGCCAAGCCCTTCTTGTACATGTCCAAGAAGAGCTTCTGTTGGTGGTGGTAGTACTCGACATCGCAAGTCGCGAACTCGCGTGCCCAATCGAGTGACAGCCCCATGGACTTGAGCTGCGCCCGCATCGCCGCGATGTTGTCGTAGGTCCACTTGGCCGGATGCGTCTTGCGCTCCATGGCGGCGTTCTCGGCAGGCATGCCGAACGCATCCCAGCCCATGGGGTGCAGCACATTGAAACCCCGGGCGCGCTTGTAGCGGGCCAGCACGTCGCCCATCGTGTAGTTGCGCACGTGCCCCATGTGGATGCGTCCCGAGGGATAAGGGAACATCTCGAGCACGTAGCACTTCGGCCGCCGGTCGTCGTTCGAGGCGCTGAAGACGTTGCGGCTCTCCCAAACCTGCTGCCAGTGCTTCTCTCGGGCGGGCGCGTTGTAGCGTTCAATGGCCATGGGCGATTTCAGCTCTTCGATCGGATCGCGGCGATACAGCCTTAAAGGTGAAACGTGGTCAAGGGCGCGGGCATCAGCCCTGCAGGCAGATAAGCGGGATAGGCCGTGGGACGTGTCGATGCAAACGACACATCGTCCCGGACAGGTCGACGAATTCCGATTTTTTCGACATATGAGCGACGGAATGTTGCTGACTGGGCACGAGACAGGTGGATCCGATGGATTTGGCTGCAAAAAGGTTGTTGGGAATACGCGAGCGTATCGCTGCGGCCGCCCGCGAGGCCAATCGCGCGCCAGCGTCGGTCAAGCTCATCGCAGTTTCCAAAACGTTCGATGTCCCTCAGATCCTGCCGGTGATCGAAGCGGGCCAGCGTCTGTTCGGCGAGAACCGGGTGCAGGAAGCGAAGGCCAAATGGCCGGCGCTCAAGGAGCGCTTTCCTGATCTCGAGCTGCACCTCGTAGGCGCCCTTCAGTCGAACAAGGCAAAAGAAGCCGTGCAGCTCTTCGATGCGATCCACTCGATCGACCGACCGAAGATCGCGCGCGCCGTCGCCGATGAAATGGCGAAGCAGGGTCGGAGCCTCAAGCTCTTCGTGCAGGTGAATACGGGCGAGGAACCGCAAAAGGCTGGTGTCATGCCGCGTGAGGCGGCGGAATTCGTCCGCCACTGTCGAGAGGAGCTCGGCCTCCCCATTGCGGGTTTGATGTGCATCCCTCCGGCGGAAGAAGAGCCCTCCGTTCACTTTGCATTCCTGGCGAAGCTGGCGAGCGATCTGGGGCTGGAGGAGCTCAGCATGGGCATGAGCGCCGATTTCGAAACTGCCGTCGCATTCGGCGCAACCTACGTGCGAGTCGGCAGCGCGATTTTTGGGGCACGGTGAGGGTCAGGCGGGAGGCCACCCGGCGTTTATCATCAGCACGCCGAAAGTCCCTGCCGCAACCTGTTCCTTTCTGCTACCATCGGCATGCTCGGTCGGGAGGGAGGTGACCGAGCCGATCAATTATAATCCATGCGGAGGAAACTCATGCGTGCCCTCTCATTAGTAGCGTCAGTCGGCGCTGCCTTGATCGCCTTACCCGCTTTTGCGCAACAGCCCAGTGCCGGCAATCTGGAAAAGCTCTCCAAATTCCAATCGACCGGGACCCCCATCGATATCCCCCAGATCCCGCAGACAGGTCCCAAGGCGGATCAAATCCGCAAGAACCTTCAGAAGATCAAACTGCCGCCGGGCTTCAAAATTGATCTCTACGCCCTTGTTCCCGATGCGCGGCACATGGCCGTCGGCCCGCAGGGCGTCGTGACCTTCGTTGGCACGCGCAAGAACAAGGTCTACGCCGTAACGGACCGCGCCAAGATGGGCGTTGCCGAAGAGGTGAAGGAGTTTGCGCCATCCATTCAGTTCAAAATCCCGAATGGTGTGTGCTTCTCACCGGACGGCTTCTTGTTCATCGCCGAGCAGAACCGGGTCCTGGTATTTCCGGCCGCGGAGTTTTTCTATGAAAGCCCGGATGTCGCTGCGTTCGTCGTCGTGAAACAAGGCGAGCTCATCCCGCCCGAGGAGGAGAGCTTCAACCATACCGCTCGCGTCTGCCGAATCGGCCCCGACGACAAGCTCTACATAGCGCTCGGACAGCCCTTCAATGTCTTCGATAAAGAGAAGATGGACCTCTATAAGCGGGTGGGCATCGGCGGCATCATCCGCATGAATAGGGAAGGGCTGCAGCGGGAGGTCTTTGCGACCGGAATTCGCAACTCCGTGGGCATGGACTTCAATCCGAAAGACAAGTCT
>Ga0180216_1000865_pt1 | contig 28917 bp, 19 predicted proteins | sample eDN3rd37CBELigMG_FD_128879 | JGI IMG/M metagenome (GOLD analysis project Ga0180216, IMG submission 128879) | Enriched Miracle-Growth compost microbial communities from Emeryville, California, USA - eDNA 3rd pass 37_C BE-Lig MG (version 2)... ... | reverse complement strand
GGCTTCCTTCAGATTCCATCTCGCGATGGACACCCTTGCCTTAAGCTATGGCTACTACTGCCTTCACCATTCGGGACTTGAACCCTAGAGATAGCGCCCATGCTGGGCACACCACAAAAAAGACCTTTACCTATAACAAAATAGGCAAAGGTCTTGCTAACAACGATTGTATCGCTGCCAATAAAGCCGGAGCTTTCACTCGTAATGACGACTTTATTGCTAGAGCTACTCCCCTTTGGAGGTATTTTCATATAAACGTTTTGCTTTGTGACTATCTATACGCATTCGCCTAACAATGGTTTCATTTTCTCAAAAAAAAGTTTATGCTTAATTTTATGAAGGAGAGATTCAATTATGAGTAAAAATATATCTAGCATAGATGAACTGAATGAACAGCAGCTGCTATCCATTGCAGAAATGGAGGTTGGTAAAGCTGCCATATTATTTACGACACCCTTATGCGGTACATGCAAGGTCGCTTCAACGATGCTTGAGATTGTTGCCGAGACTGGCGTTCCCTACCGTCTATATCGTGCAAACATTAACTTCACACCGCACTTTCGTCAGCTTTGGCAAATTAAAAGCATACCCGCTCTTGCCATTATTGAGCACGGACAGCTTGTTGACATGGTATATGCACTCCACTCTGTTTCTGCAATCTACGAGAAGCTTACATGAGCAATAAAAAAAAGGGAGCGTGAAGAAGTCATTAATGAACTTCAATTGCTCCCTTGACAATTACTAAGCTATAATACCGACAGCTTAGAAGCAGTTGCATTCTTTCATAAGCCTGCTCACTCAAGCATCGCTTCAGCTAATGAGCTTCGTCTTATAGTCTTTCAACGGTATAGCCACGCTCTTCTAGCATTTTAATAATGCTATCCTCACCTGCAAAGTGCAGCGCTCCTGCAATGACGAAGTATGTGTTATAGCTGCCTTCATTCAAATATTGCTCGATTTTATCTGTCATACCAACATTACGTATTGTAAGCAAGCCATCGTAGTATTCAAGATTGGAGGACTTCATCTCGTTAGCAATTTCATCCAACGCTTCTAAGTTACCGTCAGCCCAAATCTCAAGCAGATAGTCTGTGCTCGTTGCTGGCAATTCCATGCCACTACTTAAATACTCATAATAGGTTACTGTCTCTTGCAATAGCTGCTCCTGCAGCTCTGAAGAGAAGCCAGAAAGCATATTATATTGAAGCATAAACGATTCTAGCTCGCCAGTTGGCAGCTCATCTTCGTCAGCTAGCAATAGGAAATGTAGATCAACGCCAAGTCCAGCACTAGCTTCACTTGCATCTGCTAAAGATGCAAACAGCATATTGACAAACCAAACCTGATACGTCTCAAACTCTTTCAAATCTTCGCCTTCCATACCAATCTCTTTAGCAATAGAAATAACAGAGTTATAGAGCTCCGGAGTCAGGTGATCCTTCAGCGTTGTGCCATCCTGATAATATAGTAGTTTTTCAATTTCAACCATCTCATCTTCAGATGGTTCACGTGAGATGTCCACCTCGGTTACAACGATATCTGATTCATCGTATGCCTCATAGATAGCATCACGCAGCGGATACATGGATACATCGCCTACATGAATTGAACCAAGCATATAAGCCGTTTTGTCGCCCTTTGCTACTTTCCATAGAAAGCCCTCAGGTGCAACATGGTCTTCCTCAACAACTGACGTATAGTCATCAATAATATATACGGTTTTCGCTGCTGAATCCCATTTCGTCGTTGTAATCGTTACAGGCTCCAGCTCACGAATAGGTGCGTAATATGTATGATTGCGATATACAAGATCAAGGTTTTCAATGATAACATCATCGTATTCAGTAACCTTCATGGTATCTAAATGAATAATAGATTCATAGTTAGCCCAATCAAGAATAATTTCCTTTTGAGCGCCCTTATAGCTAACCTCATATTCTAATTCTTCAAAAAAGCTTCTAATCGGTACATACGTTTTACCTTTTTCAACAAATGCAGGCTCAGAAAATGCCAGCTTTTCACCGTTGTACACAACGGAAACACCGCTTGATTGCGCTTGTGTTGGTAGAGCGAATGCAAATACGAGTAAAAGCGCCATAAAGCTAGTTAACCACTTCTTCAAGTCTTTCATCCTCCTAAAAAGTCATAGTTAAACTAGTATAGCACTTTCACCTAAATGTTACCAATAGTATTTAACGTACTTAATTTATTATTTTTGTAAAATGGACGCCAGCATTTTGAAAGAATTTAATCTAGCTTCGTGATCAAATATGTAAGCCGTTGCCATAATCTCATCCACATCAGTCGCTTCAATAAGCTTTTGTAATTGCTCTTGTACCGTTTGCTTGCTGCCGATGATCGATGAGCCTACCTGCTGCTCCACCATAAACTTTTCCTGCTCACTCCATAGCTCGTCCATATTCTCAACAGGAGGCTGAAGTGGGGTTCGTTTGTTGCGGATAAAGCCTAGAAACATCTGATGCATCGATGTTGCCAAATATTGAGCCTCTTCATCCGTATCAGCGATGATGACGTTGACTGCAACCATGCTGTAGGGCTTTTCATAATCGCTAGATGGCTTAAAGGACTGTTTATACAGCTTTAACGCAGGCACGATATAGGTCGGAGAGAAATGACCGGCAAATGCAAACGGCAGCCCCTTTTCTGCAGCAAGTGCAGCACTGAAATCACTTGAGCCAAGAAGCCAAATGGGAACATCTGCACCCTCTCCTGGAATCGCTCGAATCGCATGCTGAACATGCCTTGCTGGATGCATAAAGCTTTGAAGCTCCTCCAGCTGCTCCGGGAAGTTCGCGCCATTCGTATGCCGCTCGCCACGTAATGCTCTAGCCGTAATTGGATCTGTTCCTGGAGCTCGACCTAGGCCAAGATCAATTCTTCCTGGGTGCAAAGCCTCTAATGTTCCGAACTGCTCTGCGATGGCTAGAGGGGCATGATTAGGCAGCATAACACCACCTGAGCCTACCCGAATTGTTTTGGTCTGGGATGCAACATGTGCTATAACAACAGCTGTCGCTGAGCTTGCAATATTCGGTGCATTATGGTGCTCAGCGAGCCAAAATCTTGTATAGCCTTGCTGCTCTGCCATCTGAGCAAGCTCAACCGAACGCTGCAATGCGTCGGCCACTCCGCCGCCTTCAATAATGGGTGCTACATCTAATATAGAAAAAGGAATTTTTTTCATTATTCTCTTACCCTCCTTGCGATGTCTAATTCTATAGTACCAATTGAACCTTCTAGAAGCAAAGTTGCGCTCGAACAGGTATACTTATGATACAGGCTATAAGCGAACGGGAGGTTATTATTTTTGAAGGATCAAAGCAAAGCGATGCAGCTGCTGCAAATTTTTGAGCAGTCTGCTAAGCCGGGTCAGAACCGCATACCCTTGCATTTTTCATACTTATGCTTACTTCAGCAGGAGCAGGACGGCTCGTATTCGATTGCACTCGAGCTAGCTGCTGGAACGAAAAAGCACCACATTATTACACAGCCTTATCGGTTTTTAGATGCTGTGCTCCATCATAAAACATACGCCATGTCGCGTGGCTTTCGATATGAACCGGAGCTATATTCGATCGATAGCAATGCTCTTACCATTTGTCAGCTGCTTTGGCAGCAGCTTCAGCTCTTTTCTGAGTATGAAGCAGTGAAGATGAAGCTAATTCCTGTGCAAGGAAGCCTATGGCATCGACTTGAACCTCTTCTCGAGCAGGAGCCACGCGTTCAGCTTCAATATTATCTAGATAGCTTACCACTAGATGAACAGCTGCAGGTCTTCGATCAGCTGCAATTCTCTTCGGACAAATTGCCCATTACGCTGTCCATCATGCATACTGACAGCTATTATCGTATCAATGGTGAGCAGCTGCAGTCGTTAGTTCTGCTGCCAAACTATGAGCTTGCTTGCTGGAAGGGCATGCTGTATCGCATATCATGGGAGCAAGGCAAGCAGCTGCTGCAGCTTGCTAATCTGCTGCAAGAGGAGGCGGGGCAGCTGCTGCTAGAGCAGGATGCACTTAGCCAGTTTATCGACCAAGCTGTGCCGCAGCTCCAACGAATCATAACGATTCACATTGCCGATGATATCGCTGGAAAGCTGACTTCAACGCCTCTGCAGGCTGCGATATACTTAGACAGAATCCGTGAGCGATTGCTTATTGGAGTTGAGTTTCACTATGGCAGCTTATCGATTCAGCCCTTTCAGCCTGCTGGCACTGCAACCCATCACGACTTTATCGTGCTGCGAGAAAGAGATAAAGAGGATGCAATACTAAACTTACTGTTAGAGCTGCCCGGCCTCCAGACAGAAGGTGGCATGATCATTGAAGGTGATGATGATGAATACACATTTTTCCGAACGATTCTGCCTCAATTAAAGCAGCTCGCACAGATCCATGCAACGACAGCTGTTAAGCTTCGATATGTGACCGAACAGGTATATCCGCAGCTCAAGCTTTCTTGGGAGGAAAAAAGCAACTGGCTTCAATATTCATTCTCGATGAAAGGCATTAGCGATCAGGAGCTGAAGCAGCTGCTGGCTGCGCTCGTACAGAAGCGAAAGTATTATCGCTTATCACAAGGTACGCTGCTATCTCTAGAGAACCCGCAGTACGATGCATTGCTGCGAATGATGAAGGAGCTCGGCTTGACCCATCCAAGCAAGTATGATGAACGTATTCCGCTTCAGCGTGCGATTCCAGCAATGCTAGCTATGGATCAAACCGAAGGAATTATGCTGTCTCGGAGCTTGCGACAGTTTCTTAACAGTATTAGAAATCCCGAGCAGCTTAATGCGCCACTACCACAAATGATTACGGCTCAGCCACGTGACTACCAGCTTGATGGCTATCAGTGGATGACGAATTTGGCACAGCATCAGCTAGGGGGAATTTTGGCAGATGAAATGGGACTAGGTAAAACTTTGCAGGCCATTATGTTTCTCGTAAGTCAGTATGAAATGGGCAGTGCGGCAATGGACAGGCAGCTAGTTGTTACGCCTGCATCACTACTATACAATTGGGAGCATGAGCTGCAGCGTTTTGCGCCCGGAGTTGAGGTTGCCGTACTCGAAGCAGAGCAGTTTAGTCACTTGAAGCATAAAGAAGCGTGGCAGCAGGCGCATATATGGATCGTCTCCTATCAAACGCTGCGTTCACAGCTTAACTTTTTTGAAGGCCACCACTTTCATACGATCATTTGCGATGAAGCACAAGCATTTAAAAATGACTATACGAAAACGTCCTTAGCGTTAAGAAAGCTTAGCGCTGCCCATCGCTTTGCGTTGACAGGAACACCGATTGAGAATCGTCTAGAAGAGCTCCTATCCATACTAAGCTTTGTTAACCCTGAGCTGTTTACAGAGAAGCAAAAATGGCTGGACCTTCACAGAGCTAAGCTAAAGCAAGCCATAGCCCCCTTCCTATTGCGCAGAACAAAAAAAGATGTACTGCAGGAGCTGCCGCCGAAGGTAGAATCTACCTACAGCTCACCGCTAACGATGGAGCAAAAAAAGCTATACTTAGCACATCTGGCAAAGCTGCAGGAGGATTCTTTAAAGCATCTTGACCCTAAGAGGAAGGGCGAACGACGAATTAGAATACTAGCCGGTATTACGAGACTTCGTCAAATATGCTGCCATCCCGCCTTGTTCATTGAAGGCTATACGGGTGACTCAGCGAAGCTGCAGCAGCTGCTTCAGATCGTAGAAGAGGGCAGCAGTATGGGCAAGCGGATACTAATTTTCTCTCAATTTACTTCCATGCTTCGTATCATCTCAACAGAGCTAGAGCTTAGAGGATTTCGACACTTCTATCTGGATGGCAGCACGCCAGCAAAGGAGCGAATTGAATTTGTCGATAGGTTTAATCAAGGAGAACGCGAGCTGTTCTTGCTTTCTTTAAAAGCAGGTGGAACAGGACTCAATCTTGTAGGTGCAGATACCGTTATTTTATACGACTTATGGTGGAATCCCGCTGTAGAGCAGCAGGCAGGCGACCGTGTGCATCGCATCGGTCAGCAGCAGCCTGTGCATATTATTCGATTAGTTGCAGAGGGAACACTTGAAGATAAGATGATTCAGCTGCAGGAGCGTAAGCAGCAGCTTGTTAACGATATGCTCGAGCAGGATACATTAAGCTCCAGCTCATTGTCTGAGGATGATCTGCTTTTGCTGCTACAGCATCAGTCGCTGGAGGATGACTCATAAGCTATTTTAAGAGTATTAGTTAGGCTTCAGCTAACGAAAATGCAAAGAGGCTGGGGGACCACAGGTTTTTTGCCAATGAAAAAAGCGAACTATATGCTGAAGCTTCAAGTCGAAGATTCAGTATAGTTCGCTTTTTAACGCCTCATAACCTAGAAGCTTTAAGTCTTCATTATTAGATTAGCAAATTAGTCCAGCAGACCATCCTCATACAGTGTAACAAAGACGTCTACAATTTCAGCGTCAAACTGCTTGTTCTTCTGTTCGATAAGCAGCTCAATCGCCGCCTTAGCCGTCCATTTTTCCTTATAGGGACGTTTTGAGGTTAATGCATCAAACACATCGACTACACTTACGATACGTGCTTCAAGCGGAATCTCTGTCTGCTTAAGCTTCATCGGATATCCATTGCCATCCCAGCGCTCATGATGATGAAGGATGATATTTTTAGCAACGGCAAATTCATCCTCAAACAGCTCATCATGTAGCTCCCCATTAATTTTATCCAGGATGTCTACACCAATGTAGGGATGCATCTCAATAATCGTCCGTTCATACGGCGCAAGTGTGCCCGGCTTGTACAATATTCCTTCTGGTATCGCTGATTTGCCTATATCATGAAGGATGCTCCCATTAATTATTTGCTGGATGTAGCTCTGAAGCAGCTTTTGACCTTGCGTTTCGTTATAACGATTGACTAGCAGCTCCGTCAGCTGCTGAACTCGTATGAGATGGTTCTCTATCCCGGGGTCACGAATCTCGCAGGATATAGCAAGCACCTTCAGCAACGAGCTCTGAAGATTACCTGCGCGCTGCTCATCCAAGTAATGCCCTCGCTGCAGCTGCTCTAGCTCGCGGAAAACCCCAACATAATACGCCTGCTCCTCCACAACATAAGGTGTAATCGTAATGGAGGAATGCCACAATTGACCGCTTCGTTTACGGTTCGTGAATACACCAGACCATGGCTCGTTGCGGCTTAATGCATGGTGCATATGCTGGTATGTTTCAGCAGGGGTATGCTTCGTACGCAACAATCCTGCTTTTCTCCCCGTTACCTCGTGAGCAGCAAAGCCCGTTATTCGTTCATACGTCTCATTTACGAAACAAATATGATGTCGCGAATCCGTAATAATGACCGCATCGGACAAACGCAAAAGCTGTTCAAAATAAGGAAGTAATCGTTTATTCGCATTGTCCATCTCGTTTTCACTCTCTTTAGTAGATTGTTTGCTATCATTCTATCGCAAGCTAAGCTATAGCAGTATCGCTCTAAGCTCAGCATAATCCTTCACATCACCGAGCAGCGTTATACCCGCCTCTTGCTCTAGCTCACGATGATTGAACCAAATGACATTCCAGTCAGCATGGCAAGCGCCAATTACATCGTTGCGCCAAGAATCTCCAATGTATGTACATTGCGCTGCCGGTATATCAATTCTCTCATTAATAAGACGGAAAATATCCGGATCTGGCTTGTCGATCCCATATGTACCTGATACAAAAATTCGGCTCAGTGGAATGAGCTCATCAAGCTTTAGCGCGCGAATTTTTTTCCATTGGTGAGCTTCTGCGCCATTAGTAAGCAAGCCTACCACATAGCCTTTCTGCTGCAGCTCCAGTATTAGCTCCCTTGCCCCATCAAAGCACTCAATATCAAACTGGCACGCTAGATACAGCTGCTGTATCTGCTCGGCTTCCTGCTCTGTTAACAGAACATCAAATTCCTCCAGTGCTAGCTGGAATCTTTTTCTTCGCATAAGATCAGTTGAGTCACCTTCCTCCATCTGACCAGCGCCGCCAAACTCTAGTGATAGCATATCGCTATAGTAACGCATACGGTGATAAGCTTTCTCGTATGGAAAATGAGCAATATGCTCAGTCCATGGATAAACAGCCTTCCGAAAAGGAATCAAATGATCATACAGCGTATCATCAACATCAAAAAATACAGCTTTATTCATTGTACTCTCCTACATTTAAAAGTAATTCTATTGTATCAGAAAACTAATTTTAAGATTTGTATTTTGTGTTAATAATGACTCGGTTTATTGATTTCTGCTCTGCAATGACCGATACTTATGTAGTGCTTCGCTTAAAACATTACATCTAATGATTAGAAAGTTGGTTTTGTATGAATGCTAAGCTAATGTGGATTTTATTCCTTCCTGTATTTTTGTTTTGCCTCGTCATGTTTGGATTGGAAGTGTCACTATATTCTATTCCGTCTGTAAGTGAAGGTGGAATGAGCTTTTGGACGGAATTTAAATATACTTGGTATCGTTCCGTTTGGTTTTACTCTTGTCTTGTCGTAGGTGGTTTTTTGCTTTTTGTCAGCTACCGTCAAGCAAGGAAAAGTAGTAAAGAAAAAGAGCAGCAATGATATTCAATTGAAAGTCCTTATATTCCTGAAAATAAAACAGGTGGAGAAAATCTTCTCCACCTGTTTTTACATTAAAGCTATATTGAGCCTATATAACTTATGTGATGAAGCAGTGAGCTCTTACCACTTATGCATCTGCAATTGCAGCAGAGGAATGCACAACATGCTCAAACATCGATTGCACCGTAATACTTCCTGCTTGTGCATGGCGATATTGTGCGCTGCCGTCATAGCGCATAAAGGTAACGGTATGCGGCTTGCCAGGAATTAGATCAAAGTAGTTATCTGACCACATGCCCTCGTGCTCTGCAATAAGCACAACCTGTTTAGCGACAACATCACTTGATATCGTGATGACTGTCCCTTCCTCAGCGTGCTCCTCCTTCACAACAATCGTTGGCTTCTTAAGCTCAAGCTGCTGATTTTTTACAAAGTAATGCTCATAGCTAACCCGCTCCCCGTCCTCACCGATCCAAGTGATTACGAGTACAACCTCTTCCTTACGCTGTCCATCAAGCAATGCAGCAATCGATATGCTCTCGCTTAGCTGAGAGGAATTTGCTGGACTTATCGCTTCCTTGCTTGTTGTACGTATCAGCTTTCCACTCGTATTGAAGAGCTCTAACCATAGCACGCCCTTACTAGGAGCAAGTCGGTCCGATACGATGTAAACATGCAGCTGATCGTGCTCCTCCTGCGCGGAAATTAATAACGGTGCAAAGCTGCGTTTCGCATAGTAATGCAGCGCCTTCCAGCGGCCATAATAGTCGATGCCAGACCAGGAAGCGACAGGCCAGCAATCGTTCATTTGCCAGTATAACGATCCCATGCAATATGGCATTTTTCTCCGATGTGCTTCGATCGCCATCTTCATTGCATCCGCCTGCAGCACTTGGCTTAAGTATAGAAAGCTCTTAAAGCTCGCAGGCTGCTTCATATAGATATCCATGTATTGCTTAATTAACCGGTTCCCGTCACCATTCTTTTGATGGGCCTTCATTACCTTTGAGCTAATATCTAGCTCATCCTCTTCCGCAAAGCTGCGAATCGTACGATACTCTGGGAACGACTGGAAGCCATATTCACTCATAAATCGACCTAGCTTAATTTGATAATTTTCAAACGGCTCGACGTTATGCCATACGCCCCAATAATGCATATCACCTTCGTTCGTGTCTGGGTTCCCGTGCTGCTCCTTGTTGCCTGTCAGCGATACGATTGGGGAGGAAGGCCAGTACTCTACACTAGCATGCAGCTCACTAATAACGCTCGGTAATAGTTCATGGAAAATTTTCTCGTAGTCGCTCCATAGCTTTTCGCGCAATTCAGCACTAAATGCTTTTTTCCAGCCCCAGCCAGCGTCCTCATCGTAGTGAGCCCATGCCGAATCAATCTCATTGTTTCCACACCACAGTACGATGGATGGATGATTACGAAGCCGTTTCACATTATCGATTGCTTCCTGCTTTACATTTTGCAGAAAATGCTCATCTCCTGGATACATGCTGCATGCAAACATGAAGTCCTGCCATACCATAATGCCGTACTCATCGCATAGATCATAGAATACATTCGGTTCATAGATACCGCCGCCCCATACGCGAAGCATGTTCATATTCGCTTCAGCAGCTGCAAGCACCTCTGCGCGATAACGCTCCTCCGTTACCTCTGTAATAAAGCTATCATTCGGAATATGATTGGCTCCTTTGGCGAATACAGGGACACCATTCAGCTCGAAATAAAACGATGCACCTGTACCTACTGCATCACGCTCACGAATAAGCTTCACACTGCGCAGACCGGTTTTAACCTGCATTAACGATGTATAGCTTCCCCCTTCCTGTTCAGCTACAGCTTCAACTGTAAAGGTATAGCGATGAGCATCACCTAATCCTCTGCTCCACCATAGCTTAGGGTTGTCGATAACGATCGGCATCGATAGCTCGTGAGTTCCTGGCTGTAGCTCGGCTTGAAGATTCCATCTCATATCCTCTGTCGTTAGCTGAAGGGCATGCTTGCCCGTAACTGTTGAATCCAGCTGAACCCGTGCAATTAGCTTCGCTTCCTCGTTTGTTACATGGAGCTGATCGATATATACATCTCTTATTAGGACACCGGACCAAGCGACAAGCTCCACTGGACGCCATATCCCGCTTGTTACAAAGCGCGGTCCCCAGTCCCAGCCATAGTGGTATGGCGCTTTACGAGCAAATATACTTACTTGATCCTCACCTAGCCCGCCAAGCACAGACTGATCATTAGAGGCTGGCAACCGGTAGCCTAACGCTCTCAGCTTCGGTAAGTCCTCTTGAATCGGAGAACGAAAAACGATTTTAAGCTCATTCTTTCCATCCTTCAGCTTATCCGACACATCCACACGCCAGATGCGGAACATATTATCGGCTTCAACAATGAGCTGATCGTTTAAGTACACATTGGCGTAGGTATCAAGCCCATGAAAGTGGAGTTCCTTTATTTCCTCCTTCATGAATGCTTCAGACGCTTCAAAGCTGCTTTTATACTCCCAATCTATCTTATCAATCCATTGCAGATCATGCTCATTTGTCCCGTAAAAAGGATCTGGAATACGTCCTTGCTTTAATAGATCCGTATGTACACAGCCCGGCACTTGGGCTGGCATCCACGTCTCATCCTTCGTTGCTTTAAAGCTCCAGGAATCTATAAACATCGTATGGCTCATTGAATTCTCCTCCAGTTACAGTAAAAGTTAGTTGTTTTCATTCTTCTCTTTAAAATTCGGAAGATCCTCTAGCGTTATGACTCGTGGATGATTATAGACATGGTGCAAAAACTCTTTGCTGTTGTGCTCTCCATCTAACGTAAAATGACCGTTCCACGTAATAAACAAGCCCCAATTCGCACCATATGCCTCCATTGCATCTGGATCAGGAATCGAACCGTTTTCCATCATAGCGATATATTTGCTCCCTCCAGTCAGCTCGACTAATGCATCATACACATTAGCTACCGGACTATGATCTCCTGCCACCGGGTAGCTGTCATAGCTTACAATATCTACGACGTCGTCTCCTGGATACCAAGCTGGATCAACCGAATTCCACACCCATATCAAATTATTGAGCTTATGCTCGTTAACGAATCGATCGTACATCAGTCTGTACAATTCCTTGGCTGCTTCTGGTCCACTTGCTCCCCACCAAAACCATCCACCTTCTGCTTCATGCAGCGGGCGAAACAAAATTGGCACATCATTAAGCTGCAAAATTTTAATTTGCTGTGCAATAGCATCCATATCGGATAGCAGAAGCTGATATTGTTCACTCGTTGTATCCTTAAGCGCATCTGACAAACTAAAGGTTACGGCATCAGTGTAAAAGCCTCTCCACCATTCCTTTCCTGGCTCATCAATTAGTCCAGTCGGTGCATTCCAATGCCATAGAAAGCTCACAATACCACCCTGCTTATGCCAGGATAAAGCCGATTCTACCTCACTTGAGCGAGAGCCGTAAGCTGCTCTTGTCGGTGAATATTCAATAAAATCAAAACCAACGATAGCAGGACGCTTTCCAGTTATTTGCTCGATATCGATAATATGCGTGTAGAGCTGCTGACCGCTAATGACCGACTTCCCAGCATGCTCATTTAGATAGTTCATGAGAGCGACAGCCTCAGGTGTTGCATGAGAATTACTTAGCTTCTCTGTAATCGGCGCAGCAGTGAGCTGACTAGTGTCAAAGCGCTCTAGCTCCACATAGTCCAGATCAAAATATCCCCAGCCTCTAGTAAACGTAAGTATGCTTTTTCCCTGCTCTAGTAGAATACGTGTTACCTTCGTATTCGTAAAGCTAGAGCTTTCCTTCAATACAACCTTACCGAAGGGAGCATCGTTGACGTATAGCTCCGACTCCTTATAGCCGTTGGCTGCACGGTAGCCAACATATAGCGTATACAAGCCAGCCTCCTCAACCTCAATCGCTATATGCACAGAATCAGCTTCATCGAAAAATTCCGTTACATAGCCTTCTCCAGAGTATCCGGCAGCAGTAGTTGCAACTGACGTACCTTCTAGCTTTCCTTGCTCCGCCTCGAATCTTAGCTTTTCAGCATCTGAAGCTGGCCGAGCAACATCAGTGTGCTCCATAACATTGCTTCCATTATTATTATTACTGTGTATAACAGCCTGTTCTGACAACTCGTCGTCAGTGTCACCATCACTGTTGGATATACCTATATCCACCATCATCTGCTCCGTTCCCTTAGTTGTAGCCATGTGCTTCTCCTGCAGTGCATGAGTTGTAACGACAAGACCGATGGTAGCAGCAACAATACACATAACAGCAATCATGGTGATCCGATCATTTCTAGGCGCCTCTCTCATAGAATGATCGCCACCTTCCCTAATCGGAAAATATACTCACCGAACTCCTGTCGTTCATGCCTCGGCTTTACCACTCTCAGCTCTATTCGGTGCTCTTCATTAGTAAGTTCATCCCCGCAGTCGAACAGCCTAAGCCAGCCGTCATCACCAACCCACTCGGGACAATCACGATTCGAGTATATCCATTCGCCATCATCAATCCGATACTCGAATTCAGCTGAGCAGCTGCCGTAATCAAACACGAGCATTAAGCCTCTTCCACGGAAGGAATAGTATAAGCTAGCACCCAGCTCATTCGTTTCCAGCATCGTATCTATCCATTCATATTGATGCCAGCGCTGCTCTACCCACTGCCCTTTCAATTCCAGCTCCGAAAGTGGAATCTCAACAATATACTCCCAGCATAACGGGTCAAGTGCTCTTGGAAGCTTAGAGGCATCAGGCTGCTGTAATATTTGCAATAAAGAGCCTTTCGAACGCTCTACCTCTGAAGTATCTGTGACTGGTTCGTAAAGCAGCTGTTCAGGCTGTATCGCTCCAGCATCATGCTTTATGTGCTTACGGTCCAAAGTTTCTTGACCTTGCAGCTCTCTTTGCAAATACTCGATAACACATTCCGCATATATTCGGCTGCCTCGCTCCTTAGGATGGAGCCCGTCTGGAAGCCATTCATCCATCGAAAGCTGACCTGCTGCTACTTGATCTAGTCCGTATTTCCCTACCCAGATCGAAGGAATGTGGTAGTGAATTGCAAGCTCCTCCAGCTCCGCGATCGAAGCTGGGTATCTGCCCCTGTCTATCTCCTCCTTCATTTCACCGGAGTAGGTATAGACGAATATCAGCTCAGTAACACCTGCTTTATATAGCTGACGAATTAAGCCCTCCCGAGTACGTCTTCGACGATACGATGGGACATCATGATCGTTAACCGCATACTCGATAAACACAACATCACAATTGCGATCAATGATGTCCCTCTTTACACGGAGTGCTGCTAGATCACTGCCTGTTGCACCAATCGCGGCATTTTCAATCCGAAGCCGTACATTGGAATAGGTAGCAAGTAGCCATTCGCGCACATATTCTGGCCAATTGTGACGAGGTCTTGCATCTGTAATCGATCCACCTAGAAAGCCAATCGTAATCGCACCCTGTTCAAGACAGCTATTCCAATGCTTCAGCGGCTTTCTTGCTCGTATGATTGGAAATGTCATGACTGTTCTCCTTTTCACCACACTTTAAGTTAGGGAGCTGGTCTCGCGTCAATGATCTTGGATCATTATAGAAGTCGATGATCGCTTGCTTCTCTGTATAATCCCCACAATACGTATAATAGTGGTCACCGTGCTTAATATAAGGTGACGGTTGCATGACCTCTCGCTCAGCAGCCTCTGAGTCATCTTGAGCTGCTGCTTCGTGCCCATCTGGCACATTATTCGAGACTATATCATGAGCAGTAACTCGCTTGCACACAAACTCACCGTACCATGTGCACTGCCATAGCCACATTGCGTTATCACGCTGCATCTCATCGATGGCTGGAATCACACCATTTTCAGAAAGAGCGATAAGCTTTGGTGTCATCGTATACTGCACCGCTTGCTCAAACCGTTCTCGTTGTGAGCTATAGTCATGTCGAGGTGCATAAATATCCTCGCCGATAATATCGACATATTCATCGCCAGGATACCAATCCTTATGCTGACCGTTCCATACCCAGATCAAGTGATTGAGCTGATGTACGTTAGTCAAGCGATGGTACATTAACCGCCACAGCTTAAGAAAAGGCTCTGCACCCTGTGCCCCCCACCAAAACCAACCGCCGCTTGCTTCATGTAATGGTCGCCACAGCACAGGAACACGTTCAAGCTGCAGCCGCTTCAATTGCTCGGCTATTGCATCAATATCACGGATCATAAGCTGGTATAGCTCGTTTTCTTCATCCTTCATCGCCTCTGCAATATTAAAGGTTGTCGCTTCCGTATAAAAGCCTCGATCCCAGCTTCGCTCTGGTGGGATATCAACTAATCCGATTGGGGCATTCCAATGCCAGCAAAAGGTTACAATTCCACCGTTGTTCCACCACGCTATCGCTTCCTCTACATCGTTACAGCTTGAACCACGCTCAACTCGTGAAGGAGAGTAGTTCATCATATCAAAGCCATATACCGCAGGATACCTGCCAGTCAGTGCAGCGATAACTTCAACCTCAGGCTGAGTAACAACCCCGATTTGCTGACCAGTCAGTACTTTGTCACCATAAATGCTGCACAAATAATCCATTAAAGCTAATGCTTCAGGCGTTGCATCATTATTGATTAGCTTAGGATCAACATTATAGTTCACCATATCCTCTTCTCTCCCTTATGTGCACGCAGCGAATGTTTAGCCGACAATTCCGGTACGTTCGATGCTTTCTACAAAGTAACGCTGAACAGCAATGTACATTAGAATTAACGGAGCAATGGCTAGTAATATCCCAGTATCAACAACCATTGCAACATGGTTCGGGTCTGCCTTAAAGCCAGAGCCGTGTGAATACCCCATTAGTACAGGGATAAACTGATTAGCCTGAGAGGAAAGCGTTGCGACCTTCAACGACATAAGCTCCATTCCACTCATAAACAACGTTGTATAAAAGGTGTCATTATACTGCCAGACAAAGCAAAACAATACGACGGTAATGATCGGTGGAACAGAGTTCGGCAGCATAATTCTAAAAAATGTTTGAATGCCTCCAGCACCGTCAATTAATGAAGCTTCCTCGATCTCCTTCGGTAAGCCCTTGAAGAACTGTCTAAAAATATAAATGAATAGCCCGGCCTTAAGCCCAATCGCTGTTGCTGATGTAATAATCGACGGCCAATACGTATTCATAAGATTGACCCCTGACTTGCCTGTAAAAAGCGATACCACTCCGAGAATATCAAAGTTTTTGAAATGTAAGTAATACGGCAGCATTAAGGTTGTACTCGGCACCAATATCGTCATTACGACAAAAGCAAACAATATTTGATTTCCCGGGAAATTAAATCTAGCAAAGCCATAGCCAGCTAAAGCACAGCTAGCTGTCGTAAGCAGCGTCGTAACGATGACGAACAGAAGCGTTTTACCGAGCATCGGAAAATAGTCGAGAATGCCCATTGCAAGATCAATATTTTCCCATGTGAAGTGGGTAGGAATCATATAGATCGTTGGATTGTAGATGTCAACCTTATCCTTAAAAGCAACCGATATTTTTTGTAATATCGGATAAATAATAATAAATGAAATACCGATGACGAGCAGCGCTCGAAATATCGAATACGTCACATCAAAAAAGCGTTGAATCGACTTTTGCTTTCTATAGTAGCTATTGTCCATTTCGTTCATTGCAGTCCCACCTTCTTTCTTTCGCTGACGCTCAATTGTAATGAATTCGCTTCGACAATACGAATCCAACGATAACGAGGATTAGCGCGACGATGATCGTATAGATCCAGCTCATCGCTGCACTCAAACCAAAGTTTTGAGTTTCGAATGCAACCGAGTAGATGAGTGTCGTCACCGGGCTGCCCGTAAAGGAGTCGATAATCGTATAGATGATATTCGTTAAAATTAACGGACTAACCATTGGAAAGGTTATTTTCCAAAAGCACTCATAGGCCGTCGCACCTTCCATTTTCGCAACCTCATACATTGAGCTAGGCACAGCCTGCAATGCAGCAAGAAAGATGAGGATCTGTACGCCTGAGCTTGTAATAATGTCATAGATTCCAAGAATGGCAGACACGATATAATCGACAAAGGAGCGAGGGATTCCTACATCCATCAGCATATACACAATCGATGTAATATTGTAGGAGGATAGATCTGCCTGCATTTCATCCAGATATGCCCCGCTGCCAATTAAGTTAATAAGTCCGGCCTGCTCGGCAGAAGCAATCGCATTGGATGCAAGAATAACTGGCAGGAAGAAGATTGCTCGCGCTAATGTACGCCCGCGAAATTTTTGATTAAGCAGCGTCGCTGAAAATAAGCTAAAGAACAATATCATCGGTACACTAATAAGCATTTGCGATACCGAGCTCGTAATGACGCGGTTGAAGTTAGCATCTACCAGCAGTGCATTACGGAAATTCTCGAAGCCTATCGGCTCTAAGGAATAACCAACAGGCTGTATTACAAGCTTCGTGAAGCTAAACATTAACGATTGAACAAGCGGTGTTAAGTATAAAAATAAAAATCCAATAAGCCACGGGGCGATAAAGACAAAACCGAGCATGGATCGCTTCCGATGTAGAGACATTGAATTCCATTTCATCACTGATCACCGCCTATTCCATAATGTCTTGGTGCGACCTTTACGCCGTTTACGATAGCTTCCTGCTCTGTATAATTCACTAGGATAGAGGTTCCATTGTCGTATTTAACCTCGATAACTCCTGGTTTATGAACGATCCTCTCCTGCATATGAGATGCACTTACCGGTGCCAACACCGCACTTGCTTCCTTATACATCGCAGCTGCTTTTTCAAGCCATATCTCATAGTGAGTAGAAAAATACTCATCGTAGGCAGTGAACTTCAGCTCTGAAGAGTGATCATAGCTCCATACAAAGTGTGGATACGAACCCTGCTCAATTGAACGAAGCAGCTGCTCCTCTACATTCTGCTCATCTGAAATATTAATCGCATCTCCCGCATACGGAAGGTAACCGTGAAGCACCATTTGATAGAATGGCACACTCTCATCCGTAATGCTAAAGCTGCTTGATGAAGCAGGGACATCGATGAGATGATCCGCATAAGCCCATGCGTAGGCATGACCGCCAACGATGATGGTGTCATTGGCTTCAGCAAGCTTTGCTAACGATTGCTGTACAATTTGCTTTGCTGTATCTCGATGAATGACACGCGATACGCGATAATCCGCGCCAACAACATCACCAAGATCACGCAGTGATACGCCAGACAGATCCAATTTGCTCGTATAGGACTGCATAAACTTATCGACATAATGAGGAAGCTTTGCAGCTGACAGTAGGTAGTAAGAGCCCTTCAATGGATCCATTCGATTTAATGCTCGATTGTACGGATGCAGCTCAGCTACATCTCTCGTAACAAAGCGTGCTGCATCAGAGGCAGGAGTAAAGTTCAGATCATCGTTGTAAATGTACTGGAATGCAACGTCTGGATATAGCTTTCCGCCTGCTTCCTCCAGCTTGCTTGCTAGCCGCTGTAAGTCTTGCTTATCCCCTAATACAGAATCTAAGCGAAGCTTTTCTGGCGTTTTATGCTTAATGCCTCGGTTAAACCATCCGATGTACCTCATATTAATATCTTGAACTCCCTGTGCTGACAGTTGATCAACAATTGCGCCTGCCTGCTCGAAGGTCGTTAAGGAATGCACCTTCTTGTATGGCACACCTAAAAACGAGGTTCGCTTATCGTAAGAGCCGAGCACATCGAGATAGAATGGAATGGAATCCATCTGCTCTAACGGCTTCAGCACACCCGCTTCGATAAGATGCTCGCGATAATTAGCTGCCATTCCACTATAGCTTGCTTCCTCACCTGCTAAGAAGCTGTAGCGAACCTGCACATCCTCATTAAAGCGCTGAGCATTCAAAATTTGAATTTCTTGGTATTTCGTTCCCGTATACATCTCTAGCCAATCCTCACCACGCAGGCTGAACGATGCATAAACGTTGTTGTAGCTGTTGCGTATGCCGCCAACAGAGGCTGTTACACTACCATTTGCCTCGCCAAGCGTCACTTCAGCAAACCAAGCTGCATCACCATTTTTCAGACCAAAAACCGGCATCCGAGCGCTTTCGCTTACCATTCCTCTTGCCCAGCGTGTATTGTTCGGATCGTCTCCATAGATGCGCTGTACATATTGCTCATCCTTTACCTTTCCATTATTCAAGTAAATGAGGCTGCCAGAGCCATCAGGTACGAGCATGTAGCCCTCTCCTTGAGAGCCAGCTGCTCCGAAGAATGGCAACACGTCAATGCTTCGTATGAGATAGCTGGAAGTCTCTTGAATATAGGATGCTGGAACGGTAACGACTAGATCATTGTCAACTAGCCGATATTCTATGGCGATCGTAAAGGCAGGCTTCTCTGCCACTGCACCAGCGCCGCCTCCCTGCTCTGCCTCATCAAAGGCAAGATCCTCCTCGGTATAGCCTGCCTCCTCGAAGGCGGCAATCATTTTGTTTAGAACGAGCTTCTTCTCTACCTGTGCATCAAGTCGCTCCATAACTCCTGGTCGATCCTTGGACTCTATATATCTCGCACTGACATAATTCGCCGTTCCTTCTGGCAGCTTGGCTAATATAAGCGTCTCGAAGCGTTCCTTGCTAATATATTTGGGCAATGCATCGACACCCTTCGATACATCTCCCATCGTATAGATCACTCTAAGACCATCTGCGATCAATTCCGCCTGAAACTGCTCGTTAGCTATACTTTTCTCGTGATTCGTATACGTATATAAATTCCCTTCCAGGTCACGGTACTGCAAAACTAGCTGAGAGGACAGCATGCTCTGCTCGTACTGCGATGCCATCGAATCCTCTAGGCGATCGATAGGATTGCTGTACCACGTCTGTCTGCTTGCTCGATCGGTGACTGCAATCTCTGACGTTTCTTCATTATAGTGAAGCGCAAGCTGATCGTTTTGCGCGACCACCTTCATCCCTGCTAGCTGAATTTGATCTCCTGCTGGAACACTTTGCAGCTCGCTGCCCGCTTCTGGCTCAGCAGAATAAGAATAAGCGGAAGTATTAATTGCAGGAACTCCTCGATTTACCATCCACACGATACCGATGATCACTCCTATAGAAAGGAGAGCACCGAATATCATATACCATCTCTTTTTCATCGTTTGGCTGCCCCCTTTCTACGTTCTGAACAGCAACTCTCGATATATGTTATAAATAAAATCATAGATTTGCTGAAGCATGCTCAACACCAATGCCCCTAGAAAAACGATAATCCCCATCACAATAATGGTAAGCACCATCGTCACAATCGTTTTCATCACGGTATATTGATGAATCGTCATAATGCCGACAAACAGCAGCCACACAAACCATAAGGAAGCAATGGACAGCATCAAGTAGTAAAAGGCTGTCTCCTCCTGTGCCATATAGCGACTAATGAAGGTCATCGGAATATACACAATAACAATTGGTGTCAAAGAATAAGCAGTTACCTTAACAATTTCGGTAAATTTTCCTTCGCCATCCATCAGTGTCGTAATCGACCAATTCGCAACAACCCATAGCACAAAAGGAATGACAACGGTAATGATGTCCATAATGCTATTAATAGCACGAGGATCGGTATAGTTGACGAGAAAGCCCGCATACTGCTTTTGCAAAATAAACGCAATAATCGTAAATGCGATAAGCAGATATGAAGCCTTCATGCTGCCCTTATTATCGTACTTCAAGTCCCAAAAGCTACTGAATGGCTTAAAGATGACTTGAAATGGAAAGCTGATTAGCTCCTGCTTCATAACGCCTGATCCCTCCCAGCAGAATACGTTGCAGTACGACCTTGTCGCTTGCTACGAACCTTACGCCATATCATTAAGCCGATGATCATTACCGCTGCAATGACGATGGTTGTCATAATCGTACCGAACTGCTCCTTCATTTCCTCGCGACGGTAACGTTTATAGGCTACCGAGTATTGATCCCGCTCCATCCCCTGCTTGAAATAAAATATTGCTTCTTCATTACGCTTGGACATGACAAGAGAGCGTCCAATTCCAATATAGGCAATATCATAATTGCTATTAAGGTCTAGCACTTGCTGCCATACGGGCACTGCTTCCTCACTATATCCGTTATAATGAAGCCTTGAAGCCTCTAGTACCAGCTCGCCAAACATGGTTGGCATAAACACGTGAATATTAGCTTTCGCTCGATCAAGCACAAGCTGATTCACTCCGTCGTATTCGACCGCTACAGGAGTTTTGAAGGTTCCGTTCTGGTTAGCGTGCATGCCATAGATGAAGAGTAGATTCCCTTCAGCGTCATACGTGAAGATTCTCCCCTGATTGCTGTCTAGCGCGCTGTAGATACCATCACCTAAGTATTTAATATCGATAAAAATCGAAGGTCCAACAGAGGCGCGGAATCGAATATCACCCTTCACATGAAAGTAACCAAATCGCTTTAGGACATCCTCGCCTGAAGGATTAAGACGTTTAATCGGTGTTGGTGAGTTCAAGTCGATATTGGTCGCGTAGACGAAGCCCTTATGATCAATATCTAAATTCGAAAATTCAGTTGGAATGAACAACACCATCTGACTGCGCTGCTCTTTGGTCGAGAGAAGTCTCCATATGATCTCGTAATAATCGCGTTTCACTTCATTTGTTCCAATATAGCCTAGAAACTCTCCATCAGTATCAAACTGCATAATGCCCTCAAACACGCCGCTTGCCACAACATACATCCGCTTCGCATCATCTACCGCTACCTTTGTCGGTGTAAATTTAAAACCAGCAGCGATAATGTCCGATTGTGGATTGTCGATAATGAGCTTTACTGATCCGTTTTTAGTCAGCACGATCAGCTTTCCTAGGCCGCTATCTGCTATATACAACGTCTCATCCTCGTCGACATACAAGCCGCTAACGGTGCCAAATGAGCCAATGCCCTCCACGGAATCAATGATACGTTCTAGCGTCCAATCTGGGCGTATAACGACGATTCGCTTATTCCCCGTATCTGCCACATAGATGTTCCCGCTTGGGGCGATGACCATATCATTAGGCTCTAGGAATGGCTCGATGCCTAGGTCGCTCCCTCCTACTGTTCGACTTGGTACGAAGGCTGCAGGAGATGCAACTGCTTCCTCCCAGTAGTTATAGTTGTAGGCTTCATAGGGGGTGCTCGCGTGAACGACATCTATCCATGCAGTAGTAAAGAGCACGGAGGCCATGACGATAGCTGAAACCATTGCTTTGATCCTCATCATATCCCTCCTAGTCCTTCATCCCGGAGGATGCCATCGTCTCAATGATTTTACTTTGTGAAAATACGAATAACGTAATCGGTACGCTCATTAATATTAATGCGACCGCTGCAGCCGCGCCTGCTCTCGCTATGCCCCCGTAAATAATTTGATTAGCGGCAAAGTGTAGACTTTTCAGCTGCTCGCTATAGATAAAGCCATTCCCGTCACTGCCCCACAGGATTTGAAATTGAAGAATAACGAGTGTCAGCCAAGCTGGCTTTACATTCGGCATTACGATCGTCCAAAAGATTCGATACTCGCTTGCTCCATCAATTTTTGCTGCTTCTAGCAGTGCATCCGGCATTTGCTCCATAAACTGCTTCATTAGATACAGACCTAGTGAATAGGAAAACGCAGGCACGATGACAGCCCAATACGTGTCAATTAAGCCTAGCCAGCTCATTACCATATAGTTCGGAATCGCTGTAACTGCCGGTGTAAACATTAGAGAAAGCACAACGACTTGGAACAAAGACTTTTTACCTGGGAAGCGATGCTTCGCAAGCGGAAAGGCAGCTGCTGAAGCGAAGATCACATGCCCAATGACACCGGTTAACGTAATAAAAACGGTATTAAATATATAGCGGCTAAACGGTACCCATGACTCACCGAGCAAATTTAACAAATCACTAAAGTTATTCAATGTCGGGTTTCGAACAAATAAGGTCGGTGGGAATAGAAAGATCTCGTCTAACGGCTTAAATGCATTATTAATGGCATACACCAAAGGCAAAACCATGAAAGCTCCAAAGAAAGCTAATACTGTAAATAAGCTAAAGCTTCCCCAGAACGAGCGATTTACCCTTTTAGTGCGCAATTTGAAAGAAAAGGGCATGCTCATTCACCTACCTTACGTAATAGTTTTTGCACAATAAGGTTCGTGCTCAGCATGATGATAAATAGTACGGTAGCAATCGAAGAGGCAAAGCCCATCTCAAAGCGTGTCGTACCGTAGTCGATCAGATGCGTAACGATCGTTTCGGCGGCATAGTTGACGCTTGGAAACCCTGCTAAGGCAATCGATACATCCGATACTGCAAGTGATGTCGTGATCTGAATAACAGCGCCGAACATAAGCTGCGGACGCATGGAAGGCAGCGTAATGTACCATAGCTCCTGCCAGCGATTACGAATGCCGTCCACTGCTCCAGCCTCATACAATGTGCGGTCAACCGTCTGAAGTCCTGCGATAAAGGCAAGGAAGCCTGTACCGAGGGACAGCCACAGCTGCACAATTATGATGATGGCTAATATATACTGCTCTTCCTTCAACCACTGAATCGGCTCCATCAGAATACCGAGCTTCAATAGCAGGCCGTTCATTATGCCGTAGCGATCACCGGAAAAGATCATCAGCCATATGAAAAACACATTGCCTGAGATTGAAGGCGCGTAAAACACAAGCGTCATAAATGCACGCAGCCTCGGGGACAGCTCATTAATGATCCATGCAAACACAAAGCAGGCAATATAACTAACCGGGCCTGTAATGACAGCAAACAGTATTGTATTTTTTATAGCGATTAGAAAGATATCATCCTCTAGGAACAATCTAGAATAGTTGTGCCAGCCAATAAACTTAGGAAATTCAAGCATATTAAAGTACGTAAAACTTAAAACCATTGACATAATGACCGGCAACACCGTAAATACGGCAAAAAGTATCATATAAGGCGCGAGAAGCACATAGGAGTGCTTGCTCTTTTTTATTTCGCTAACCTTTAAGCTCCACCAGTTAGACATGCCGCAAGCCCCTCCTTATTGTGGCAAGCCAAATTCTTCGCGCTTGTTCTCGATTTCGTCTTGAATGTATTCCACATAGTCCATTAGCGCCTCCCGTGCTTCGACCTCACCAATCACGGTTTTGTAAAACGCGTTGAATAGATGACGACCAGTAAAGTAGCCTCCTGGCACCTCTGGAATACCGACCACATGGTCGAACTGCTCCTTCAGCTGTTCATAGTCAGCAACTGGCCATGGAAGACTATCAAGTGCATTAATGTTCGCTGTAGGATAGCGCGCGGCTGCTCCCATTAACCCTTCCATCTCGCGGCCAAACTTCGCCTGCGTATCATCACTCGTCCACCACTTCATAAACTCCCAAGCAGCTTCCTTATCCTCTGCGCTTTCTAGCATCATGACTGCCGAGCCACCGCTAGGCACTTGGTTGTTAATCGTTCCATCAGGCTGTACTGTACCTGGAATAGGTGCAAATCCCCATAGTCCACGGATTTCAGGCGCGAAAACCGTCAGCTGATTATAAATGGTATAGTCTGCAATACCGATGGGCATTTCTCCTGTACGGAAGCGATTGGCGAAGTCATACTCACGCTCCAGCTTGTAGTCGGTGTAATATTCCGTCCACTGCTTGAAGGTCTCAATCGCGACGCGCGAATCTAGATCCGACTCTTTGCCATCGTTACGGTAGAATTGTCCTCCGTTTTGGAACAATAGTGCAGCGTATAATGAGTTTGGCGGAATATTTTGGCCTTGAATCGCGGCCTGCTGAACCTGTGGCAATCCAAACGCCATATGATTTTTGCTCAACACAGCGAGCATCGCAGATACTTCATCCCATGTCTTTGGAACCTCTAGCTCCAGCTCCTCCAGTACATCCTTTCGATAAAACAGCATATTGAATGTTTGCTGCTCTGGCAGCGCATAGACGCCGTTTGTATACTGATATGGAACGACTGCGCTGCTGCGGAAGCGTTTAGCTACTTCAGCATAATCGGCAAATTGGGTTAGATCCGCTGCTGCATTTCTCATCGCAAAGTTAACCGGTATGTCATTGTCGATCTGCATCGCGACATCAGGTCCTTGACCGGCAAGCGTTGCTGGGAGCAGTGTGTGCATCTGGACTAGCTTCAGATTTACATTAATTCCCGTCTGTGAGGTAAAGGTTTCATCAATCATCGCCTTCATCGTATTGGCTTGATCTCGTCCGCTTCCGATCCATACAGTAATCGTGCGCTGATCCTTTTGATCAGATACGTTTCCAATACTGTTGTAGTCAATAAAGAAAGAGTTGAAGAACGTTTGCATTTCATGCTTCAGCTTGGAAGCAACACTTAAGCCCTGTACCTTCACCTTTGTATCTGGTGAGCTTAAAATAATTGCATCAATCTCAAGCGGGTGCTCTCTTGCCTGCTGTACCCAAGTTCCTAGACCACCAGTATTGGTTTTGTAATCGGTTAGCTTGCGATGAATATTGTCTGGCTTTTCAATCATCTCGCCAAGCTGAATGGCCATTGACTTCAATAGTGCTTCTTGATCACTTGTTCCTCCTGCAAGCTGCTTTAGATGAGCAGCTACATCGGTTAAGCGATCTCGTTCAAAGGTTAATGTTTCTATTAAATTAGGGATCTTACTAGTTAGCTGATAGTCTCGATATTCATCAGGCTTCGTACCCGTAATCATCAGAATGCTACGATATAGCGAGTTCAGCTCATATAGGGAGTCCTCCACCTCTGAGATCAGCTCTGCAAAAGGTCCCAATGTATTCTCCAGGCGGAGCGTATGCTTGCCAGCTGTGAAGTAGTAAAGATAAGGCTCATCATCCTTACCTAGCGTGTCAAGACGATATCCGCTTTTATACTTAAATCCGACTTGATTCATTTCCTCAAAAGGTACGACTCCGTCAATGTAAAGCTTTCGAGTGGAGTAGATTCCTCTCACCCAATTTTGCTGCGCAATAAAGGACAGCTCATATAGACCATCCTCGGGCACATCGATGTCCCACTCGATCCATTGACCAGGCAAGCGCCAATTGTAGCCACCTATCGTATTTATTTTGATTAGAGAAGCGCTATACGGAGATACCGCTGCACTAGTACGTTCGCTCACAGGATATAACGTCGGAGATGATTTTTTAATTGCCGCCTCGCCTTCAATTCGAAGCTCTATCCCTGAGGTCGTTTGAATACCCTGCTGCTTATATTGCTGCTTAAGCTCGGCATAGCTAGGCAGTGCTGGCTGCTGCTTCAAACGAATCTCTTTCATAACGACAGGCTCGCGCGAGGCTTGAAATGACAACGTATGTGTTCCTTTTGTAATATAAAATTGGAACGGCTCTGTTATGTAGCCATTGGAATCCTGAACTACCTTCGTTGTCCACTCTGGATACTCCACTTGTCGTGGTCTCAGCTCATTGCCTTGATTATCAACCTTGATCGTGTCCAGCTCATTGTTCCAAATCCGGTTAAACTGAATAAACTGCGCCTCTTCAAACGGCACTTTCCCATCTAGCTTCACAATGCGCTCGATTGCTGAGCTTTTGCCCGCAACCGGATAATAAAGCAGCTCCATCGTATATAGACCACTTGCTGGTGCTGTAAAGCTCCACTCGACCTCACCCGTCTCACCTGTCCATAATGAAGATCCTTGCATTCCTTCAAAGCTATCAAGCACTTCAAAGTCGTCACCGAGCAATCTCGAATATTGTGCTGCATCAATAATAATGTCTTGCTCAGCCTTTGGTTCATGTTCATACTGCGCGATATAGGCGGCGTAGCTATTCTCACTATGACGCAGCTTCCCTTCATACGGAGTTGTAGCAGCCGCATCCAACGGTTTGTTATCAGAAAGCAAATTTAAGATAATAAGTACAGCGCATAGCAAAACACATACACCAATCACTATTGCAACCGACTTAGGGTTTCGATGCTGACGGTTCACCACATTACCTCCTCAATCCCGCCTCTAAGCAGAGTTGTCTGGAAAGTACTTGATAGTTAGTTAATCCAAACGGAGCCGCTACGGAGCAAAGCGTTCTTCCACTCGCGTTTAATGCCTGAAGCCTGATTCCTCTAATAAATAAGGTAGAATCAGGCTTCAAAGGCGAGCACTGTCGTTTTTCAGAATCTCATTGCTTCTTCGCTCACTATGAGCTTGAGCTAACTATTGAAGATGTCTACTTTTCAGAGAACTCTAATACTACATTACTGACCTAGCTTCGTTAAAGACTCTGCTGCAGGACCTTTATAGGTTTCAGCTGCCGCAGCTGGTGAAATTTGATTCACGACAACATCATTGACAAATGCCCACGTAGGGAAGTCAGGGAATGCCTCATCTACAGTAATTAAGCCTGTGCCTGCAATATGATCACGAAGCATCATAACGTCATCCTCATAGCTATAAATGCTTTCAAGATAGTCTTGTCCTGGGTACTCCTCAAGCATTGGAATATCGAAGGTTTCTTCGAAAATTTGGTAGACCAGATCAGGGTCCTTTACACCTTTACCAATAAATTTGGCTGCAGCGGCTGAATTCGCATAGGTGTAAGACGTTGTTTGGTCTGGACCTTTTGGAATTGGAACTATACCGAATTCAAAGTTCAAGCCTCCAAGATTCCATTCCGCAACCGTGAACATGGCAACATCGCCTTCTTTGAAGGTATTGGATTCCTCCCAGTTCATCGGATCGCCAGTGCTTACTTTTACAACCTTATCTACGTTATACAGCTGGTTCAAAAACTCTGCAGTTTTAATAGAACCAGGACTTGTTAATCCCTCTACTAAATTCTCTTCATCTACGATGTGAACGCCGTTTGATACTGCAAAATGCTTATATGCATCAACCGACCATGCTGCGAAGCCCCACACATCATTTTTCCCATCATTGTTTGTATCCTTCGTTGCTGTCTTAGCCAGCTCTAAAAACTTATCCCATGTCCATTCCCCACGCTCATATAGCTCCTTAGGATCTTCTAGATTGAGCTCCTTGAATAGATCGCGATTGTAGTGAAGACCTGCACCGATTGCGACCGGATTATCAAAGCCATAGTAGTCGCCCGCTAGCGGGGAGTACTTCGTTAGCAGATTCGCTTCATTGTTAATGTTGTGGTTTTCATTCGTAAACTCACTAATCGGTAGAATAAGTCCTTTATTAATAAGTGGAAGTGCTGCCTTATACTCGAGCTGTACAATATCAGCGAACGGCTCACCCGCTAATACGCTGTTCGTAAAGTTTGGAACCATTTCTTCAAATGGCACAGTTACAAATTCAATCTTTACGTTGTATTTCTTTTCAACCTCTTCGATTTTCGCTAAGCGGTTAATATCAGATTGTGTTGTGCCAGCTGGTGTTAGATCCCACCAAGCAGCAATTTTAATGACGCGACCACCGAGATCATATGTCTCTTCTTCTACTGTCTCTGATGGTTCTGGTGTTGCTGTTTCCTCGCTTACTGGCGATGGTGATGGTGTTGGTGTTGCATTTCCTGAATTGCTATTCCCTCCGCTGCAAGCAGATAGAACAACCATGAAGCAGATCAACAAAAATGAAAACCCTTTCAATTTACGCATTTTTTAACCTCCCATTTTTATTGTTGTTCCAGGTATGCAATAACAAAATAGGACAAATGAAGTTATACTATGAAGAAACTAACCATCATAACAAAACAATAATTGTTATGTTTGTTATTTTGTTAGCGCTTCCTTACATAACAAATATTAACATGCTCATAACATTTAGGTCAATAAGCAAAATAAAAAATAATAATTTATCGCATTTCACAGCAAATAGTGCGTTCTCTAAGAATATTATTGCAATAACGAGAATAACATGTTATGTTGAGGATAACAAAAATAACAAAAACGGAGAGTTGTGGTATTGTGCGGAAAAAGGTTACCATTCAAGAAATCGCAGATGCAACTGGCCTGTCTAAATATGCTGTCTCTAGAGCATTAGCAGGTAAATCAGGAGTAAGTTCAGAAACCAGGCAATATATCATTCAGACTGCAGAGCATCTAGGTTATTTCTCCACGAGGACGATCACTCGTCAGCAGTCGGCACCTCCGCCTTCCAGTGATGGTAGCTGGAGCGGCACTGTGCTTATTCTATTCCCTGACGTTCGATATCAAAATACAGATTCATTATATTGGGGACCGATTTTCAATGGTATATCCTCAGCATTGAATAAAAAAGGCTT
>Ga0180216_1000862_pt1 | contig 28970 bp, 30 predicted proteins | sample eDN3rd37CBELigMG_FD_128879 | JGI IMG/M metagenome (GOLD analysis project Ga0180216, IMG submission 128879) | Enriched Miracle-Growth compost microbial communities from Emeryville, California, USA - eDNA 3rd pass 37_C BE-Lig MG (version 2)... ... | reverse complement strand
TATCGGTAGTGCCCCCCGTCTAGCCGAAAGACACCGCCTGGGGTGCCGGCTTCCCTCCCGGCACCACGCGCGAAAGCGCTCTCGACGCCCAGCCCCTCCCCCCGGGGTTGGGCGTTTTTTTGGGTCAGCGTCCGGCGCGCTTTCAGCCTGCGGCGGCCTGCAGCGGCTCCGGCTCTTTAGCGGCCTCCGATGTATCCGCTTCCACGCTATCGGCCTTCGTGGCCCGGGACAGGCACTCATCGGCACGCCGCAGGATGGCCGCAGTTTGCGCCAGCCTGTCCGCCAGGTTCTGCATCAGGCGATCGGCGAGGCCCGGATCCCCCAATATCAGCTCGTGCAGGCTTTCGCGCGTAATGTGCACCGCGCGGACGCGGGTGCGGGCCACCACGGAGGAGCCATAGGTCGTCTCGACGAGCATTGCGGCTTCGCCCAGGAGCGAGCCCGGCGCGACCGTTTCGGCGTGGGTAACCAATTCCGGCCCGCTCACGCGCACAGCGGTTCCCGCGACGATTAAAATCGCGGCGTCGGCCACCTCGTCCTCTTCGATGATCGTGGCGCCGGGCGTGTAGGATACACGGTCAGCACGGCGCGCAATGGCGGCGAGCTGTAACGGCGTCAAACCGCGAAAGAGCGGCAGCACGGCCAGTTGTCCTGCGAAGAGTTCCAATGCGTTCCGCTCATGTTGCCGGCGGCTTCGTTATGCTTACGAATTGCCACCAGACATTCCACATGCCGCCCGGCTGGGGCCGGACCATGCAACCCCCGAGAATTTCGTTTGATTCGCTGTCGAGGGCTATTGCGGGCGCACAACAGGCGCCCGCTGCGTCCACACGATTCGCACATGCCTTGTGGAAAAGGCCTTACGGGACGAGGCGGTAGCCGCCCGTCTCGGTGACGAGCAGCTCGGCGCTCGAGGGATCTTTCTCGATCTTCTGGCGCAGCCGGTAGATGTGCGTCTCGAGCGTGTGCGTCGTCACACCGGCATTGTAACCCCACACCTCGTGCAGCAGCGTATCGCGCGAAACGACCTTGTCACCCGAACGGTAGAGATATTTCAGGATCGAGGTTTCCTTCTCGGTGAGGCGGATTTTCGTGCCCTTGTCGGTGATCAGGAGCTTGGAGGCCGGCTTGAAGGTGTAGGGGCCGATCGCGAAGACCGCGTCCTCGCTCTGCTCGTGCTGGCGTAGCTGCGCGCGGATACGGGCCAGCAGCACCGCAAACTTGAACGGCTTGGTGATGTAGTCGTTCGCGCCGGCATCGAGACCGAGGATCTGATCCGCGTCAGATACGTTGCCCGTCAGCATGACGATGGGGGTCTTAAAGCCGGACTTGCGCAACAGGCGCACCGCCTCGCGGCCATCCATGTCGGGCAAGGATACGTCGAACACGACGAGATCGAAGTGATCTGCCTTCGCCGTCTCCATGCCTTTCGCGGCCGTGCCGGCGGTCTGCACTTCGAATTCGTCGTGGAGGATGAGTTGGTCTTTCAGGGTTTCGCGCAGGTCCTCGTCATCATCGACGATGAGGATGCGTCGGGCCGTGCTCATTGTGGTTTCTTTCGCTCCCGCAAACGATCAAGGTGCTCCATGCCGCAAATACCTTGGCCGCGGCCCACACCCGCTTTATCTGACGGATGCGATAGCACGTGCGCCGGGAAGCTCCAATGAAGACACTAGGCAGGAAATCGCGGCGGGCACCTAAAATCGTCGTGAAAACGCTGTCGGCGCAAAAGACAAGGGGTATCCTGACCTACGGCAACCTGCGGTTTCCCTGCGCCCTCGGAAAGACCGGAAAGCGCGTCGGCAAGCGCGAGGGGGACAACGCCAGTCCGGTCGGCGATTTTCCGCTCCGCACCGCCTTCTACCGTCCCGACCGCGTGATGCGGCCGCGCACCTGCCTTCCGCTCTCACCGGTGCGCCGGGACGACGGGTGGTGCGATGCGCCGGCAGACCGCAATTACAATCGCCCCGTGCGTCATCCCTACCCGGCGAGCGCCGAACGCATGTGGCGAAGCGACGGGCAGTACGACCTCGTCGTCATTCTCGGCCACAACGATTGCCCGCGTATCAGGGGGCGTGGCAGCGCGGTGTTTCTGCATGTCGCCCGCCCGGGTCTGACACCGACCGAAGGCTGCATCGCGCTCGAGAGGCCGCACCTTCAGCGTCTCCTCGCCGCCGTAGGCCGGCGCACGCGCATCCGCATCGCGCCATAAAAAACGGCCCGACCGCCGAAGCGCCGGGCCGAGTTTGGGTGCGCCAAGGGGAGAGCGCACACGCGGGAGAGAACGTCGGCCGCGATCCGATGGGACCGCGGCCGGTGGTTCGCTGGCTACTGCACCGACTCGCCGTGCAGCGCCACGTCGAGGCCTTCGACTTCCGCCGCTTCGCTGACGCGGATGCCGATGGTGAGCTTCAGCAGCATCAGGATCACGAAGGTTGCGACGGCGCACCACGCGATGGTGGCGAGCACGCCGTAGATCTGGATCGGCACCTGGGCGAAATTGCCTTCGAGGAGGCCGGCGGTACCGCCGATCGCCTCGACCGCGAACACGCCCGTCAGGATGGCGCCGATGATGCCTCCCACGGCGTGCACGCCAAAGACATCGAGACTGTCGTCGTAGCGAAGGGCCTTCTTCACGCCCGTCGACATGATGTAGCAGCCGACGCCCGCGGCTGCGCCGATGACCAGAGCGCCCTTCACGTCGACGAAGCCGCAAGCCGGCGTGATGGCAACGAGGCCGGCAACGGCGCCCGACGTGATGCCGAGCACGCTCGGCTTACCGTGTACGAGCCATTCGGAGAACATCCATGCGAGGGCCGCGATGGCGGTGGCGACCTGCGTGGCGGCCATGGCCGCACCGGCGGTGCCATTGGCGGCAACGGCGGAACCTGCGTTGAAGCCGAACCAACCGATCCACAGCAGCGAGGCGCCGATAACCGTCAGAACGAGGTTGAACGGCGCCATGTTCTCGGTGCCGTAGCCCGAGCGGCGACCCAGTACGAGGCACGCCACGAGACCGGCGATACCGGCGTTGATGTGCACGACCGTGCCACCGGCGAAGTCGAGCACGCCATCACCGCCGAGGAAGCCGCCGCCCCACACCCAGTGGCAGACCGGGATGTAGACGACGAACAGCCACAGCGCCATGAAGATCAGCAACGAGGAGAACTTCATGCGATCGACGATGGAGCCGATGATCAGCGCGGGTGTGATCGCGGCGAAGGTCATCTGGAAAGTGGCGAAGACCAACTCGGGGATAGTGCCCTGCAGGGTATCTTTGCCGATACCGGCGAACATCGCTTTGCTGAGACCGCCGATGTAGTGCTGGTAGGCGCCGCCATCGCTGAAGGCCAGCGAATAGCCCGCGATCACCCACAGCACGGACATGAGGCACACGGTGGCAAAGGTCGCCATCAGAACGGAGAGCACGTTCTTCTTGCGCACCATGCCGCCGTAGAAGAGCGCCAGTCCCGGGATCGACATCATGAGCACGATCGCGGTCGAGATCAGCATCCAGGCGGTGTCGCCGCTGTCGAGTTTCGGGGTCGCGTCCTGGGCGAGCGCGGGCAGAGCCGAGCCGGCGTAAAGGGTGGCCGCCGCACAGGCGGAAACTATCAATTTTCTCATTGCGTTGAGGTGCATTTCCAAAACTCCCCATCCCTTCGGGTATTTGTGTGAAGCGCGTGCGGACGAAGGCCGCTCAAAGTGCGTTCTCATCTGCCTCGCCGGTGCGGATGCGTACGGTGTGCTCAACGGGGGAGACGAAGATCTTCCCGTCACCGATTTGGCCGGTTTTCGCGGCCCTCTGGATCGCGTCGAGGGCTTTGTCGACCTCGCCGGAAGGGACGACGACCTCGACCTTGATCTTGGGCAGGAAGTTCACGGCGTACTCGGAGCCGCGGTAGATCTCCGTGTGCCCCTTCTGCCGGCCGTAGCCTTTGACTTCCGTGACCGTCATGCCCTGCAGCCCGTGGTCGGTCAGCGCGGAGCGCACCTCCTCGAGCTTGAAGGGTTTTATGATTGCGGTGATCAACTTCATGCGGATCCCAATCTCCCCTGACGCTGCGCCGCCCCAGGGAGCGACCGACGCGCCTTCGTTTCGACCTGCGGCACACGCTTTTGCGCGACCGCCGTCTCAAACGGAGTCAAGACCCGTGCCAACCCAATGCCGGGCTGGTAACCATTTGTTTTTGTTTGCGAAATTTCTCGGCAGCCGTGCCCAAAGGCTAAGCGGGCCGCCTATTTCTGCCTATTTTATCGGCAAGCAGAGATGAATGCCCATCAATTAGGCACGAAGGCCGACGTGCGCTGGCGCATCAGGCCTTCCTGCACCACCGAGGCGATCAGCGTGCCGTCGCGGGAGTAGATGCTGCCCCGGCAAAAGCCCCGGGCGCCGAACGCACTGGGGCTGTCCTGGACGTAGAGCATCCATTCGTCGGCGCGGAACGGGCGGTGGAACCAGAGCCCGTGATCGAGGCTGGCGAGCTGCACGTCGGCGTCGAAGAGAAGCTTGCCGTGGGCGATGAGCGCGGTGTCGAGGAGGGTAAAGTCGGAGGCGTACGCGAGCACCGCCTGATGCACCACCGGATCATCGGGCAGCCGGCCCGCGGCCTTGATCCAGATGTTCTGGAGCGGGGTTTTCTTCTCGCGGGTGAGGTAGCGGGAGAGATCGGGCACGCGCATGTCGATGGGGCGCTCGCGGCTCCAGTAGCTGCGCATGGCGGCGGGCAGCGCATCGAGGTGTCCGGCGATGGCATCCTTCGGGTTCGGCAACGCCTCGGGCAGCGGCACGTCCGGCATGGTCGACTGGTGCTCGAAGCCCGCCTCGGCCTTATGGAACGAGGAGCTCATCGAGAAGATCGGACGGCCGTGCTGGATCGCCTTCACGCGGCGGGTGGTGAAGCTGCCGCCGTCGCGGATGCGCTCGACGTCGTAGACGATCGCGCGCGAGGGATCGCCCGCAAGGAGGAAATACCCATGCAGTGAGTGCACCGGGCGTTCCGGATCGACGGTGCGCGCCGCCGCGACGAGCGCCTGGCCCAGCACCTGTCCGCCGAATACGCGCTGCCAGCCCTCGATGCCACGGGCTCCGCGGAAAAGATTATCCTCGAGCGGCTCGAGGTCGAGGGTAGCGAGCAAGGCGTCGAGGGCGCTCTGGGGCGTATCGGGGATCGACATGGGGCCTCTGTGCGGGGTGTGCGGCTGGCGGGCGGGGTGATGCTGGCGTAGGTTGGCGCCGGTGGGGCGATGCCCCGCAACTTCGACGCGCTCTGCTCTTCGTCGACCTCGCAGAACGCTTCTATCTTTGTCGGTAGATCGTGCTTCTTGTCGGACCGCGGGTTCTCACTTTTCCGGAAGCACTCACTATCAACCGTGCTTCTTATCGGAAAACCGGTTCCCACTTTTCCGGAAGCACTCTCTATCGGAAGCACTCTAGCCCAGATGATCGGTCAGGACATGCCGCAAGAGGCCGCCCGCTTCGATGTCGCAATCTCCGGCGCAAGCTATGCGGGCCTCGCGCTCGCCTGCGCCCTTGCTGACGCGCTTGCCAGCGCCCCGGGCGAGGATTTCCGCATCGCGGTGATCGATCGCGCCGCTGTCACATCTCCGGCGCCCGATGCCCGCGCCTTCGCCCTGTCGGCGGCCTCGCGCCATCTGCTCTCCGCCATCGGCGTATGGGATGCGGTGGCGGCCGAGGCGCAGCCGGTCACCGCCATCGACATCACCGATTCCGCCCTCGACGCGGGCGTGCGCCCGGTGCTGCTGAGCTACGACAACGTCACGACGGACGGCGAGACCGCGACGCACATCGTTCCGGCGGCCCTGCTGGGCGCGGCGTTGCGGGCGCGCGCTGCCTCGCATGCTTCGATCACGCTGCTCGCGCCCGCAACGGCGACGGGCTTCGCAATCGACGAAGCTGGCGCGCGACTGCAGCTCACCGATGGCCGGGAGCTGCGCGCGGGCCTCATCGTAGCCGCGGACGGGCGCAAATCGGCTCTGCGCGAAGCGGCCGGCATCAAGCTCATCGGTTGGGACTATCCGCAGGCCGGCATCGTCACCACCGTGCGCCACGGGCGCGATCATGGCGGGCGCGCGGTGCAGCACTTCCTGCCGGCGGGGCCGTTCGCCATTCTGCCGCTCACCGGCAACCGCGCGTGCATCACGTGGAGCGAGGATGCGGGCGAGGCCGCGCGCATCCTGGCGCTCGACGACGCCGCCTTCCTCGCCGAGGTCGAAAAGCGCTTCGGCGGCAGGCTCGGCGCGGTGACGCTGGAGGGGCCGAGGCAATCCTGGCCGCTCGCCATGCACCTTGCGCGGCGGTACGTCGGCGAGCGTTTCGCCCTCGTCGGCGATGCGGCCCACGGCGTGCATCCCATCGCAGGCCAGGGGCTCAATCTCGGTTTGCGGGACGTGGCGGCGCTGAGCGAGGTGATCGCGGACAGCGTGCGGCTCGGCTTCGATGCGGGCGATGCGCAGGCGCTGAGCCGCTACGAGCGGTGGCGGCGGTTCGACTCGGCGGTTTCGACGGCGGCGTTCGACGGCATCAACCGGCTGTTCGCCAGCGATCAGCCGCTGCTGCGCTCGGTGCGGGAGGTGGGCCTCGGATTGGTAGACCGCGCACCGGCACTCAAGCGCTTCTTCGTGAACGAAGCGGCGGGACTAACGGGTGACGTGCCGAGGTTGTTGAGGGGGGAGCGGGTTTAGTCTTTCTTTGCGCCCGGTATCATAGGCCGGCCGGGCGTCGGAGGCTGATCGAGGAGTGTCAGGTACTACGGGTCAGAGGCGGTCCTGACCTTATCCGACGTACGAACTGGTCGCACTGCATCAATTGTCATCACGTCTGCATTGGACATCGGAAACTTTACTCTGCCGACCGCGGATAGCATGGCCAATCGGCAACTCCTAGCGTAAGCACTATCCGGATTGCCTATTAGATTTTGAACGGCGAAGAACAGATCGGGTGTAAACACGAGCGCCGTCGATGACGCTGCTGCGGCCGAAATGCATTTATCAGTAAAGGGTTCAGCTCGACCCTTAACTGGATCAAGTCGGAACGGATTTCCAAAGAGGACAGCTTTCGCCGGCGTCTCGACAGTTTCTTGCTGAAGGTCCTCGTGAACATTCATTGCGAGTTGACGCAGCTTATCGATATTGACCGCCTTGCTGTCTTTCCCCTCCACCTCGCCAATCAGGCGCCCTTCCGCGCAACTGAAGACAACATCGAATTCCGACTCGGCGTTTACGAACGGCGCCGCAGTGAAACCAATAACGCGCAGCGCCTCCACTATGGCGACTTCGAGCGGCTTACCCTTTTCAAACAGCAGCCCACGAAACATACCGATTTTCCGCAGTTCGTCTTCTTTTTCTTCCTTCCTCTTAACCGCCCGCTCTACAGCGCGCTCGGCCAAAAGCAACTCAGAGCGCATTTCATGCTCAGTAGAGAGCGCATACTCAGATGCTGCCGCCCATGAGGGAGTAGGTGTGATGTCGCCGTCCGCGCGAAGTGCCTTGTCCATATTGGCTATCGACGCGAGAAACCTCTGTGCAAACTGCCTGGCTGCCGGTGTCCAGGTCTCTTCATTTGCTCTCACCCTAACGAAGTTAGCTGGGCAGAATTCAATATCTGGAAGGAGCACTAATGCCCCGGCTGAAGACTTGCTGCGCTGTATTAGGCCGACCGCTTTGTCTCCAACCCGCGTTAGCAGTGCCGCCTGCAGCGTTTGCGCGCCGGCTGCGAGAATTACTTTGTAGCTGGAGCTATCTTTGAATTCGGCCCAATAGCCGGAAATGGCTTCAACTCCTTTGGCGGCTAATTTTACTCCCTTGCCAGTAGAAGGTAATGCCTGAATCGAAGTTGGTATAGACCGGTAGTTAGTGAGGAGTTCAACGTAGCGAGTAGTTTGGCGATTCCGCCCGGCTCCAGAATACGAGTGCGTGCCTGTGGCAACATACACCTCCTGCAATTCGCAAAGAAAAACAATAACCGTCTTACCGGCTTCAACGAGACTCCGGATTTCTCTGCGCCAATGCGCACAGCATTCTTTAAGTTGAAAAGAAAGGTCATCATCGAGGCACGGCTTGCCATTGTAAGTATTATGCCAGCTTATAAAGGCATCAATGCTTGGCCTAATTACAACGATATCGAAATCAAGAAGAGACTGCTTCTCGGTGAAACTAAGCTCAACCACATCGTCTGTCGCGAGCTCGATGCCGATTGCCGCAATGTGTCGTCTAGGCATCTGACCTCGCCACCGTCCAACTTGACATTTCCGGGAAGGATTAGGTCGATTCGCGACTGCTGCCTACCGGCATGGCGGCTTGAGTCTATCGGACTCCGTGCGCGGGGGGCGGCTCGCTTTTGTCTGCTGGCGACTTCTGCAACCGGTCAATTTCGGAAAGGCTGAGCTTTCCAGGCGAGGCCCACCTGGAGCGCGCGAGGTGGACGGCGTTGGTGCGCTGATAGCGATCGCGGCTAAAGCGGTTCGCTGTCGTCTTCGTCTTCGTCGCCCTCTTGCCCTTCGCTATCATCGGGCGCCGCAACGGGCAGCACGACGGATACGCGGCCGCCGGCGATGTCGACCACCGGCACGAAGGCGTCGGTGAAGGGAATGAGCTCAGTTACCGCGGCGCCGTCGAGGCGCAGCTCCAAGAGATCGCCCGCGCCGTAGTTGTGCACGCCCGCAACGGTGCCGATGCGCTTTCCGTCCGCATCCTCCACGCGCAACCCGACGAGATCGGCGTGGTAGTATTCGCCCTCCTCCGCTTCCGGCAGATCGGCGCGCAAGGCGTAGAGCGAGGTTCCGCGCAGGGCCTCGGCGGCATTACGATCGCTGACGCCGGCAACGCGCGCGATGACGCCGCGCGGTGTCACGCGCACGACCTTCACATCGAAGCGCTTTGCGCCGTCCTCCGACTGCAGCGGGCCGTAGGCAGCAATATCCTCCGGCGCGGCGGTGTAGCTTTCGATGACGACGTCGCCGCGAATACCGTGCGCCGTGGTGATGCGGCCGAGCAGGACGCGCGGGGCTTTTTCGCTCATCGTCTCCGTCAGGGTCTGCGGAATGGCAAATCAGTTCGGCAGTGGACCAAGATACCTGATCTCGACGCCCATGGGGGCCCCGGCAATCTGCAGAAAAGCCGTCGTGTCGACGGAGGCGCCGGGGAAAGCTCCTGCCACGTGCAATGTGGCGCCGTGCGGACCGGCAGCGAAGCCGGTCAACAGCACGCCATCGGGGGGAACATCGAGGCGCAGGCGCACGCGGTTGAGCTGGCGCTTGGCGTCGAACTCGTACGTGCCGGTGAAGACGGCGCCCAGCGGATCGGAGCCGAGAACACTGCCCTTGCGGAGCACCGCAAGTCCGCCGCCCTGGCCTTCTTCGGCGCCGTCGGAAGCCACAAAGCGCAGGCCGTAGATACCGTCTTCAAGCATGCCGCCCCCCGTTTTGGGTCGTGCATGCAGATGCGCGACCCTCCCGGAGCCGTTGTGACACGGCATGATTGAACGATGGGTTAGCGGCACGCATGGGTTGCGCGCCGCTAACCCACACCTGTTACGCGGCGGATTCCGCCGAGGCGGCAGCAGCGGCTTCAGCGGCCTTCGCAGCCTTCTCGGCCTCGGCGGCCTCGCGCTCGAGACGCTTCTTGCCGGGCTTCGCCTTGTTCGGATTGTTGGAGGGCGTGCGCTTGAAGAGGCCGGCGGCGTCCAGGAAGCGGGCCACGCGGTCCGTCGGCTGCGCGCCGACGGAGAGCCAGTACTTGCAGCGGTCCTCGTTGAGGCGCACGCGCTGCTCGTCGTCCTTCTTGAGCATCGGGTTGAAGGTGCCGACTTGCTCGATGTAACGGCCATCGCGCGGTGACGTCGTCTGGGCGACGACGATGTAATAGTAGGGACGCTTCTTGGCGCCACCGCGCGCCAAACGGATCTTCACGGACATAGCTTCGTTCCTTCGTTGTGTGGTTCGTGTTTGCTACTTTTTCTTTCCCGGCAAGCCGGGGAATCTGGGAAGGCCGCCACCGAGGCCGGGCAACCCGCCGCCCAGGCCAGGGAGTTTCGGCATACCGCCGGCAAGGCCCGGAAGACCTTTGGCCGGCGCACCGCCGGGTCCCTTCGGCAAGGCGTCCTTCAATTCGGCGGGGAGCTGCTCGAGCGCCTTGGGATCGAGCTTCGCCAGCTCCTGCTGCATCGCCGCCATCTCGTCCTCGCTCGGCGCAGCGGCACCGCGGCCACCGCCCACGAGGCGATTGAGCATGCCCTTGTTGCGGCCGAGGGACTTCATCATGTCCGCCATCTGGCGGTGCATTTTGACGAGGCGGTTGACCTCCTCGACCTTCGTGCCGGAGCCGGCCGCGATGCGGCGCTTGCGGCGCGCGTCGAGCACCTTCGGGTTGCGCCGCTCGTAGGGCGTCATCGACGTGATGATCGCGTGCTGGCGCTTGAGAATTGAATCGTCGAGGTTCGCTTCGGCGATCTGGGATTTGATCTTGCCCATGCCGGGCATCATGCCGAGCACGCCGGACATGCCGCCAATGCGCTGCATCTGCTTCAGCTGCTCGGCCATATCGTCGAGATCGAAGATGCCCTTCTTCATCTTCTCGGCGATTTTCGTCGCCTTCTCGGCGTCGATGGTCTGCGCCGCTTTCTCGACGAGGGTGACGACGTCGCCCATGCCGAGGATGCGGGAAGCGACGCGGGCCGGATGGAAATCTTCCAGCGCGTCCCACTTCTCGCCGACACCCAGCAGCTTGATGGGCTTGCCGGTGACCGCGCGCATGGAGAGCGCCGCGCCGCCGCGGGCATCGCCGTCGGCCCGGGTCAGCACGATACCGGTGATGCCGATGCGCTCGTCGAACGACTTGGCGACGTTGACGGCGTCCTGGCCGGTGAGGCTGTCGGCTACGAGCAGCGTCTCGTGCGGATGGGCGATGTCGCGCACCTCCGCCGATTCCTGCATCAGCTCCTCGTCGATGTGGATGCGGCCGGCGGTGTCGAGGAGCACGACGTCGTAGCCGCCGAGCTTCGCCGCTTCGAGGGCGCGGCGCGCGATCTGCTGCGGGTTCTGGCCGGCAACGATCGGCAGCGTATCGACGCCCGTCTGCTCGCCGAGCACGCGCAGCTGCTCCTGGGCAGCGGGACGGCGCACGTCGAGCGAGGCCATCAGGACTTTTTTCTTGTCGCGGTCGGTGAGGCGCTTGGCGATCTTCGCCGTGGTGGTTGTTTTACCGGAGCCCTGCAGGCCCACCATCATGATGGCGACGGGCGGGGTCGCGTTGAGATCGATGGTCGAGGTGTCCGACCCGAGCATGGCGACAAGCTCGTCGTTGACGATCTTGATGACCATCTGGCCGGGGGTGACGGAGCGCAGGACTTCCTGGCCGACCGCCTTCGCTTTCACCTTCTCGACGAAGTCGCGCACGACATCGAGCGCCACGTCCGCTTCGAGCAGCGCCCGGCGCACCTCGCGCATCGCCTCGCCGACATCGCTCTCGGTGAGCGCGCCGCGCCGCGTCAGCTTGTCGAGAATGCCTGAAAGGCGATCTGACAGCGATTGGAACATGCCCGTCCTTCACCACGTCGCAGCGGAGCATCCGCTTGCGGCAAACGAAAATTGCATCCGCGGGCGCAACGCGCTGGCGGATGTTGACCCCCCTGCCTCACTCACCTCCCCCCGGAGGGCGTTTGGTGGACGGACAGGGCGGCGGCTCTGGCTTCAGAACCGTCGAGATTGCGGCGGACAATGCCGTTGCAGGGCCGGCCTGTCAACTTGCCCCGAGATTGCGGGCCTCGGCCCTCAGGCGGGCGGCCTCGCGGGCTTCGCGGCGCACCTGACGGCGCCATTGGCGGGCGATCCGGGTGACCCGGCGCAGGGCCCGTCTTTCGCCCCGGGTCAGGCAAATACATCCGCCGCAGCACCGGCACGGGCGGGGGGTGACGAACGAGAGTTGCAGCAGCCGCCGGCTGGCGCGGGAAATCGGGGGCTGATCGGTCGAGGCATCGGTCATGGATCGCTCATCAAAAGGACGCGGGCCCGGCCCGCGATTATCGTCAAGTCGCGACCATCCGCCAGAGTTCCCTCAATATTGCACCTAAGTACACCCCGTCGCGGGGGCGCCGGGCTCGTTTATCCGCCTCTAAGGACACGACCATGGAAGGCCGAGAGGCCAGGGTGCATAATGCCATTCGTTCTTCGGGCATTCTTCGGGGTGATTATGCAGGAACTGCGAAGGCATGGGGTGCGCAAGCCCAACGATATCCTGAGTGCACATGCGGAAACGCCGGGCGCGGGTCATGGACCACGCACGGGGACCGCGAAGGCGGCCGCCGGGGCGGCGATCATGCTGGCGCTCGCTGGGCTCGCCGGACCACTCGAGGCTGCCGAGCTCACGGCGCGCGATGTGGTGAGCACCCTCTTCAAGGCCGCACCGGGCTCGAAGCCGAATTTTGCCGGCAATACACTCGACCGGCTCGACCTTGCGGGCCTCGACTTCAAGGAAGCCGATCTCGCCAAGGCGAACCTTTTCGGCGCAGACCTTTCCGGCTCGAATCTCTCGAAGGCCAATCTGGCGGGCGCAAATCTCGATCGCGCCACCGTGACGCGCACGAATTTCGATGCGGCCAACATGACCGGCGCCACGATCCTGAGACCGAACATCTACGCCACGCTGGAAGCATCGCGCACCGAGGTGCCGAGCTTCGTCGGCGCAAAAATGAGCGGGGCTCACCTCGGCGGCCGCTTCGATCTCACCAGTTTCCACGGTGCGGAGCTGACGGGCGCACGCTTCGGCCCGAAGGACCATCGCAACGAGGTGCTCATCACGGGCCGCGCCGAACTCGTATCATGCGATTTCTCGGACGCGGTGCTGCGCGATGCCAACCTCAGCCGCACGTGGGCGCAGTATGCGAAATTCAATCGGGCCGATCTCAAGGGCGCTAATCTCGCGTACGCGAACCTCAAGGGCGCCGATTTCACCGGAGCGGAACTCGCCGGCGCCGACTTCACCGGCTCGGTTCTCGACGGCGCGAACTTCACCGACGCCAAGGGCCTCGACCGGGTACGCGGCCTGCAGGAGGGTCTGCACCGCGGGGAAGGCACCGCGCCCGTCAGCCGCTGAGGCGCGCGGCGCCGTTTCCGGTTTGCCTAGAGCCGTTCCGGTTTAGGTGGAAACGCAGAACGGCTCTAGGCCATTGGTTGGTCGTGCTTCTTGTCGGAAAACCGGTGCCCACTTTTCCGGAAGCACTCACTCTTGCCGTGCTTCTCATCGGAAAACCGGCTTCCACTTTTCCGGAAGCACTCTAGTCGTGCTTCGCGTTCTGGGGCGCGGGCGTGACGCGGAGCACCTCGCCGGTATCGTCGGTCAGCAGCCATAGGGCGCCATCGGGCCCCTGGCGGACGTCGCGGATGCGCTTGCCCTGATCCTCCAGAAGCACCTCGGCGGTGACGACATCGTCGCCGTCCATCACGAGACGCTCCACGCGCGTGCCGGCAAGTCCGCCCACGAGGGCATTGCCCTTCCATTCGGGGAACAGGTCGCCGTTGTAGAAGGCGAGGCTCGAGGTGGCGATGGACGGCACCCAGTAGTAGACGGGCGGCTCCATGCCTTCCTTTTTCGTCCCCTCGCCGATCTTGCCGCCGGCATATTCCTCGCCATAGGTCACCACCGCCCAGCCATAATTCTTGCCGGCTTCGGGATGGTTCAACTCATCGCCGCCACGGGGGCCGTGCTCCAATGTGTAGAGCTGGCCGGTCTCGGGACGGATCGCTGCGCCCTGGACGCTGCGGTGACCGATGGACCAGACCTCGGGGGCCCAGCCGGGCAGTTTCGGATTGTCGGCCGGGATCGAGCCATCGGGATTGATGCGCACGATCTTGCCGACGGTGTTGGCCGGGTTCTGCGCCTCTTTGCGCAGCTTGTTGCGGTCGCCCGTGGTGATGAACAACTTGCCGTCCCTGTCCCACACGAGGCGGGAGCCGAAGTGATGTCCGCTGACGGCGGCGGGCGTCTGGCGGAAGATCACCTGCAGATCCTCCAGACGTCCGGAATCGCCATCCGGCACCAGCTTGGCGCGCGCAACGGTGGTTGCATTGGCGCCGTTCTCCCGCGGCTCGCCGTAGGAGAAATAAATCATGCCGCTCTCGGCGAAGTCGGGCGCGAGTAGCACGTCGAGCAGGCCGCCCTGGTCGACGGCAGCGACTTCCGGCACGCCGGCGATGGGAGCGGAGAGGCGGCCGTCCTTGGTGACATAGCGCATGCGGCCGGGCCGCTCCGTCACGAGCAGGCGGCCATCGGGCAGGAACTGCATACCCCAGGGGTGCTCGAGCCCAGAGGCGTAAGTCTCAACCTTGATTTTGCTGGGGTTAGCGGGGGCGGGCGCATCGGTGTCGACGGCCCACACGGGCGAGGCACCAACCGCTGCGAGGATTACCGATCCGATAGCGAGGCGGCGTAGGGTCTTGCGCATCGTCAAGCTCGTCTCCACTCGATTGTCTTTATCGTCCCTGGCGGCCATATATGCACCCATGACGGACCCTGCCAGCATACCCTTTCGCAAAATGAACGGTCTCGGGAACGATTTCGTCGTTCTCGACGGGCGTGAACGTAAGATCACCCTCGGGCCGGAGGACGCGCAGCGCCTCGGCGACCGCAAGGGTGCGCTCGGGCTCGGCTGCGATCAGGTGATCGTCATGGAGCCGTCGCAAAAGGCCGATGTCTTCATGCGCATCTTCAATGCCGATGGTTCGGAGGTCAGCGCCTGCGGTAATGCCACCCGCTGCGTGGCACTCATCGCGGCCGGGGAGACGGGCCGTTCGCAGGTGAGCATCGAGACCCGCGCGGGACTGCTCAAGGCCAACGTGGCTAGCCCGGACACCATCACCATCGACATGGGCAAGCCGCGCTTTCAGTGGGACGAGATCCCGCTCGCCGAGCCCTTCCACGACACCACCGGCATCGAACTGCAGATCGGTCCGGTCGACGCGCCGGTGCTGCACACGCCCTCGGCGGTGAACGTCGGCAACCCGCACGCCATTTTCTGGGTGAGCGACGTCGATGCCCACGATTTGGGCCGCTTCGGGCCGCTGCTCGAAAATCACCCCATCTTTCCGGAGCGGGCGAATATCTCGCTGGCGCAGATCACCTCGCGCGGAAGCCTGAAACTGCGCGTATGGGAGCGTGGCGCCGGCCTCACCCGGGCATGCGGGACCGCCGCCTGTGCCGCCGCCGTTGCCGCGGCGCGCAAGGATCTCACCGACCGTAAGGTGAACGTGGAATTGCCCGGGGGCGTGCTGGTTATCGAATGGGCGCCGGACGACCATATCCTCATGACGGGGCCAGCGGAGCTGGAGTTCGAGGGCGTGCTGGCGGCGGATACTCTGTCGCGCGTCCCCGTCTAGCGAACGACAAAGTTGTCCATTATGACCGCCACAGAGTTAACCGGCCGGATATACCGCCTGCGCCACGCTTCGAACGTGCGGCTCGGCTTGTCCTTTTTCCGCGCGACCGTCATCGTTCGAGGCTGAGCGACTTCATGGCCGATCCTTTGATCATAACGCTCGGCTGCCGGCTCAATGTCTACGAGTCCGAGGTGATGCGGCGCAACGCGATTGCTGCCGACCTCGACGACGCGATCATCGTGAACACGTGCGCCGTCACCGGCGAGGCGGTACGCCAAGCGATGCAGACCATTCGCCGGCTGCGCCGCGAGCACCCGTCCTCGCGCATTATCGTCACCGGCTGCGCCGCACAGATCGAGCCGGAACGCTTCGCCGATCTCGACGAGGTGGATCACGTCATCGGCAACGCCGAGAAGATGAAGCCGGAAACCTTCGCGGGCCTTTCGACGGGCGCATCGGAACGCGTCCAAGTCGACGACATCATGAGCGTGCGTGAGACCGCGGGGCACCTGATCGACGGCTTCGGCACGCGCACGCGCGCCTACGTGCAAGTTCAGAACGGATGCGATCACCGCTGCACGTTCTGCATCATCCCCTACGGCCGCGGGCCGTCGCGCTCGGTGCCCGCGGGGGAGATCGTCGCGCAGATCCGGCGCCTCGTCGACGGCGGCTGCCGCGAGGTGGTGCTGACGGGCGTCGATATCACGTCCTACGGCGGTGACCTGCCCGGCACGCCGAGCCTCGGTGTGCTCGTGCGCCAGATTCTGAAACTGGTGCCGGAGCTGGAGCGGCTACGGCTTTCCTCGATCGATCAGGTGGAAGCCGATCCGCAGCTCATGCGCGCCATCGCCGAGGAAGAGCGGCTGATGCCGCATCTGCACCTTTCCCTGCAGGCTGGCGACGACATGATCTTAAAACGCATGAAGCGCCGCCACTGCCGCGCAGATGCGGTGAAATTCTGCACGGAAGTGCGCCGCATGCGGCCCGACACTGTGTTCGGTGCCGATCTCATCGCGGGCTTCCCCACCGAGACCGAGGACATGTTCGCCAATTCATTGAGCGCGGTCGATGAGTGCGGGCTGACGTATCTCCACGTCTTTCCGTTCTCGCCGCGCAAGGGAACCCCGGCTGCGCGCATGCCACAAGTTTCGCGCCAAGACGTGAAAGAGCGGGCCGCGCGCCTACGGGCCAAGGGCAGCACCGCGCTCGCGCATTTTCTCGACAGCCAAGCGGGTGCGGAGGTCGAGCTGCTCATCGAGAAGGACGGCATCGGCCGCACGCGGCAGTTCGCGGAAATGCGCGTTCCTGCTGTCGTTGCAGCGGGAGAGATGGTGCGTGCGCGCGTGACGGGCAACGACGGTCATAGGCTTTCCGGCGAGGTGGTGGCGTGAGCGGCAAGGCGCGGGGCGTTTTCGGACGGTTGTGGGGCGGCAAGGGCTCGGGCGAGCCTGCACCCGATGCAACCGAAACGACCGAAGCCGGTCGCACCGACGACGCGCAGCACACGGGCGTGCAGGATGGAGACGCGTCGGAGCGGCGCGCGGCGCAGACGGTAAAGCCCGCGGCGCCCGCAGACGCCACGCTATCAGAGAGCGTGCCGGACGGAGCCAGTGCCGAACCACGAGCCGATGGCGCCGCGGTGCAGCCTGCTGAAGCGCCTGCTGCCACCGCCACGGGTGGATGGTTCAGCCGGCTCAAGCAGGGCCTCGGCAAGACGTCTGCAAAGCTGTCCGACGGCATCACCGGCATCTTCACGCGCAAGAAGCTCGAGGCGGCGACACTCGAGGAGCTGGAAGACGTTCTCATCGAAGCCGACCTCGGCGTCGGCACGGCGGAGAGCATCATCACGGCGCTGCGCAAGGGCCGCTACGAAAAGGACATCAGCGCCGACGACGTGCGTTCCGTGCTCAAAACGGAGGTCGAACGGGTGCTCGCCCCGGTGGCAAAGCCGCTCGTCATAGATCCTTCGCGCAAACCGCACGTCGTGCTCATGGTGGGCGTCAACGGCACCGGCAAGACGACCACGATCGGCAAGCTCGCCTCGCAGTTCCGCGCCGAGGGCAAGAAGGTGATGCTCGCGGCGGCGGATACGTTCCGGGCGGCGGCGATCGATCAGCTCGGCATCTGGGGCGAGCGCACCGGCGCAACCGTTATTTCCGGTGCGGTCGGCGGCGATGCGGCGGGCCTCGTCTATGACGCCCTGGCGCGGGCGCGGGAAGAAGGCGCCGACGTGCTGCTGGTCGACACCGCGGGGCGGCTGCAGAACAAAGAAGGCCTCATGGAAGAGCTGGCGAAGGTCGTTCGCGTGATCCGCAAGCTCGACCCCACCGCCCCCCACGACGTTCTCCTTATACTCGATGCCACCACTGGGCAGAACGCAATGTCGCAGGTCGATGTTTTCCGCGAGCGCGCGGGCGTGACGGGCCTGGTGATGACCAAGCTCGACGGCACGGCGCGGGGCGGCATTCTGGTCGCCATCTCGGCCAAACACGCCCTTCCCGTCCATGCCATCGGCGTGGGCGAGGGTACCGACGATCTCCAGCCCTTCGATGCGGGCGAATTCGCCCAAGCCATCGCGGGGAGCTAGCCTTAGTAGTTCCGGCAACTTAAATACGCTGCGGCGGCAGACCCTGAGCAGAAGGACGATCCCAGCCACATGAGCGCGCTGAAGCGATTGATGCCTTTCAATGCCGAGCAGACGGTGAACATCCTCAGCGAGTTCGGCCCGCTGGTGCTGATGTTCATCGTCAACGCGATGTACGGCATCACTGCGGGCACCTGGGCGCTGATCATTTCCACGGTCGTCGCCATCTTCGCCATGCTGGTGGTGCTGCGCCGGCTCCCGATCTTTCCGCTAATCGCATCCACCGTCACCATGGTGTTCGGCGCCCTCACGATCATTACGGGCGATGCGATGTGGGTGCAGATCAAGGTGACGATCTTCAACCTGATGTTCGCCGGCTTCCTGTTCGGCGGACTGTGGCTGAACCGGAACTTCTTCAAATACGTCTTCGAGAAGACGTTCCACTACACGGATGAAGGCTGGAACCGCTTCACCTGGAGCTTCGCCTGGTTCTTCGTTTTCACCGCCATCGCGAACGAGTTCGTGCGGCTTTCCTTCAAGGACGAGCAGGTCTACCACTTCCTCGGTCTTCAGATGGACGGCGTCGGCATCTGGATCGCCTTCAAGGTGGCGATCATCATGCCGCTTTCAGGCATCTACGCGTGGTACCTGACGCGCGTCATGCAGCGCTTCCGTATCTCCGAGGCGGAGGCGGAACGGATAGCGGCCGAGGCAGCGCTGCGTGAGCGCGGGGCGGAGGTCGCGGAGTTCGGCCGCGCAGCGCCCGGGGGCGATAGCGCACGTCGGATCGCGGGTAGTCCCGACGACAGGAAGGCCAATCTGGGTTGATACAGGCGGAAAAAGATCAGGATCGGCAAAGCCGACGCGGTCAATTTTCCAGGGAGAGGAACGCATGACCGACGAGGCTACGACCAAGACCGAGGCGACCGCCGTTGGAGCGCGCGGGCAGCTCTTGAAGCTGGCCGTCGAGGTCGGACCACTGGTGCTGTTCTTCATCGTCAATGCGCGCGCCGGCATCTTCTGGGGCACCGGCGTGCTGATGGTCGGAACCGTCATCGCCCTCATCGCCTCGCGCTTCATGTTCGACCGCATTCCCGTGATGCCGCTCATCTCCGGGGCATGCGTGCTCGTTTTCGGCGGCCTGACGATCTGGCTGCAGGACGATCACTTCATCAAACTCAAGCCGACGATCGTGAACGGCCTCTTCGCGGCGGCGCTTTTCGGCGGTCTGCTGATGGGGCATTCGCTCCTGAAGGTGGTGTTCGGCGAGGTGTTCCGACTCAATGAGGACGGCTGGCGCAAGCTGACGTTGCGGTGGGCGTGCTTCTTCACGTTCCTGGCGGTGTTGAATGAAGTTGTGTGGCGTACTTTTTCAACAGACACGTGGGTGAGTTTCAAAGTTTTCGCGATCATGCCGCTCACGATGATCTTCGCATTATCGCAAATTGGCCTGTTAAAGGCGCACGAGATACCGGCAGATTAGTCAAGGCGCGCGCCGATAATCCTCCGGCTGATCTTCAGTATACTGTTATTCGGCTGGAATAATCCTGCGGTTTGTCAACGGCATCCGGTCTTTTGCTCTGGACGCGCGGGCATTTCTGGTATTTTCTCCAAACCGAACCGCAACCTATTCCTCACAGGCAAAGGTGGGCGAGGGGAATCGAGGCAGCCGCCACAGAGCGGCGCTTCGATAGAGGCCCAGCTTTTTGCCAATCACAACATGACACGTTACGGGGCACGCGACATGGCCGTGGGAAGACTGGAGCGCTCTCCAATTCATTTGCTACATCGCGCCGGTCAGTGCGCCAGCGATATCTTCCAGGGGGAAATCGGCGAGGGCGATCTGACACCGCGTCAGTATGCGGTGCTCGTCGCTGTATCGCAAAACGAGGGTGTCAGTCAGACGCTGCTCGTCGAGAAGACAGGCGTCGACCGCTCTACGCTCGCCGACATCGTGCGGCGCATGCTCAAGAAGGGCCTCTTGCAGCGCCGCCGCACAAAAGAAGATGCCCGTGCCTACGCGGTCAAGCTGACCGAGGACGGCTGGAAGGTGCTGAAGGCCACCGATCCGCTGGCCAAGCGGGTCGACGACAAGATTCTCGGCGTTCTTCCCAACGCGCAGCGCGAGCGCTTCCTGCAGGATCTCAACCAAATCGTGAAAGCGCTCGGCAAGCTGCGGGCGAACGGTGCCGGCGAAGACTGAGGGCCGGCTGGGGTCTTTACGACTCCCAATCTTCGCGCGGACACTCTCGCTGCCTGGGCACCGGAAGAGCCGGCCGGCGTTCGCGCGGCTGCCTGCGCATCGTCTCTGCCCAGAGAGAGCGCGATCGCCTCCTCAATCTCTCCATAGAAAGCAAAAGCCCCACCCGTTTCCGGGCGGGGCTTCAATCTCTGGGCAGCCGCGTTGCGATCAGGCCGCGTTGGGCAGCAGCTTGCGGCTGATCAGCGTCTCGGCAATCTGCACCGTGTTGAGCGCAGCGCCCTTCAAGAGGTTGTCCGAGACGACCCAGATCGATAGTCCGTTCTCGACCGTCGCGTCCTCGCGGATGCGCGAGACGTAGGTTGCAAATTCGCCCGCGGCCTCGACCGGCGTGACGTAGCCGCCCGGCTCGCGCTTATCGACGACCATGATGCCCGGGGCTTCGCGCAGGATGGCCCGTGCCTCCTCCGGCGTGATCGGGTTTTCAAACTCGATCGTCACGGCCTCGGAATGGCCGACGAACACCGGCACGCGCACGCAGGTGGCGGTGAGCTTGATCTTGGGGTCGAGAATCTTCTTGGTCTCGGCCACCATCTTCCATTCCTCTTTCGTGTAGCCGTCCTCCATGAAGACGTCGATGTGAGGAATGCAGTTGAAGGCGATCTGCTTGGGAAACTTCGCCGGCTCGACATCCTGGCCGGGCACGTACTTGCTCTTGGTCTGCTGCCAGAGCTCGTCCATGGCTTCCTTGCCGGCGCCCGAAACGGACTGATAGGTCGCAACGACGACGCGCTTGATCTTCGCCGCGTCATGCAGCGGCTTCAGCGCGACGACGAGTTGTGCCGTGGAGCAGTTCGGATTGGCGATGATGTTCTTCTTGGTGTAACCCGCCACCGCGTCGGCATTCACCTCGGGCACGATCAGCGGCACGTCCTGGTCGTAACGCCAGCACGAGGAGTTATCGATCACGATGCAGCCCTGGGCGCCGATCCTGGGTGCCCATTCTTTGGCGACAGCCGAGCCTGCCGACATGAGGCAGAAGTCCACCTTCGAGAAGTCGAACTGCTCGATGTCGTGGCATTTGAGGGTGCGGTCGCCGAACAGAACCTCGGTGCCGAGCGAGCGGCGCGAGGCAACGGCGTACACTTCGTCCGCCGGAAACTCGCGCTCGGCGAGCACCTTCATCATTTCGCGGCCCACGTTACCCGTGGCACCGACTACGGCGACCTTATAGCCCATCGTAAGACCCGATTTTCAGCAGCTCGCGGAACATGCCGCGTCTGCGGGCTCACTTACGCGCGCGGGGCTCCGGGCGCAAGGGGTACTCCCGTTGGAGTGCCCGCCGGCCCCATTGAAGGAACGCCAATGGGGCAGCAGCGCCGTTACGCCGCGAGCTTCTTCAGCTCGTCGAGGATAGCCGCGCCCATCTCCGCGGTGCCGACCTTCGTCATGCCGGGCTGCATGATGTCGCCGGTGCGAAGACCGGCGGCGAGAACGCCGGCGATGGCCTTGTCGAGCATATCGGCCTCGGCACCCATATCGAACGAATAGCGCAACGCCATGCCGAACGAGGCGATGGTGGCAATCGGGTTGGCGAGATTCTTACCCGCGATATCCGGCGCCGAGCCATGCACCGGCTCATACAGTGCCTTGCGCTTGCCGGTCTTGGGATCGGCAGCGCCCAGGGACGCGGACGGCAGCATGCCGAGCGAGCCCGTGGCCATCGCGGCCTCGTCGGACAACACGTCGCCGAAGAGGTTGTCGGTCACGATGACGTCGAACTGCTTCGGGTTGCGCACGAGCTGCATGGCGCAGTTGTCGGCGAGGATGTGCTCCAGCTTCACGTCCGGCGCGTAGGTCTTGTGCACCTCGGTGACGACCTCCTTCCAGAGGACGCCGGTGCGCATCACGTTGTGCTTCTCGGCCGAATGCACCTTGTTGCCGCGCTTGCGCGCCAGATCGAAGGCGGCCTTGGCGATGCGCTCGATTTCGCCGGTCGTGTAGATCTGCGTGTCGACGGCGCGCTTCTCGCCGTTCTCCAGCGTCACGATCTCCTTCGGCTCGCCGAAATAGACGCCGCCGGTCAGCTCGCGCACGATCATGATGTCGAGACCCTCGACCAGCTCGCGCTTCAGCGAGGAAGCATCGGCCAGCGCGGGGTAGCAGATTGCGGGGCGCAGGTTGGCGAAGAGACCGAGATCCTTGCGCAGCCGGAGCAAGCCGGCCTCCGGGCGCACCGGATAGGGCACGTCGGCCCACTTGGGACCGCCCACCGCGCCGAAGATCACCGCATCGGCCTTCTGCGCCTTCTCCATCGCGGCATCGGTGATGGCGACGCCGTGCTTGTCGTAGGCGGAGCCGCCGACGAGATCGGTGTCGGTGGCAAACGTCACCTTCCCCGAAGCGTTGAAGAAAGCGACGATGCGCTCGACCTCGGCAATGGTCTCGATGCCGATGCCGTCACCGGGGAGCAGAAGCAGATTGTAGGTGGTCATGGGGCGAAGGACCCGGGGCAAAGGTGGGAAGAAAAAGTGCCGTAGTGCTATCCCCTCGGGGGCGCGGCGGCAAGGGCAGGATCGGGGGGCGCGACGGCGCGCCGTCGTCGACGCAGGGCGGGTGAGGCTTGAAGACCGCTAGCCTGCCAAGGGCAAGGGCACCCAGAACAGGAAGAACCCATTGAGCGTCGATGCTGTGCCCAGCGCTCCGAGCAGAGCGCTCAGGACGAGGAGCGAATTGCCGCCGGCGATGATGGCGACCGAGGCGAGCACGATGGCGATCTGCAGCAGCGCCTGGCCGTAGTCGAAGTAGGGATCTCTCAGCATCGCCGTGTCGCGCTCTTTTTCGAGGGCCTTGCCCTTGATCAGCAACTCCTTGAGGCCCTCGCCGGTGTCCGGCTCGGAGCTGAGGCGCTCCGCGTCGTGCTTGTAGGCGGCGAGCTTCTCATCGATCAGCTTGCGGGCCGCTTCGGGAAGCGCCGGCTGGGCGGCCAGCATCACTTCGAACTCGGCCATCTGCAGACGCAGCTCGTGGCGGCGGATGTTTTTGGCCTGGAAGAACGCCCAGGTGTTCGAGGCTTCGATGTTGCGCGCGGTGGCGTCTTTCATCGCGTTGCCCGACCCGACGCCGCAAATGGCGAGGAGCACGGCGAGAACGCCAATGTAGACCGCGATCAGCCTATCGCGATGCTTCCTGCTGCTTTCCTCGATCGCGTCGGCAACATCCTGCAGAGCCATTGATCACCTTTAGACGTCATCTTCCGGTGGGGCGTCCTTACTGCGTGAGGGGAGAAGGTCGTGCCGGTTCACAGGGATGCCATCCTCGCCGAGCCGGTAGACGATGGGGGCGCCCGTCGCGAGCTCACGGCTGAGGATTTCCTCGCCGGTGAGGTTCTCCAGATTCATGATGAGCGCCCGCAGCGAGTTGCCGTGCGCGACAACGAGAACCGTCTTGCCCGATTGCAGATCGGGCCAGATGTGATTGCGGTAGTAGGGCATAACGCGATCTTCGGTGTCTTTCAGGCTCTCGCCTCCCGGCGGGGGAATATCGTAGCTGCGGCGCCAGACGCGCACCTGCTCCTCGCCCCAGCGATCCCGCGCCTCGTCCTTGTTGAGGCCGCACAGATCGCCGTAGTGGCGCTCGTTCAAGGCCTCCTCGAAGTGGACCGGCAGTTTCGTCTGGCACAATTCGGAAAGGATGATGTCGAGGGTGCGCTGCGCACGCTTCAACTTACTGGTGTAGGCGACGTCGAAAATGATGCCTTCGGTACGCAGCATGCGGGCGGCAACGAGGGCCTCGATGAGACCCTTTTCCGTCAGGTCCGGATTGCACCAGCCGGTGAAGAGGTTGCGGCGGTTCCACTCGCTCTCGCCGTGGCGCACGAGCACGAGCGTGTGGGTGCGCTGATCCTTGGCTGCCACCGGACGGACTTCCACGTTCACAGCCCCAGCACGTCGGACATTGAATAGAGCCCCGGCGCCTTGCCATGGCCCCAGCGCAGCGCCTTGACCGCGCCGCGCGCGAAGATGGAGCGATCGGTTGCTACGTGCGTGAGCTCGATGCGCTCGTCGGGGCCGGCGAAAATGACGCGGTGCTCACCGACGACGCTGCCACCGCGCAGCGTCGCGAAGCCGATGTCGCCTGAGCGGCGCGGTCCGGTATGTCCGTCGCGCACTCTCACGGCGCGCTCGCCGAGATCGATGCCGCGGCCCTCGGCGGCGGCCTTGCCGAGCATCAGGGCAGTGCCGGACGGGGCGTCCACCTTGTGCCGGTGGTGCATTTCAACGATCTCGATGTCGAAGTCCTCATCCAGCGCCTCGGCGACGCGGCGAGTGAGAGCCGCGAGGAGGTTCACCCCCAAGCTCATATTGCCGGCCTTGATGATCGGCGCATGACGCGCGGCGGCGGCGATCTGCGCCTCTTCGTCGGCGTTGAAGCCCGTCGTGCCGATGACGTGCACGGCGCGGGCATTGGCGGCGAGGCCGGCGAACTCGACGGTGGCCTTTGGCGACGTGAAGTCGAGGATGCCTTCGCTGCGCGAGATCGCCTCGAGCGCGTCCGAGGTGACGGGAACGCCCAAGGGCGCCAGCCCGGCCATGGTGCCGACATCGGACCCGATGGCCGGCGAGCCTTCCCGCTCCAGACCGGCGATGACGGTGCAGCCGGCGGCATGGGCCGCGCGCACGAGCTCCTGGCCCATGCGTCCAGCAACGCCCATAACGGCGACTTTCATCTCAGACCTCGAGTGTCGATCAAAGGGAAGTTGCGCTGCGGTATAGCAACACACACGGGAATGAGAAAGGCTAAGGCGGCATTTAGCGCCTGCCGCATCGCCGCGTGGGACTTTATGCCGGCTCGGATGGGTTTGCGGCGGGGTTTTTCAGGAAGCCAGCGGACGCCAGCTGCCCGAGTTCTCACGGTGCAGCAACCGTCCGGCATGCGGTGACGCCAGCCCGGTCTCACTATTCCCAGGCGAAGGCGATCTTCTGCAACTTGGTGCGCCCGAAGCGCTCCAGCGCCGTGCCCACCGGACGGCCGCCGCGGCGCCAGTAGAAGTCGGAGGCGGTTGTATTGTCCGCCAACGCCCAGACGATGAGCCCGTTCAGGCGCCGCGCGTCGAGATGGTAGCGGCACGCTTCGAACAGATGCTCGCCGAAGCCCAGGCCCTGATAGGCCGGCGAAATGTAAAGCTCGTAGATCTCGCCCTCATAGGTGCCTTGGGCGCGGGCGGGGCCCAGGGTTGCATAGCCGGCCACCGTATCGGCGACCTGCAGCACCAGCATTTCGCTGCCGGAGCGGATCGTCTTTTTCCACCAGTCCTGCGTCCGGCGGCGGATCATGCCGTCGAGATGGAAATGGGGAATGATGCCGAGGTACGCGTTGCTCCAACTCGTGCGGAACACCTCGCACAGCGCCTTCGCATCGGAAGGCGCCCCGGGACGTACCCTACAATCTGAACTCTCACCCAACATCGCGTTCTTTTTCATTCCCGCACGCAAGCTTACAGCAAAGCGGCGATCCTGCGTAGACGTTTTGCCAAAAGTGAGGCCACGACACGTAAAAGGCCGCGGGGATGCCCCGCGGCCTCGCAATTGCATATCTCGGAACGCGCCCGGTGGCGGCGTTAGCCGACCTTCTTGAACTGCTCGAAGGTCTTGGTGGCAGCCGAATTCATCGTCTCGATCGTCTGGCGGCTGATCTTGTTCGACAGCTCGAAGAACTCCTTCGTCTGCGAGGAGGCGGTGGCGAACTGCTGCTTCAGGAAGTCGGCCTGGACGCGAGCGACCTCGGGGAGGGTCTTGGCGCGGGCGATGGCCTCGGCGGCGTCGAAGACGGCCTCGGCGTTCACCGCGGCGGCCTGCATCACCTTCTCACCGAACGTGCGCGCGCCGGCCTGAGCCGTGAGGACGATCTCCTCGACCGCCTTCACGCTGTCCTGGGTGGCAGCATTGATCTTGGTGTAGGCGTCGCGGGTCTTGGCAACGCTCTCCTCGGCGAAGGCCTTCATGTTCTCAGGAATGCGGGCCTCCTTGGCGGCCGCGAGCATGTCTTGGGCCTGGCGGGCGAACTGGTCGTTCATGGGTGTCTCCGTAATCGTTTGGGGCTGCCCGGTCATCCGGGCGCTCATGTTCAGGGTCTCGAAAAGAATGCAACGGCTGTGAAGCCCTAACCGCAGCTCTTATGTAGCCGAAGATTTTGTGCGGCGCAACATAAATCTTTGTGCGGCGCAACATCGCGACCCCAGCGAGGCCTTTATCCGGGCTTAACCATCAAGTCGGCGCGCGGTTTCAAAAAGGAGATCACAGGCGCGCGAACCGGTCCCGGTAGCCCATGGCCGCGTTGTCGAACATGACGTCCGAGGGCCGAAGCGGCCGGGCCAGCGCCAACCCTTCAAGGGAGCGGCAGCGGGAAAGGGCTACATACGCCTGGCCGTGAGCGAAGGTACCCCGACCAAGGTCGATGTAGACCTTGTCGAGGGTCAAACCCTGGGACTTATGGATGGTGAGTGCCCAAGCCAGCCGCAGTGGAAACTGCCGGAAGGTGCCCGTGACGTTCTCGACGATTTTCTCTGCGCCCTGGTCGTAGGCGTAGCGGCGCGCCTCCCACGACACCTGCTCGATCTCGTGGGTTTTACCGTCGAGTTCGATCCAGACGCGCTTATCCTCGAGCCGAGCGACGCGGGCGATGGTGCCGTTGACCCAGCGGCGGTCCGGATCGTTGCGCAGCAGGATGACTTTCGCGCCCTCCTTCAGCAGCAGGTTGGCATCGGTGGGGTGGGCGCTGTCGGAATATTCTCCGGTGATGCCGGCGGCATAGATGCGCTCGGGCGTCGGCAGCGCATTGAGATATGCCATGTTGATGCGCTGCGCGGCAGCGTTCGTCGGCGTCAGGATCACGAAAGCATCGCCCTCGCCGAGGGTGCGGATCGGGTGGGTGCGCTCATTGAGCACCTCCAGATCTTCCTCGGTCACCTCGCCATCGCGGATGCGGTTGAGGACGGTGAGAAAGGTCTCGTCGCTCTGACGGAAAACCTGGTCCAACTCCAATAGGGTCACGCCTGCGCCCTCGCCGAGCGCGGGGACCTGGAAGAAAAACGGACCGCCGAACTCGCTTTCGAGATGCTGGACGACATCGCCCTGCACGACCGGCGGGAGCTGGTGCAAATCGCCAAAGAGCATCAGGCGCACACCGCCGAATGCCTCACGCGGGCGCCCACGGTTGATCCGCAGCGACTGGTCGATCGCCCACATCAGATCGGAGCGCACCATCGACACCTCGTCGATGATGATGAGCTTCAGCTTGCGCATCAGGCGCCCGTTGCGGCTGCGGCGGATGTCGTCGGGACGGATGAGGCGCGGCGGGAATCCGAAGAACGAGTGAATCGTCTGGCCGCCGACGTTCACGGCGGCGAGCCCGGTCGGGGCCAGCACGATGTTCTCATCGACGATGTGATCGCGCATCGCGCGCAGCAACGTCGATTTCCCCGTCCCGGCACGGCCGGTGATGAAAAGGTGCCCGTCCTCGTGCCGGGCGAAATCGACGGCGCGCAGGAATTCCGGGGGCGGCGTTACACCCGCCGGCCAGGTGATCGGCGCAACATCGGTTGCGTCTCGCATTTGGGGGAATTTGCCGGTTGCCACGTCGCCTCGCTGCGCTTGGCGTTTCCATAGCAGGCCGGGCGCAATGCCGGAAACACTTACGCCGGCCGATAGGGAATCGGCCGGCGCTTGAACGTGCTTAGAACGCAGCGCGGAATTTCGCTTTTGGAGCGCTTTAGTCGCGGGTGATCGAAATCACTTTGAAGCTGCCGTCGAGCTTGACGTCGTACTGGCTGCCGTCTTTGCACTTCACGTCGTCGGCCTCGAAGATGCTCGAAGCTTCCGTTTCCTTCTCATAGGTGCCACCTTCGCAGCCCCAGTCGCTGAGCGTCTGCTTGATCTTGCCCACTTCGTCAGCGGACGGCTTGGAATCGGCAAACGCCGCTCCGCCGCAGAGGGAAACGGCGAGCGCAATGCATGCGAGCTTCTTCATTGAGAAGTCCTCCAATTGTTGAGTGGCCACGCGTGGCAACGGACCCGCTATAACATGGCAATTTTGCGTTGCACAAAGAGAAATTAACTATGCCACGTCGCGGTCGCGGGCACGTTCCATTTTCTTGCGCTCATGGGGATCGAGCCAGCGCTTGCGCAGCCGGATGGATTTCGGCGTGATTTCAACCAGCTCATCGTCGTTGATGTAGCTCAGTGCCTTTTCCAGCGGCAGCTTCATCGGCGGCGTCAGAAGAACGTTATCGTCCTTGCCGGACGCGCGCACGTTGGTGAGCTTCTTGCCCTTGACGACATTCACTTCCAGGTCGTTGTCGCGCGTGTGCTCGCCGACGATCATACCCTCGTAGACGCGCGTCTGCGCCCCGATCATGAAGGGTCCGCGGTCCTGGAGGTTGAAGATCGCGTACGCCGCGGCTTCGCCCTGGCTGTTGGAGATCAGCACGCCCGTGCGTCGCCCGGTGATCTCGCCCTTAAAGGGCACGTAGCTGTGGAACAGCTTGTTCATCACCGCGGTGCCGCGCGTGTCGGACAGCAGCTCGTTCTGGTAGCCGATGAGGCCGCGCGTGGGGACGTGGAACACCATGCGCTGGCGGCCGCCCCCTGAAGGTCGCATCTCCAGGAGCTCGCCCTTGCGCTCGGACAGCTTCTGAACGACGACGCCGCTGAATTCCTCGTCGACGTCGATGATGACTTCCTCGACGGGTTCGAGGCGCTCGCCGGTTTCGGGATCGGTCTGGAAGACGACCCTGGGG
>Ga0180216_1000860_pt1 | contig 29002 bp, 23 predicted proteins | sample eDN3rd37CBELigMG_FD_128879 | JGI IMG/M metagenome (GOLD analysis project Ga0180216, IMG submission 128879) | Enriched Miracle-Growth compost microbial communities from Emeryville, California, USA - eDNA 3rd pass 37_C BE-Lig MG (version 2)... ... | reverse complement strand
GTCACCCGCATCTATTCCACGCTGGTCTTCGTGGTCGCCGCGCTGATCGCGATCTTCCTGGGCTTCTCGCCCAAGTTCGGCGCCGCCATCCAGGCCATCCCGGCGCCCGTGCTGGGCGGCATGTCGGTGGTGGTGTTCGGCCTGATCACCATCGCCGGGGCGCGGATCTGGGTGGTGAACCAGGTCGACTTCAGCGACAACCGCAACCTGATCGTGGCCGCGGTGACGCTCATCCTGGGCGCGGGCAATTTCTCCGTCGCCATCGGCGCCTTCCGCCTCGACGGCATCGGCACCGCCACCTTCGGCGCGATCATCCTGTACGCGCTGCTGCGAGGCCGGGGCCGGGGAGGCTGAAGGATCGAGGCCGGCTACGATCGAGGCCGGCTACTTTACTTCGGTGTTTCTTTTGCCCCGTCCGGGCGGGCGCGCAGCGTGCCGCCGGGCGGCGTGGATTGGGCGCCGAGCACCACGCCCCGCACCTCGCGGCCATAGAGGTCGTGCTTGCCGCCGTGATGGGCTTCCGTCGTTTGGCGCAGGTCGCCCTTGTAGCGAGGATCCTGCGGCCGCTCGTGGGCGTTGACGAAGTAGGATACGTCCCAAGCCTCCTGGTCGGTGAGGCTGTTGCCCTGGCTCAGCGGCATGTTGGCCTTGATGAAGGCCGCCGCCGTGTCGATGCCGTGCATGCCTGCGCCCCAGTTGTAGGAATCGTCGCCCCACAGCGCCGGGAACACCATGGCGCCTGAGGCGTCGTGCCGGCCCGCGCCGTCCGCGCCGTGGCACAGCGCGCAGTGCTGCTCGAATACCTTCTGGCCGCGGACATAGTCGGGCGCGCGTTCAGGCTCGTCCAGCCTCGGAAAGCCTTGCCCGGGCAGTTTCTTGCCGGTCGGTGCGCCGGTCGCCAGCCAGTACATGTAGCTCTCGAGCGCCACGATGGTCTCGCTGTCGGCCGGCGGCATCCTGCCGTTCATGCTGTACTGGAAGCAGCCCTGCAGCCGTTCGGCCAGCGTGTTCACGTGCTTGTTCTTCGAGCGGTAGGCCGGGTACAGGACATAGGCGGCCCACAGCGGCGAGGCATCGGCCTGGCGGCCCGCGTCCATGTGGCAGCTTGCGCAGTTCAGCGAATTGCCCACGTACTCGCCGGCGAACTGGCCGGTCTTCAGGAAAATGTCCTGGCCCTTGCGCACTGCCTTGCCGAATTCATCGTCGGGTATGCCGGTGGCCGGCGGCGGAGTGAATGCTCCTCCCGCCTGCGCGGGAGCGGCCGGACTCGCCACGGAAGTGGCCGTGGGCCTGGCGCGGGGAGCGGCCTCGGGCAGGTCGGCGAAGTAGCCCGCCACCGCCTCGATCCGCGCCTCGTCCAGGCGTAGCGCGATGTCACCCATGAGGGAGAGGGGCCCGGCCGGCCGCTGCTGTTTGCGCCACAGCGTGAACTGTTCGATGATGTAGGCCTTCGGCAAGCCGGCGATGGCGGGAAAGTGTCCGCCCACGCCGGCTCCGCCCGCCGCGTGGCACTGGGTACAGGCGGGGACGCCACGCTCCCAGTCTCCGCGGTTGGCGAGCCATGCGCCCTGGTCGGCCGGGTCGGGGAAGGTGCTGGCCATGCCCGCCAGCCGTTTCGCGTCCCAGGGCGCCTGCAGGCCGTCGACGTAGGCCGCGACGGCCTGGCGCTGGCCGTCGTCCAGGGCGGCGGCGATCGGCTTCATGATGGCGTTGCCGCGGCTGCCATCCGCGAAGCTCCGCAACTGCTCCTCCAGGTACTCCGCGCCTTGCCCCGCCAGGTACGGGAAATTCGCGGCGGGCTGCCCCTCTCCCCGCGCCCCATGACAGGAGGCACAGGCCGGCACGCCGGCGATTCCCTGTTCATAGATGCGCTTGCCGTCGTCCGTCCCGGCGCCGTGCGCCGCCGGCGCGATGGCGAACGAGAGTGCTCCCGCCATCGCGAGCCTCCGCAGCGGCAACGCCTTGCTGGTCCCTGAAAAAAACATGTGTGTCCCCTCCGCTGGCCCGCCTCGGCCGATCGATGCGCCACCACCCGGCGAGGCGCCTCGCCGCCGGCAAGCGCCGTGCCCGCGCGGCCGCCGCGAGGGGCGCATGGGGACATCCTGAGCGGCCCGTCGAGTGCTTGTCAAGGGGCTTGCTTTTTCCAGCCTTTTTGACCACAATAGGCCGCAATACCCCGGTGAATTCGGCCGGGGCTTTATTTTGGGCGGGCACTCGAGGGATATTCCCCGCGGAATCGGCCGATGCCGATCCGCCTGCCCCCCCACGCCGGGCGCATGCATCAACCCGCCCGGTCGTTCCGATAGCACAAGGTCAGACGCCTCTCATGTGCGAGGCGTCTGTTTACACTTTTGCCGCCGGACCGCTCCAAGGCAAAAAGCACCCCCCCGGGGGGCAGCAAGCCGAAGGCGCGGCGAGGGGGCCTTAATGTTGCCGCCGGACCGCTCCAAGGCAAAAAGCACCCCCCCGGGGGGCAGCAAGCCGAAGGCGCGGCGAGGGGGCCTTAATGTCGCCGCCGGACCGCTCCAAGGCAAAAAGCACCCCCTCGGGGGGCAGCAAGCCGAAGGCGCGGCGAGGGGGCCTTAATGTCGCCGCCGGACCGCTCCAAGGCAAAAAGCACCCCCTCGAGGGGCAGCAAGCCGAAGGCGCGGCGAGGGGTATTTTTGAGTCAGGTAGATTATGTCTGCGATTCCTTTGACAGCTCGCGGGGCAGAGCGCTTACAGGCCGAATTGCATCGCCTCAAGACGGTCGACCGCCCCGAAGTCATCAATGCCATCGCCGAGGCGCGGGCCCAGGGCGACTTGTCCGAGAATGCCGAATACGATGCGGCGCGCGAGCGCCAGGGCTTCATCGAGGGCCGCATCCAAGAGCTCGAGAGCACGCTCTCCAATGCCCAGATCATCAATCCGGCCGACCTGGACGTCGCGGGCCAGGCCGTGTTCGGCGCGACCGTCGAGATCGAGGACCTGGAATCGGGCGAGCGCCTGCGGTATCAGATCGTGGGCGATCTCGAGGCCGACATCCGCGCCAACATGATCTCGGTCTCGAGCCCCGTGGCCCGGGCCCTCATCGGCAAGAGCGAGGGCGACGTGGTCGAGGTCAAGGCCCCCGCGGGCGTGCGCGAATACGAGGTCTGCTCGGTCAGCTACGTGTAGCGCGGCCGCGCCGCGCCCCGGCGCGCAGCGTCAGGGCGCTGCCGCCGCTGCGGCGCGGGATGCCGGGGGCGGCGGCGGGACGGCGGCGAGCATCCGCCTGCGTACCAGGGCGGCGTGCCTGCGAGGCAGGGGCGCCGCTTTTTCGTGCCGGCGCCTTCAGCGCGATGGGCGCCTCCTTGCGGGCGCCCTCGTCCGCGGACGCGGGCTTTGCGCCGCGGGCGGGTTTGGCGTCCCCACGGGCGGATTTGGCGTCGCCGCGACCGGGCCTGGCGTCCCCCCGGGCCGGCCTGGCCTCCGCGCGGGCGAGGGCGGCCTGTTTTTTCGGGATGTAGGGCTCGGAGGGCTTGCGCACGGCGCGGGTCGCGTTCAGGGCCTCGGCCCGGGCCTGTTGCGCGGCCGTGTCGGGCCGATAGATAATCAGCGTCTTGCCCAGGTGGTGGACCGCGGCGCACGAGAGCGCCTCGCAGATGGCCTCGAGCATGGCCGCGCGTTCGTCGCGCTCGGCGCCCGCCACGCGCACCTTGATCAGCTCGTGCGCGGCGAGGCTGCGGTCGATCTCGTTCAGGACGGATTCGCTCAGGCCCCGGTCGCCGATCAGCACGACGGGACGCAAGGGGTGTGCCGCGGCGCGCAGGGCGCTGCGTTCATGGGATGTCAATTCGAGTTTGGGCATAGCGGAATTGTACGGTAATGGCCAAGAAAAAATTCTCCAAAGCCTGGGTCCAGCAGCACATCAACGACCCCTACGTCAAAATGGCGCAACAGAAAGGCTACCGCGCCCGCGCCGCGTTCAAGCTCGCCGAGATCCTGGACGCCGAGAGGCTGCTGCGCCGCGGCGACGTGGTGGTGGACCTCGGTTCCGCCCCGGGTAGCTGGTCCCAGGTCGTCCGCGAGCGGCTCGCGGGCCCCGGCGGGGCCGTCGACGGCCGGATCGTGGCGCTGGACCTGCTGCCGATGGAGCCCATCGCCGGGGTCGAGTTCATCCAGGGGGATTTCCGCGAGGACGGCGTCCTCGCGGAACTCCGCGAACGCCTGGGCGGCCAGGCCGTGGACCTTGTGATTTCGGACATGGCCCCCAATTTATCCGGTGTGGCCTCGGCGGATGCGGCGCGCATCGCCCACGTGTGCGAACTGGCGCTGGAATTCGCCCGCGACCACCTCCGGCCCGAGGGGGCGCTGGTGATCAAGGCATTCCACGGCAGCGGTTTTTCGCAGGTGGTCGAGTCCCTCAAGCGCCATTTCGTCCGGGTCGTGGAACGCAAGCCCAAGGCCTCGCGGGACAAATCCTCCGAGACTTTCCTGGTCGCGCGTGGCCTCAAAGCCTCGCGGGAACCGGAGGTGCCCACAGAGTAGGGCGGCGGCGCGGCTTGCCGCCGGGATTCGGGTAGAATGAAGCATTGACGGTTTTGTCAGCTTGTTGTAATCAGGCGCCAGACCGACGACAGTACACGCAGGAGGTTGGCTTTGAACAACTCGTTTTCCAAGATCGCGGTCTGGATGGTGATCGCGCTCGTGCTCTTCACGGTGTTCAAGCAGTTCGAGGGGCACCCGGTCACGGGCGATACCGTCAGCTACACGCAGTTCATGAACGATGCGCGCGCCGGCCGCATCAACAAGGTCGACATCCAGGGCGACACGATCTTCGTGACGCCGGAATCCGGCCGCTCGTACAGCCTGACCTCCCCGGGCGACCTGTGGATGGTGCCCGAGCTCGTCAAGAACGGCGTCCAGGTCTCCGGCCGCGCCCGCGAGGAACCTTCCTTCCTCACCAGCCTGTTCATCTCGTGGTTCCCGATGCTGCTGCTGATCGGGGTGTGGATATTCTTCATGCGCCAGATGCAGGGCGGCGGCAAGGGCGGGGCGTTCAGCTTCGGCAAGTCGCGCGCGCGCATGCTCGACGAAAACAACAACACCGTCACCTTCGCCGACGTCGCCGGCTGCGACGAGGCCAAGGAGGACGTCCAGGAACTCGTCGATTTCCTGCGCGACCCGACCAAGTTCCAGCGCCTGGGCGGCCGGATTCCGCGCGGCGTGCTGATGGTCGGCCCTCCGGGCACCGGCAAGACCCTGCTCGCCAAGGCCATCGCCGGCGAGGCCAAGGTGCCGTTCTTCAGCATCTCGGGCTCTGATTTCGTCGAGATGTTCGTCGGCGTGGGCGCCGCGCGCGTGCGCGACATGTTCGAAAACGCGAAAAAGCAGTCCCCCTGCATCATCTTCATCGACGAGATCGACGCGGTCGGCCGCCAGCGCGGCGCGGGCCTGGGCGGCGGCAACGACGAGCGCGAGCAGACCCTGAACCAGCTCCTGGTCGAGATGGACGGCTTCGAGACCGGCCAGGGCGTGCTGGTGATCGCCGCCACCAACCGGCCCGACGTGCTGGACCCGGCGCTGCTGCGTCCCGGCCGCTTCGACCGCCAGGTGGTGGTCTCGCTGCCCGACATCCGCGGGCGCGAGCAGATCCTCAAGGTCCACATGCGCAAGGTGCCCATCGCCCCCAACGTCGATCCGACCGTGCTGGCGCGCGGCACGCCGGGCTTCTCCGGCGCCGACCTGGCCAACCTCATCAACGAGGCCGCCCTGTTCGCCGCGCGGCGCAACGGCCGCACCGTCGACATGTCCGACCTCGAAAAGGCCAAGGACAAGATCATCATGGGCGCCGAGCGCCGCTCGCTGATCATGCCCGAGGAGGAACGCCGCAACACGGCCTACCACGAGTCCGGCCACGCCCTGGTCGCGCGCCTGCTGCCCAAGACCGATCCCGTCCACAAGGTCACCATCATCCCGCGCGGCCGCGCGCTGGGCGTGACCATGCAGTTGCCCGAGGGCGACCGCTACAGCATGGACAAGGAACGCCTGCTGAACACCATCGCGGTGCTCTTTGGCGGCCGGATCGCCGAGGAGGTCTTCATGAACCAGATGACCACCGGCGCCTCCAACGACTTCGAGCGCGCCACGGCCATCGCCCGCGACATCGTCACGCGCTACGGCATGACGGATTCGCTGGGGCCCGTGGTCTACGCCGAGAACGAGGGCGAGGTCTTCCTCGGCCGCAGCGTGACCAAGACCACCCACGTGTCCGAGGCCACGATGCAAAAGGTCGACCACGAGATCCGCAGCATCATCGATGCCCAGTACGCCGTGGCCCGCAACCTGATCGAGTCCAACAAGGACAAGATCCACGCGATGGCCAAGGCCCTGCTCGAATGGGAAACCATCGACGCCGAGCAGATCGAGGACATCATGCAGGGCCGCCCGCCGCGCGCGCCCCAGCCGCCCACCTCGGGCGACACGGGCAGCACGCCGCCCTCGGCCGGCCAGGCGGCGCCCAGCGGCGACAAGGATCCCGCGGCCACTCCCATCTGACCGGTCCCCAATGTCCGGCCACCTCCAGTGCGGGCGCTACCGGCTGTCCCTGCGGCGCCCGCTGGTGATGGGGATCGTCAACGTCACCCCCGACTCGTTCTCGGACGGCGCGCAGCATTTCCGCGCCGCCGAGGCGATCGTGCATGCGCGGCGCCTGGTCGACGAGGGCGCCGACATCCTCGACATCGGCGGCGAGTCCACCCGGCCGGGCGCGCAGGCCGTGCCGCTCGACGAGGAACTGCGCCGCGTGCTGCCGGTGGTCGAGGCCCTGCGCGATTGCGGCGTGCCCGTGTCGGTCGACACCTGCAAGCCCGCGGTGATGGCCGCCGTCCTGGAGGCCGGCGCCGACATGATCAACGACATCATGGGATTCGAGGCGCCGGGCGCCGTCCAGGCCGTGGCGGACGCCTCCTGCGCGCTGTGCGCCATGCACATGCGCGGCGAGCCGCGGACCATGCAGGACGCGCCCGAGTACGGCGACGTGGTGCGCGAGGTCGGCGACTACCTGGCCGGGCGCGCGCGGGCGCTGCGCGACGCGGGCGTGGCGTCCGAGCGCATCGTGCTCGATCCGGGCTTCGGTTTCGGCAAGACGGTGGCGCATAATTACACCCTGCTCGCGCACCTGCCCGAGCTGCGGGCGGGGGATCATCCCCTGCTGCTGGGCATGTCCCGCAAGTCGATGATCGGCGCGGTGACGGGGCGGCCCGCCGACCGGCGCCTGGGGGGCAGCATCGCGGCCGCCCTGGCCGGCGCGGCGCGCGGCGCGGCCATTCTGCGGGTGCACGACGTGGCCGATACGGTGGACGCCCTCAAGGTCTGGGCGATGGTGGAAGGAGTCCGCGCATGAGCGCACGCAAGTATTTCGGCACCGACGGGGTGCGGGGCATCGTCGGCGGCGAGGTCATCAATGCCGGGTTCGCCCTGCGGCTGGGCTATGCGGCGGGCCGCGTCCTGGCGCGCGGCGCCACCGGCGCCGGCCGGCCCACGGTGGTGATCGGCAAGGACACCCGGATCTCGGGCTATATGCTCGAGTCGGCCCTCGAGGCCGGGCTGTCGGCCGCCGGCGTGGACGTCATGCTCGCCGGCCCCATCCCGACGCCCGCCGTGGCGTATCTCACGCGGGCCTGGCGCCTGGCGGCCGGCATCGTCATCAGCGCCTCGCACAATCCGCACTACGACAACGGCATCAAGTTCTTTTCCGCCGCCGGCACCAAGCTGCCCGACGAGACCGAGGCCGCCATCGAGGCCATGCTCGACGAGCCTGTCGGCTGCGCGGGCTCCGAGGGCCTGGGGCGCGCGCGGCGCATCAACGACGCGGCGGGCCGCTACATCGAATTCTGCAAGAGCACCTTCCCCAACGAACTCGACCTGCTGGGCCTGCGCATCGTGGTGGACGCGGCGCACGGCGCCGCCTATCACATCGCGCCGCATGTGTTCCGCGAGCTGGGCGCCGAGGTCACCACCATCGGCTGCGAGCCCGACGGCTTCAACATCAACGAGGGCGTGGGCGCGACCCATCCCGAGGCCCTGGTCGCCGCCGTGCGGGCCCAGAGGGCCGATCTGGGCATCGCCCTGGACGGCGATGCCGACCGCCTGCAGATGGTCGATGGCTCCGGGCGCCTGTACAACGGCGACGAGCTGCTGTATGCGATCGTGCGCGACCGGGCGCGCACCCAGCCGATCGGCGGGGTGGCCGGCACCCTGATGACCAATTTCGGCTTCGAAAAGCGCATGCGCGACCTGGGCATCCCCTTCGAGCGCACCCAGGTGGGCGACCGCTACGTCCTCGAGGCGCTGCGCCAGCGCGGCTGGCTCTTTGGCGGCGAGAGCTCCGGGCACCTGCTGTGCCTCGACCGCCACACCACGGGCGACGGCATCGTCGCCGCCCTGCAGGTCGTCGCGGCGATGCGGCACGGGCGGGCGCGCCTGGACGAGCTGGTCGCCGATCTGCGGATGTATCCCCAGAAAATGGTCAACGTGCCCCTGGCGCCGGGCGTCGCCTGGGAGGAACACGAGGGCCTGCGGGCCGCGGCCCAGGCGGTGCGCGATTCGCTCGGCGAGCGGGGCAGGGTCCTGATCCGCGCCTCGGGCACCGAGCCCAAGCTGCGCCTCATGGTCGAGGCCGAGGACGAGGCCCTCGCCGAGGACGGCGTGCGGCGGCTGGTGGCTGTAAAATTGGCTTGAGCGGCCTGCCGTCTCACGGCTGAAACATGCCGCTGTCACAATACCCGGCGGACATGCCCGCTGGAGGTGGCCGATGCATCGACCCTTATCCTTCCACACCGATCCGATGGAACGCACAGACTGGATGGGCGCCGAGGTCGGAGGCCTGGCGCTGAGCGTCGCGAGGACGCCCGGCGAGATCGAGGCCCTCCAGCGCCTGCGCTATCGGGTCTTCACCGACGAGCTGGCCGCCGTCTTTCCCGATGCCGTGGGCGATCGGGACGTGGATCGCTTCGACGACTGGTGCGTGCATTTCCAGGTGCGCGACACGGGCGCCGACCGGGTGGTGGGCACCTACCGGGTCCTCACCCCCGAGGCCGCCGCCTGCGCGGGCGGCTATTATTCCGAATCCGAGTTCGACCTCTCGCCGCTGCGGGCGATGCGCCCGAGCCTGGTCGAGGTCGGCCGCTCGTGCATCGACGCCGATTTCCGCCATGGCGGCGTCATCATGCTGCTGTGGTCGGGGCTCGCGCAGATCATGATGCGCGGCGGCTACCGCCACATGCTGGGCTGCGCCAGCGTCAGCCTGCGCGACGACGGGGTGACGGCGGCCGAGGTCTGGCGCATCGCCCAGGGCCTGATGGCGCGCAATCCCGACGTCCCGCGCATCGCGCCGATCCACCGCTATCCGGTCGAGCGCCTCGACAGCACGCTGCCGGCGCGCGTCCCGCCCCTCATCAAGGGCTATCTCAAGATCGGCGCCACGATCTGCGGCGAGCCCGCCTGGGATCCGGACTTCAATACCGCGGATTTTCCTATCCTGCTCGACCTCGAGCGCCTGGATTCCCGCTACCGGCGGCACTTCGGCATGGGCTGAACGCGCCGCGGGGCGCGGAGGAGGGCGAGCGCCGGTTGGGCCAGGGGTGAGCGGGGCCGCCCGGCGGGCGCCGGCTCGGGCCGGGAATGCGCGGCGGCTGCCAGGCAGGCGCCCGCCCGATCTCAGGCGGCCTGCGGCGCCGTGCGCGTCAGGCGCAGTTCGAACCCCGCCTTGCGCCAGATCTCGATCTCGGCCCGCAGGGTGAATTCGCTCAGGGGATGGGCCGACAGCCAGTGCCGATCGATGGCGATGTCGAGCTGCGTGCCGTGCGCGTGCAGGCGCAGGGGCAGGGGGCCGGCGGCCTCCTCGCGGCGGCGGTGCATCAGCACCGCCAGGCGCAGGCAGCACAGGGTCAGCCAGCGCGCCCGGCTGGGGGAGCGGTGGCGCAGCTTGCCCAGTTTCCCCTGGTGTCCCAGCGCGAGGAAGGCCAGCAGCTCCTGGTCGTCGCGCGAGAATCCCGGCATGTCGGCATGCTCGAGGATGTAGGCGCTGTGCTTGTGATAGTCGGCGTGGGCGATGGCCAGGCCGCATTCATGCAGCGAGGCCGTCCAGGCCAGCGCGCGGCGCAGGTCCTCGTATTCGGGCTCGGCCTCCAGGCCGACCTGGTCGAACAGGGCCAGCGCCAGCGCCGACACCCGCGCCGCCTGGGCCTCGTCGACCTGGTAGCGCTTGGCGAACTGGCGCACCGTCTCGTCGCGCTTGTCGTGCTGCAGGTCGCGGCCCAGCAGGTCGTACAGCACGCCCACCCGCAGGGCTCCCTCGCCCGCGCCCATGGCGTCGATGTTGAGTTCCTGGAAGGCCGCGATCATGATGGCCAGGCCGCCCGCCAGCACCGGCGCGCGCTCGGCCTTCAACCCGGCCCAGTCCTGCAGGCGGACCTCGCCGGCGCGGATCAGGGCCGCGCGCAGGCGCTCCATGCCTTCGAGGGTGATGGCGCGCTGCGACAGGCCGTTTTCCGTCAGGACGGCCAGCAGGCCCTTGGCCGTGCCCGAGGAGCCGTAGGCCTTGTCCCAGCCGGTGTGCCGGTAGGGGCGGGCGATCGCCTCGATCTCGCGCCGGGCTCCCAGGATCGCCTGGCGCATCCGCGATTCGGTGATGCGGCCGTGGGGGAAATAGGCCCGGGTGTGGGTGGTGCAGCCGATGGTGAGCGAGGCCAGGCGCAGGGGCTTGCATCCCTGGCCGATGATGAACTCGGTCGAGCCCCCGCCGATGTCGATCACCAGGCGCCGCTGGTCCGAGGGCGGCAGCTCGTTGGCCACGCCGGCGAAGATCAGGCGCGCCTCCTCCTGGCCCGAGATGATCTCGATCGGGAAGCCGAGCGCGCGCTCGGCTTGCGGCAGGATCTCGGCGGCGTTGCGCGCCACGCGAAAGGTGTTGGTGGCGACGGCGCGCACATTGGACGGGGGAAAGCCCTTCAGCCGCTCGCCGAAGCGCTCGAGCGCGGCGATCGCCCGGGCCACCGCCTCGGGGCGCAGGCGCTTGTACTCGTCCAGGCCGCTTGCGATGTTGACCACCTCGCGCAGTTTGTCCTCGGCATAGATCTGCGCCTTGCCGTCATGTCGCACCACGCGGCCGATGGACAGCCTGAAGGTGTTGGAACCCAGGTCGATCGATGCCAGACGGTCGTCCATGCTTGTACCCGATAGTGTCACATTGTGCGATTATAGTGGCCGGTCATGACACGATTTGGAGCGTCCATGGATGCTAGCGGGACACCCACGGTTCTGTCGAACCGCGAGCTGTCTATCCTGAAGTTCAACGAACGGGTCCTGGCGATGGCCGAGCGCGCGGACACGCCGCTGCTCGAGCGCCTGCGCTACCTGTGCATCGTGGGGTCGAACCTCGACGAGTTCTTCGAGATCCGCATGGCGAGCCTCAAAGAGCAGCAGCGCCAGACGCCGGAACTGGTGGGGGTCGACGGCCTGACGCCGGACGAGGCCTTCGACCGGGTCCAGCGCGCCGTGCACGCGCTGGTCGACCGCCAGAACCGCCTGCTGACCGGCGACGTCATGCCCAAGCTGCTCGAGCAGGGCGTGGGGCTGATCTATTCCACCGGCTGGACCGACCTGCAGCGCGAATGGGCGCACGGGCTGTTCCGCCGCGACGTGATGCCGCTGCTCACGCCCATCGGCCTGGACCCGGCGCATCCCTTTCCCCGGGTCTACAACAAGAGCCTGAATTTCATCGTCTCCCTCTCGGGCGAGGACGCCTTCGGGCGCGAGGGCCACATCGCCATCGTGCAGGCGCCGCGCGCCCTGCCGCGGATGGTCAAGATTCCCTCCGAGATCTCGGGCATCCCCGACGGGTTCATGCTGCTCACCACCCTGATCAACGCCTTCGTGGGCGAGCTGTTCCCCGGCATGGACGTGCAGGGATGCTACCAGTGGCGGGTGACGCGCAACAGCGACCTGTTCGTCGACGAGGAGGAAATCACCAACCTGCGCCAGGCCCTGCAAGGCGAGCTCTCGCAGCGCAATTTCGGCGCCTCGGTGCGCCTCGAGATCGCCCATGCGATGCCCCCCGACCTCGAGCTCTTTCTGCAGCGCGAATTCGGCCTCGGGCCGGCCGACACCTATCGGGTCAACGGCCCGGTGAACCTCGCGCGGCTGATCCAGCTCTGCAACCGCGTCAACCGTCCCGACCTCGAATATCCTCCCTTCCGCCCCAAGGTGCCCGCGCCCTTCGACAGCGACATGGATGAGCCCGCCGAGCTGTTCGCCGCCATCGCGGCGCGCGACCACCTGCTGCACCACCCCTACCAGTCCTTCCAGCCCGTGCTGCAGTTCCTGCGGGCCGCGTCCAAGGATCCGCAGGTGGTGGGCATCAAGCAGACCATCTACCGCACCGGCGAGGATTCCGAGCTCATGGGCCTGCTGCTCTCGGCCGCCAAGGCGGGCAAGGAGGTCACCGTGGTGGTCGAGCTCATGGCGCGCTTCGACGAGCAGACCAACATCAACTGGGCGGCGCGGCTCGAGGAGGTCGGCGCGCACGTGAGCTACGGCGTGGTGGGCCACAAGACCCACGCCAAGATGGCGCTGGTGCTGCGCCGCGAGGAGGGCCGCATCCGGCGCTACGGGCACCTGGGCACGGGCAACTACCACCCCCGCACGGCGCGCCTGTACACCGATTTCGGCCTGCTGACCGCCAATCCCGACATGTGCGAGGACATGGACCAGGTGTTCTCGCTGCTGACCGGCCTGGGGTCGCGGCGCGCGCTCAAGCTCCTGCTGCAATCGCCCTTCACGCTGCACGACACTCTCATGGGCCTGGTCCGGGACGAGGCGGCGAGCGCGCGGGCGGGCAAGCGCGCGCGCATCATGGCCAAGATGAATTCCCTGCTCGAGCCTTCCATGATCGAGGCGCTGTACGACGCGAGCCGCGCCGGCGTGCGCATCGACCTGATCGTGCGCGGCGCCTGCGCGCTGCAGGCGGGGGTGCCTGGCCTGTCCGAGAACATCCGCGTGCGCTCGATCATCGGGCGCTTCCTCGAGCATTCCCGGGTCTTCTATTTCCACCGCGAGGGCGAGGGCGTGCTGTACCTGTCCTCGGCCGACTGGATGGACCGCAATTTCTTCCGCCGGGTCGAGCTCGGCTTCCCCGTGCTGGACAAGAACCTGCGCCGCCGGGTGATCGACGAGGCCTTCACCTTCGCCTTGCGCGACAACCAGCTCGCCTGGAGCCTGCAGCCCGACGGACGCTACCTGCGCGTGCGCAACCGGCGCGCGCCCATGAACCTGCACCAGCACCTGATGGCCCGCCTCGGCGGGTGAGGGCCGGGGGCGGCGGGGGGGGGCCGGCCGCTGTCATCAAGGTGTCACGCCGCCCCCTTAAGATTCCGTCCTGACGGGATCGCCCGTCGGACGAGTGAAAGACATTACGAGGATTCGACATGTTCAATCGCATACTGGCGCGCTGCGCCGCCGGCCTGGCCGTGATCGGGGCCGCGGCGGCGGCGCAGGCCGCCGACCTCACCGGCGCGGGCGCCTCCTTTCCCTATCCGGTCTACGCCAAGTGGGCCAGCCAATACCATGCCGAGACCGGGCATCGCGTGAACTACCAGTCGATCGGCTCGGGCGGCGGCCAGCAGCAGATCATCGCCAAGACCGTGGATTTCGGCGCGACCGACGACCCCATGAAGCCCGATGCCCTGCGGGACAACGGCCTGGTGCAGTTCCCGGCGGTGATCGGCGGCACCGTCCCCGTGGTGAACATCGAAGGCGTGGCCCCCGGCCAGCTCCGGCTCACCGGCCCCGTCCTGGCGGGGATCTTCCTGGGAAAGATCAGAAAATGGGACGATCCGGCCATCGCCGAGCTCAACCCGGACCTGAAGCTGCCGTCCAAGGCCATCGTGGTCGTGCACCGCTCGGACGGCTCGGGCACGACCTTCGGCTGGACGAACTACCTCTCGCAGGTCTCGCCCGAGTGGAAGGACAAGGTCGGCGAAGGCAAGGCCGTGAAGTGGCCCACGGGCCAGGGCGGCAAGGGCAACGAGGGCGTGGCCGCCTACGTGCGCCAGCTCGCCAACTCGGTCGGCTACGTCGAGTACGCCTACGCCAAGCAGAACCGGCTCGCCTGGGCCCAGCTCCAGAACCGCGACGGCCGCTTCGTGCAGCCCTCGCAGCAGGCCTTCGCGGCGGCGGCGGCCAATGCCGACTGGAACAGCGCGCCGGGCATGGGGGTGATCCTGAACGACGAGCCGGGCGCCGAGTCCTGGCCGGTGACCGCGGCGACCTTCATCCTGGTGCATGCCCGCCAGGCTGACGCTGCACGCGCCCGCGAGGTGCTGGCGTTCTTCGACTGGGCCTACCGCAAGGGGGCCGACATGGCCCGCTCGCTGGACTACGTGCCCCTGCCCGACGAGGTCACCGCCAAGGTGCGCGAGGTCTGGGCGGCCGACATCGAGGCGGCCGACGGCACGCCGGTCTGGAAGTGACGCCCTCGCCGCCCCGGCCGGCTCCCGCCCGGGGCGGCGTCCATTTATGTGAAAATAACGGTTTCAGGTTTCTGTGCGGCGCCGCCCATCCGGTGGCCGGCCGCCGCGGATGAGAGCATGATCGACAAACAGCGCAGCCTCTTGGTGGATGCCGGGTTCAAGCACTTGACCCGCTTGTTTGCGTTCTTCGTATTCATCCTGCTCGCGGCGATCATGGTGTCGCTCACCTACGGCAGCCGCGAGTCCATCATGCAGCATGGCATCGCCTTCCTCTGGACCAACGACTGGGATCCCGTGCGCAACCACTACGGCGCCCTGGTGACCATCGCCGGGACGGTGATCAGCTCGTTCCTCGCCCTGGCGATCGCCATCCCCGTGTCCTTCGGGATCGCCATGTTCCTGACCGAGCTCTCGCCGGTCTGGCTGCGCCGGCCCCTGGGCACCGCCATCGAGATGCTCGCGGCCATCCCGTCCATCATCTACGGCATGTGGGGGTTGTTCGTCTTCGTGCCGATCTTCCAGGAATACGTCCAGCCCCCGATCATCGACGCCTTCGAGGGCGTGCCGGTGCTCGAGCACGTCTTTGCCGGGCCGCCCTTCGGCATCGGCCTGTTCACCGCGGGCCTGATCCTCTCGATCATGGTGATCCCCTTCATCACGGCCGTGATGCGCGACGTGTTCGAGCAGGTCCCGCCGATGCTCAAGGAATCGGCCTACGGCCTGGGCAGCACCACCTGGGAGGTGGTCTGGAAGGTCATGCTGCCCTACACCAAGCACGGCGTGATCGGCGGGATCATGCTGGGGCTTGGGCGCGCGCTGGGCGAGACCATGGCGGTCACCTTCGTGATCGGCAACGCCTTCAACATGCCCGAGTCGATCTTTTCGCCGTCGAACTCGATCGCCTCCGCCCTGGCCAACGAATTCAACGAGGCGGGCGGCATGCAAAAGTCGGCGCTGCTCGAGCTGGGCCTGATCCTGTTCCTCATCACCACGGTGGTCCTGGTCCTGTCCAAACTCATGCTGCTGCGGCTTTCCCGCAAGGAAGGCCGCAAGTAGCGGCCCGCCGGCACCACTCGGAACGCACCCCATGCCCGTCACGGATTCCGTCGTCGTCCAGTCCAATCCCATCTATCGCCGGCGCCAGCGCTTCAACCGCTTCATGCTCGGCCTGTCGGGCTTCGCGCTCGTCTCGGGCCTGTTCTGGCTGGCCTGGATCATCGTCACGCTCCTCGTCAAGGGTGCGGACGCCCTGTCGCCCGCGCTGCTGCTCGAGAGCACGCCGCCGCCGGGGCAGGACGGCGGCCTGCTCAACGCCATCCTGGGCAGCTTCATGATGTCGGCCGTGGGGACGCTGATCGGCGCGCCCATCGGCATCCTCGCCGGCACCTACCTCGCCGAGTACGGCCAGCGCGGCTGGCTGGCGCCCGCCACACGCTTCCTCAACGACGTCCTGCTGTCGGCGCCATCCATCATCATCGGCCTGTTCATCTACGCCGTCTACGTGGCCCAGGTCGGGCATTATTCCGGCTGGGCCGGGGCCTTCGCGCTGGCCATCCTGGTGATCCCGGTGGTCGTGCGCGCCACCGACAACATGCTGGCCCTGGTGCCCAACAGCCTGCGCGAGGCGGCGGCCGCCCTGGGCTGTCCGCAATGGCGGGTGGTGGTGTTCATCTGCTACCGGGCGGCGCGCTCCGGCATCATCACCGGCGTGCTGCTGGCGGTCGCCCGGATCGCCGGCGAGACAGCGCCCCTGCTGTTCACCGCGCTCAACAACCAGTTCATGTCGATGAACATGAACGCCCCCATCGCCAACCTGCCGGTGGTGATCTTCCAGTACGCCGCCAGCCCCTTCGAGGACTGGAACCGCCTCGCCTGGGCGGGCGCGGTCCTCATCACGCTGCTCGTGCTGGCGATCAACATCGCCGCCCGCAGCCTGTTCCGCAAATGACCCCAGGCACCATGACCACGACCACGACCCCCATGGATGAACGCACCAAGATCGCCGTGCGGAACCTGAATTTCTACTACGGTTCCTTTCATGCGCTGCGCGACATCAACATGTCCATCGCCGAGAACAAGGTCACCGCGTTCATCGGGCCCTCGGGCTGCGGCAAGTCCACGCTGCTGCGGACCTTCAACCGGATGTTCGAGCTCTATCCCGGCCAGCGGGCCGAGGGCGCCATCGAGCTCGACGGCGAGGACCTGCTCAATTCCCGCCTGGACATCTCGCTGATCCGCGCCAAGGTCGGCATGGTCTTTCAAAAGCCCACGCCGTTTCCCATGAGCATCTACGACAACATCGCCTTCGGCGTGCGGCTGTTCGAGCGCCTGAGCAAGGGCGAGATGGACGAGCGCGTGGAATGGGCCCTCACCAAGGCGGCCCTGTGGAACGAGGTCAAGGACAAGCTCGACCAGAGCGGCAACGGCCTGTCCGGCGGCCAGCAGCAGCGCCTGTGCATCGCGCGCGGCGTGGCGATCAAGCCCGAGGTCCTGCTGCTCGACGAGCCCTGCTCGGCCCTGGACCCGATCTCGACCGCCAAGATCGAGGAACTCATCGCCGAGCTGAAATCCGACTACACCGTGGTCATCGTGACCCACAACATGCAGCAGGCCGCCCGCTGCTCGGACTACACGGCCTACATGTACCTCGGCGAACTCATGGAATTCGGCCGCACCGACCAGATCTTCGTCAAACCCACCCGCAAGGAAACCGAGGACTACATTACGGGGAGATTTGGATGAGACAGGGCACAGGACAGTCCCTGCGGACTGCCCTGTGCCTGTCGAATCCGAGCGGCATGCAAGCCGCGAGGTGGATGAGCTCGGACACAGGACAGTCCCTGCGGACTGTCCTGTGCCTGTCGAATCGGAGCGGCTTGCAAGCCGCGACGTGGAGAGCTGCCCCGGTTTGAGAGTCCCTGCGGACTGTCCTGTGCCTATCGAATCCGAGCGGCATGCAGGCCGCGAGGTGGATGAGCTCGGACATAGGGCAGTCCCTGCGGACTGCCCTATGCCTAGCGAATCGGAGCGGCATGCAGGCCGCGAGGTGGATGAGCTCGGACATAGGGCAGTCCCTGCGGACTGCCCTATGCCTAGCGAATCGGAGCGGCATGCAGGCCGCGACGTGGAGAGCTGTTCCGGCTTGAGGCTACCCCTCCGCATGCATCCGCCGCAGCTCCTTGCGGATCACCTTGCCGGTGGTGGTCATGGGCAGTGACGCCATGAACTCGACCAGGCGCGGATATTCGTGGGCGGCGGCCTTGCGGCGCACGTGCTCCTGCAGTTCGGCGACCAGGGCGGGGGTGCCCTCGTAGCCCTCGTTGAGCACGATACAGGCCTTGATGATCTCGGTGCGCTCGGGATCGGGCACGCCGATCACCGCCGCCATGCGCACGGCGGGGTGGCCCAGCAGGCAGTCCTCGATCGGCCCCGGCCCCACGCGGTAGCCGGCGGTGGTGATGACGTCGTCGCCGCGTCCCATGAACCAGATGAAGCCGTCGGCGTCGCGCTTGCCGCGGTCGCCGGTGAGCAGGAAGTCGCCGGCGAAGCTCTCGGCCGTGGCCCGGGGATTCCACCAATATTCCAGGAACATGACCGGATCGGGGCGGCGCACGGCGATGTGGCCCTCGACGCCCTCGGGCAGGATCCGGCCCGCGTCATCGACGATCCGCACCTCGTGGCCGGGCACGGGCCGGCCCATGGCGCCGATGCGCGGCTCGAACAGCGCGGCGCAGGACGAGACGATCATATTGCATTCGGTCTGGCCGTAGAACTCGTTGATGGTCAGACCCAGGTGCTGGCGGCCCCATTCGATGAGCTCCTTGCCCAGGGTCTCGCCGCCGCTGGCGATGGACACCAGCCGGAAGGGGCCGTGGCGCGCCGGGTCGCCGGCGGCCCGCAGCAGCTTGAGGGCCGTGGGCGGCAGGAATGCGTGGGTGACCCCGTGGCGCGCCATGAGCTCGAGGGCGACGTCCGCGTCGAACTTGGGCAGGCGGCAGGCGAGCACCGGGATCCCGTGGTGCAGCGAGGGCATCAGCACGTCCAGCAGCCCGCCGATCCAGGCCCAGTCGGCCGGCGTCCACATGAGGGCGGCCTGCTTTGGAAAGAAGTTGTGCGAGATCTCGACGCCGGGGAGGTGGCCCAGCAGCACGCGCTGCGCGTGCAGCGCGCCCTTGGGCTTGCCGGTAGTGCCCGAGGTGTAGATGATCAGCGCCGGATCCTCGGCCAGGGTGTCGACCGGGGCGAAGGCGCCGTCCTGGGCCTCGATGGCCTGCCAGAAGGAATGCAGGCCGTGGCCCGGCTCGCTGCTTTCCTCGATGTCGAAGATCGACGCCAGCTCGGGCAGGCGGTCGCGGATGGCCGCGATCTTGGCCGCGCCCTCGCGGTGCGTGACCAGGGCGCGCGCGCCCGAGTTCTCGAGCCGGTATTGCAGCGCCTCGGTGCCGAACAGCGTGAACAGCGGCACGGCGATGGCGCCGAGCTTGTAGATGGCCAGGTGGGCGATCGCCGTCTCGAGCGATTGCGGCAGGAGGATGCCGACGCGGTCGCCCTGGTCCACGCCATGGGCCCTCAGCGCCTGGGCAAAGCGGTCGGACCAGGCCTTGAGCTCGTCGAAGGTGTGGCGCCGCGGCACGGCGCCTGGGGTCTCGATGATCAGGGCGACGCGCCCGCTGCCGTCGGCCCACTTGTCGCAGGCGTCCACGCCGATGTTGTAGTGCTCGGGGATCGCCCAGGTGAAAGACTGTGCGGTCTGTTCGTAATCGGCGCCGGCCTGCAGCATGGGATACCTCTCGGAATGGCTGTTCTGGTTTTCGATGGCTCTTTTATCGTACAGCGAATGGCGCGCGCATCGTACTGCCGCCGGCGCGCGCCCGGGCCGGATGGCGGGCTCGAATGGAAACCGCGGCGCCTCCAGGTGCTGGCGGCGCCGCGGCGGGGGGGCTGCGGCGGATGGCCGGCCCGCCCGGCGAGGGCGGTCGGCGCTCGGCCGTCCTAGTCGATGAGGCTCCAGTCGCCGTCCTTGATCTCGAGCATGCGGAAGGCGCTCAGGTCCAGGCCCATGTGGTCGGTCGGCGACATGTTGAATTCGCCGCCGGTGCCCATCAGGCCCTTGGTGCTCTCGATCGCGTCGCGGACCTTTTCCTTGTCGGTGCCGCCGGCGCGCTTGATGGCGTCGACCGCGATCATCAGGCCGTCATAGGCGTGGCCCCCGAAGGTCGACACGTCGGACTTCCAGCGCTCTTTGTAGGCCTTGCTGTAGGCCGTCACGACCGGCTTCTGGGGATCGCTGTCGGGCAGCTTGTCGGCCACGACCAGGGCGGCGCAGGGCAGGCGCACGCCTTCGGCCGCCTCGCGCGAGAGCTTGATGAACTCGTCCGAGCACACGCCGTGCGCATGGTAGAGCGGCAGCTTGATGCCGAGCTGCTTGTAGTTGCGGGTGGCCAGCGCCGGGCCCTGCCCCAGGCCGATGATGAAGACGGCCTGCGCGTCGGCGTTGTTCTTGATCTTGGTGAACTGCGGGCTCATGTCGGTGTCCTTGGGCCCGTAGGTCTCCTCGGCCACGATCTTGATGCCGTAGTTGCCCACCACGGTCTCGGCCTCTTTCTTGCCCGACTGGCCGAAGCCGCTGGTCTCGGTCACCAGCGCGATCCTGGTGATGCCTTGCTTTTTCATGTCCTCGAAGACCTTCTCGGCGGCCATGCGGTCGGTGTGCGGCGTCTTGAAGAGCCACTTCTTGACCGGATCGATGATCACGACCGCGCCGGCCAGCGAGATGAAGGGAACGCCGGCCTTCTCGACCAGCGGATCCATGGACATGGTCGAGCCGGTGGTGGTGCCGCCGATGATGAGGTCGACCTTGTCGTCGTGGATCAGGCGCTTGGCAAAGCCGTTGGCCTTGTTCGAGTCGCTGCCGTCGTCGTAGTAGACGAGCTGCAGCGGGCGCCCGAGCACGCCGCCGTCCTTGTTGATGGACTCGATGTACATCTCGAGGGTCTTGACCTCGGGATCGCCCAGGAAGGACGCGGGGCCGGTGGCCGAGAGGACCGAGCCGATCTTGATCGGATCGGCGGCGCTTGCGCCGAGGCTGACCATGGCCAAAGCCGCGCCAGCCACCCAGTACTTGATAGTGAATTTCATGATTTGTCTCCTTGAGGGTTGACCAGATTTTCTATGACCAGGGCGATGCCCTGGCCGACGCCGATGCACATGGTGCACAAGGCGTACCGTCCGCCGCGGCGGGCCAGTTCGTACATGGCGGTGGCCACCAGGCGCGCGCCGCTCATCCCGAGCGGGTGGCCGATGGCGATCGCGCCGCCATTGGGATTGACGTGAGGCGCATCGTCGGGCAGGCCCAGGTCGCGCAGCACGGCCAGGGCCTGCGCGGCGAACGCCTCGTTCAGTTCGATCACGTCCATTTGCTCGAGCGTGAGCCCGGTCTGGGCGAGCACCTTGCGCGTCGCGGGCGCCGGGCCCATGCCCATGATGCGCGGCGCGACGCCGGCGGTCGCCATGCCCACCACGCGCGCCCGGGGCGTCAGGCCGTGGCGCCGCGCCGCCTCTGCGGAGGCGAGCAGCAGCGCGCAGGCGCCGTCGTTGACGCCCGAGGCATTGCCCGCGGTCACGGTCATGGACGGCCCGTTGATGCCCTTGAGGCGGGCCAGGCCCTCGAGCGTGGTGTCGGGGCGCGGATGCTCGTCGGTGTCGACGAGCAGGGGCTCGGCCTTGCGGCGTGGGACCTCGACGGGCAGGATCTCGTCCTCGAACCGGCCCGCCGCGTGGGCGGCGGCCCAGCGCTGCTGGCTGCGCAGCGCGAAGGCGTCCTGGTCGGCGCGCGAGATCCCGAAGTCCCCGGCCACGTTGTCGGCCGTCTGCGGCATGGAGTGCGTGCCGTGGGCCTCGTGCATGCGCGGGTTGACGAAGCGCCAGCCGATGGTGGTGTCGAAGATCGCGGCCTGGCGCGACCAGGCCTGCTCGGCCTTGCCCATCACGAAGGGCGCGCGCGACATGCTCTCGACCCCGCCGGCGATCATCAGGTCCGCCTCGCCGGCCTTGATCGAGCGCGCCGCCAGGCCGACCGCGTCCATCCCCGAGCCGCAGAGGCGGTTGATCGTGGTGCCCGGCACGGTCTCGGGCAGGCCGGCGAGCAGCGCCGCCATGCGGGCGACGTTGCGGTTGTCCTCGCCCGCCTGGTTGGCGCAGCCGTACAGGACGTCGTCGATGGCCGCGGCGTCCAGCCCCGGCGAGCGCGCCAGCAGGGCGCGCAGCGGCAGGGCGGCCAGGTCGTCGGCGCGGATGGCGGACAATGCGCCGCCGTAGCGTCCGATCGGGGTGCGTATCGCATCGCAGATGTAGGCGTCCATGTCGTGGCCTCAGTGCTGTTTCGGGCGTTCGTCGAACACGCGCCGGGCCTTGCCGGTCTGGGTGCGCGGCAGGGTGCCGTAGTGCATCACCGTGACCTTGGTCGAGATCCCGATGTTGGTCTTGATGTGGTGCTGGAGGCGCTTGGCGATCCCGGCGATGCGTTCGGGGGTCATGCCGTCGGCATCGTGCTGCAGCTCGCAGCGGATCTCGACGTTGTCGAGGTGGCCTTCGCGCGTGAGCACGATCTGGTAGGTGCCGGCCAGCATCGGATCGCGCAGGATCTGCTCCTCGATCTGGGTCGGGAAGACGTTGACCCCGCGGATGATCAGCATGTCGTCCGAGCGTCCCGTGATGCGCCCCATGCGCCGGAAGCTGCGGGCGGTGGGCGGCAGCAGGCGCGTCAGGTCGCGGGTGCGGTAGCGGATGATGGGCAGGGCCTCCTTGGTGAGCGAGGTGAAGACCAGTTCGCCTTCCTCGCCGTCCGGGACCGGCTGGCCGGTCTGGGGATCGATGATCTCGGGATAGAAATGGTCCTCCCAGACCACGGGGCCGTCCTTGGATTCGACGCATTCCGAGGCGACGCCCGGGCCCATGACCTCGGACAGCCCGTAGATGTCCACAGCGTCCAGGCCGAGCTTGCGCTCGATCTCGCCGCGCATGCCCTCGCCCCAGGGCTCGGCGCCGAAGATCCCGACCTTGAGCGAGATGTCCTCGGGGGCGACGCCCTGGCGCTCGAACTCCTCGGCGATCACCAGCGAGTACGAGGGGGTCACCATGATGATGTCGGGGCGCAGGTCCTGGATGAGCTGGACCTGCTTTTCGGTCTGTCCGCCGGACATGGGGATGACGGTGCAGCCGGCGCGCTCGGCCCCGTAGTGGGCGCCCAGGCCGCCGGTGAACAGTCCGTAGCCGTAGGCGACGTGGCAGATGTCGCCCGGCCGGCCGCCCGCGGCGCGGATCGAGCGCGCCACCAGGTTGGCCCAGTTGTCGATGTCGTTGAGCGTGTAGCCCACGACCGTGGGCTTGCCCGTGGTGCCCGAGGAGGCATGGATGCGGGCGATGCGCTCGCGCGGCACCGCGAACATGCCCATGGGGTAGTTCTCGCGCAGGTCGGCCTTGGAGGTACAGGGGAACTTGGCGATGTCGGCGAGGGTCTTGAGATCGTCGGGATGGACGCCGCGCGCGTCGAAGGCGCGCTTGTAGTGGGGAACGTTCTCGTAGGCGTGGCGCAGCGTCCATTGCAGGCGCTGCAGTTGCAGCGCCGCGATCTCGTCGCGGCTCGCACGCTCGATGGGCTCGAGCTCTCCGGGTTTGGGCTGTTTGACGGGCATGTGGTGTCTCCTGGTGTGCTTGATCGTTCAGGCCTTGGGCGCCGCGCCGGATCCGTTCGCCAGCGATTCGGTGACCTTGCCCTGGATGCGGTGCGACTTGCCCCGGAACAGCGCGATGTCGCGCTGGGTGGTGAGGTTGCGCACGGTGATGTCGTAGACGCCGCTGCGCCCGGCCTGGGCGCGCTCGGCGGCGGTGGCCTGGAGCTCGTCGTTTTCGTGGGCGGGGGCGAGGAAATCGATGTGGCAGGCCGAGGCGACGGTGTTGAGGTCGTAGCTGTTGCAGGCGTAGGCGAAGGCCGTGTCGGCGAGCGTGAAGATCATGCCGCCATGGCACATGCCGTGGCCGTTGATCATGTCGCGGCGCACGGGCATGGTCAGCGTCGCGGTGCCGGGGCCGACCGCCGCCAGCGCCATGCCGAGCGCCTGCGCGGTGCGGTCGCGGCGCCACATGGCCTGGGCGGCGGCCTGTGCGACGGCCTGGGCGGCTTGCGCGGCGCCTGCGGTGGAGGCCTGCGCGGCGCCTGCGGTGGAGGCTTGCGCGGCGCCTGCGGTGGAGGCTTGCGCGGCGCCTGCGGTGGAGGCCTGCGCCGGGCCGGTCTGGATTGCGGATTTCTCAGTCATGGAGGGGCCTTGCGGAATGGATGGCTTGCTGGATCAGCGGCGAGAGCCGGTAGCGGTCCTCGCCGTAGGCGGCGCCGATGTGCCGGATCACGGCGCCGATCAGGGGGGCTCCCAGGCGGTCCGCCCATTCGAGGGGCCCCAGCGGGTAATTGACGCCCAGGCGCATCGCCTGGTCCACGGCGGCGGCCGTGCAGACGCCCTGGTTGACCGCGTCGGCGGCCTCGTTGGCCAGCATGGCCACCGTGCGCATCACGAGCATGCCCGGCACGTCGCCGATACGCGCCACCTCGCAGCCGGCCGCCTGCAGGGCGCCCACGGCGTCGGCCGCCGCCTGCGGGGAGCACTGCCGCGCGGCCGCGATGGCCATGCAGGGCGTTTCCGCGTAGTCCAGCGCCAGGTCCAGCAGGACCGTGCCGGCCTGGGCCTCGGCGTGGGCGCGGTGGGTGGCCGTGCGGCCGTCGGTGAGATGCAGGACGGCCCGCCCGGCCTCCGCGATGCGGCGGTCGGGGGCCTCGGGGGCCCGCTCGTGCGGCACGGAGCGCGCCCGCAGGCGGTCGGCCAGGGCGCGCGCGGCCGGGGCGTCGCCATGGACGACGATGCGGGCGGGCGGCGGGCAGGGGGCCTCGAGCCGCGGCGCGGGCGCCTGGGCCTGCGGCCGGTAGTCGTGGAAGCCCTGTCCGGACTTGCGGCCCAGGCGCCCGGCGTCGACCAGTTCCTGCTGGACCAGCGAGGGCTGGAATCTCGGGTCCTGGTAGAAGGCGTTCCAGACCGAGCGCGTCACGGCGAAGTTGACGTCGTGGCCGATCAGGTCCATGAGCTCGAAGGGGCCCATGCGAAAGCCCCCGCAGGCGCGCAGGACGTGGTCGAGGGTGGCCGGGTCGCCGGCCCGCTCGAGCAGCAGGCGCAGGCCCTCGGCGTAGTAGGGGCGGGCCACGCGGTTGACGATGAATCCGGGGGTGGAGCGCGCATGCACCGGCGTCTTGCCCCAGGCGGCGGCCGTGTCGTGGAGGGTGGCGGCGGTCGCGGCGTCGGTGTCCAGGCCCGAGACGATCTCGACGAGCTTCATGCGCGGGGCCGGATTGAAGAAATGCATGCCCGCGAGGCGCCCGGGGTGCGCCAGCGCCGCGCCGATCGCGGTGACGGGAATGGACGAGGTGTTGGTCGCCAGCAGGCTCTCGGGCGGAAGGATGGCCTCGAGCTCGCGGAACAGCGACTGCTTGGCTTGCAGGTCCTCGACGATCGCCTCGATCGCGAGCGCCGCGGGCGCGAGCGCCTCCAGGCGCGCGGCGGCGGTCACGCGCCCGCCGGCGGCCCGCGCCAGGGCGGGATCCAGGCGGCCCTTGGCGGCCAGGCCCGCGAGCTCGCCCCGGATGCGCTCGGCGGCCGCGGCGGCGGCGCCTTCGCGCGCGTCGTGCAGCAGCACCTCGTGGCCGCCCAGGGCGGCCACCTGGGCGATGCCCGCGCCCATGGTCCCCGCGCCGATGACGGCGACGCGCGCGTGAGTGTCCAGTGCGGCCAAGGCTTCAGTCTCCGGTGAAGCGGGCGGGCCGCTTTTCGCTGAAGGCGGCCACGCCTTCGGCGTAGTCGGAGCTCCAGCCCAGCTCGCGCATGAAGCCCGCCTCCATCGAGAGCTGCTGCTCGAGGGTGTGGGTGGGCGCAGTATGCATGGCCTGGCGGGTGCGCACCAGCGCCTTGGTCGGCCCCTGGGCGAGCTGGGCCGCGATGCGCTCGACCTCGGCGCCGAAATCGGCGTCCGCCACGCAGGACCAGATCAGGCCCCATTCCGCCGCCCGGCGCGCGGGCAGCTTGTCGGCCAGCAGGGCCAGGCCCATGGCGCGGGCCATGCCCACGCGCTGCGGCAGGAACCAGGTGCCGCCCGTGTCCGGGATCAGGCCGATCTTGCTGAAGGCCTGGAGGAAGGACGCCGATTCGGCCGCGACCACCAGGTCGCAGGCGAGGGCGATCGAGGCCCCGGCACCCGCGGCGATGCCGTTGACCGCCGCGAGCGTGGGGACGCGCAGGTTTTGCAGGGCCAGGATCAGGGGCTTGTAGAAGCGCTCGACGGTGCGGCCGAGATCGGGCTGGCGGCCCGACTGTATCTGCATGGCGCGGTCCCCGAGGTCCTGCCCGGCGCAGAATCCGCGGCCGGCGCCGCTCAGCACCAGCACACGCACGCCGGCGTCGTCCTGGATCCGGTCGAGCGCGTGGCGCACCTCGGCGTGCATGGCCTCGGTGAAGCTGTTGAGCTTGTCGGGGCGGTTCAGCGTGAGGCGGGCGATCCCGCCGGCGGTTTCGTAGAGGATGTTGGCGTAGTCCATGGCGGCTCCGTTCAGGCGTGCCGGCGCCGCTGCACGACGCGGAAGCGGTTGGCGACGAAGGCCGAGTCGGCGTAGGAGGCATTGGCCGCCGGGTTGCCGCCGGTGCCGTGGAAATCGGAGAACGCGGCCGATTGGTTGACGAACACGCCGCCCGTCAGGTTGATCGAGAGGGCGACCTGGGCGCGCCAGGAGGCTTGCGTCATGGCCTCGATGACCTCCTCGCGCGTGCTGTAGATCGCGGCGGTCAGCGCCCCGTGGCGGCGCACGATGTCCTCGGCTAGGGCGATGGCGGCATCGGCATCGGCGGCGCGCACCACGAAGCTGATGGGGCCGAATTGTTCTTGCGAATAGTGCGCGGCGTCCGCGGCGTCGCAGGCCACCAGCACCGGCGTGCGCACGCGCGCCTTGGGGTGTTCGGGGTTGTCGAGCGCCCGGGATGCGAGGATGACGCGCCCCATCGCGCCGGCCGAGGCCTGATCGATGCGCGCCAGGGTGTCGCCGGACTGGATGGCCCCCAGCACCGCGAGGGCCACCTCGGGCTTGGACAGGAAGGCCTCGATCGCCGCGGCCAGGTCCTCGCCGACCTGCTCGAAGGTCTTGTGCCCCTCGTCGGTGTCCACGCCGCCGGCCGGCACCACGATGGCCTGCGAGGTGGTGCACATCTGGCCCGAGTACAGCGACAGGGTGAAGGCGAGGTTGCGCAGCATGGCGCGGTAGGCGTCGGTGGATTCGATGACGATGGTGTTGACGCCCGCCAGTTCCGCATAGACCTGGGCCTGGCGGCAGTGCTCGATCAGCCAGTGGCCGAAAGTGTTGCTGCCGGTGTAGTCGATCGACCGGACCTCGGGATGCCGGAACAGCGCCTGCGCCGCCTCGCGGCTGGCGGGCACGCACAGCGACACCAGGTTGGGGTCGAAGCCGTTTTCGGCGAGCACCTCGCGGATGACGCGCACCGTGATGGCCGCCGGCAGGACGACCTGGCCGTGGGGCTTGAGCAGGACGGGGTTGCCGGTGGCGAGGGCGGCGAACAGCCCCGGGTAGGTGTTCCAGGTGGGGAAGGTCGCGCAGCCGATGACCACGCCGACGCCGCGCCCCACGATCTCGTAATTTTTCCGCATCACCAGGGCGGGGTGCTTGCCCTGAGGCTTTTCCCAGGTGGCCTCATGGGGAATGAAGGACATCTCGCGCCAGGCGTAGGCCACCGCCTCGAGGCCGCGGTCCTGGGCGTGCGGCCCGCCGGCCTGGAAGGCCATCATCCAGCCCTGGCCGCTGGTCATCATGACCGCGTGCGCGATCTCGAAGCTGCGGCGGTTGAGGCGGTGGAGGATCTCGAGGCAGACGCCCACCCGGCCCTCGGGCCCGGCCGCCTGCCATTGCGGCATGGCCCGCAGCGCGGCGTCCACCAGCGCCTGCGGATCGCACACCGGGTAGCGCACGCCGAGGTCCGCGCCGTAGGGCGAGGACTCGCCGTCGTGCCAGCCGGACTGGCCCGGCTGGCCCAGCTCGAAGGGGCGGCCCAGGTGCGCCTCGAACGCGGCGCGCCCATCCTCGGGAGCATTGTCCCCGTAGGCCTTGGGGCTGGGCGATTCGGAATAGGGCGACCAGTAGCCGCGCTCGCGGATGGCCAGCAGGGCGGAGTCTAGGGTCTGTCGGTGCTTGTCCAGCAGGGGGTGCGGCATGAGGCCTCCTTGGCGGCGGGACCCGGCTCACCGGGCATTCCCAGGGTCAACGGCCATAACATTACGAATAAATTAGTGTGTTGTCAACGAAATGTATCGCTTTCCAGTGTGGTTATTTCTTATTTAAAGCATCAGTGTGAGGAATCTACGAAATAAAAAACCCTTTCAATAACAGTATATTGCGCATTTTTCCCGGAGGGGGATACCGGGAATATCCCTGGAATATCGCAGGTATAAAGGAAAACCCCAATTCGAAAGCGATACAAAAACTCTTGACACGACATGCTTGTACGTAACATGATGGCGTCGTCCCCGCCAAGGCGGGGCGCCCCCCTTGCCCCACCACGATCCCCATCCACCGATACGGAGGACTTATGTCAAGCAAAGAACGCTATGCGGACAAGATGGAATTTCCGCCCGAGATCCAGCAGCCCAACGTCTATCCGCTGTCCTGGCACTCCAAGACCAAAAAGCTCCAGGAAGTCTGGGAGGCCTCGCTGCGCGAGTACTGGGAACCCGAAAAGCTGCCCTGGGACACGCTGGACGTCGAGAGCTATTCCTGGGAGGAACGCGAGTGCATCGCCTACTGGTGGACGCTGCTGTCGGTCTTCGACGCCTCCGCGCCCCCGGTCTTCGCCGAGGCCCTGATCAAGACCTACGAGGTCCACGAGGAGGACCCCGTGCGCAAGTGCTTCTTCTCGGTCACCAGCGACGAGCAGAACCACGAGATCATGTGCGGCCTGTCCATCACGAAGCTGCTCGGGCATCCCGATCCGCTCACCTACGAGCCCAAGACCGACATCGGCAAGCGCCTGCAAAAGAACGCCCGCTGGCTGTATTTCAACGGCGCGCGCTACTGGAACGGCTACAAGCAGGCCGTGCCCAAGTACGACCTGGCGGTGCTGTTCAGCTCCTTCCTGATGGGCGAGATCGCGGCGGCCACGATCTTCAAGCAGATGTACGAGAATTCGCGCGAGCCGGTCTTCAAAGAGGCCTTCAAGAACATCGGCCGCGACGAGGGGCGCCACATGGCCATCTGTATGGCGGTGATGGAGCGCGACTACCCCGGCATCAGCGACGAGCACAAGGCCACGGTCACCAAGCAGATCCGCGCAGGCTATTTGTTCCTCTCGGCGGTGCTGTTCGAGCCCCCGATGGAATTCTGGGACCTGCCCGAGGACTTCATCGCCAACCAGCGC
>Ga0180216_1000858_pt1 | contig 29017 bp, 48 predicted proteins | sample eDN3rd37CBELigMG_FD_128879 | JGI IMG/M metagenome (GOLD analysis project Ga0180216, IMG submission 128879) | Enriched Miracle-Growth compost microbial communities from Emeryville, California, USA - eDNA 3rd pass 37_C BE-Lig MG (version 2)... ... | reverse complement strand
TCCTCTTCGGCTTGGCGGCGAGCCTCCTCCTCGGCCTTGCGGCGCGCCTCCTCCTCCTCGGCCTTGCGGCGCGCCTCCTCCTCCTCGGCCTTGCGGCGTGCCTCCTCCTCCTCGGCCCTGCGGCGCGCCTCCTCCTCCTCGGCCTTGCGGCGCGCCTCCTCCTCCTCCTCGGCCAAGAGGCGGACCTCTTCGTCGTTGTCCTTCGGCACCGGCGGCGGCGGAACGTCAGCGGACTCGACAGCAGGAGGCGGCAGCGGCTTGTCTGCGACGGCCGACGCGCCGCTCGGTGCCGGCGGCAGTGCCTTGCTCGGATTGGAGGTGATCCAGCGCAGCTCCAACAGCGGGACGGCTTGGTCGGCCTCGAGCTCGGCCGCGTTGAACTCGGGCCAGATCTTGGGATGCAAGGAGATGATGGCCTCCAGCACGATGTTGGCGCCGCCCATGTTCATGAAGCCCAGCGAGGCGGGCATCACGTTGGGCCCAAACACGATTGCTAGGTTCCGCGCCGTCATGAGATTCTTGCTGTTGTGCGATGCGACCTGGGGCGCGCGCGCCGGCATCGACAACGCGGCACGCTCAGTACGCTTCAAGGCCAGTCGCCGCGGCATTGCGCCTCTCCGATGCGCACCTCGTTGAGCAGGTGCGCCACGTAGGCCAGCACGATCTCGTGCGACGCTGGCAACGCCGACACAATGGCCTGCACAGCCTCCAGGCGCTGCTCGTCCGTGGCGCTTTCTGTTGGGCGCGCGCCCGGACCATGGGGTCTGCCGTCATGAGCCCCAACCTTTCACCAGGCCAAACGGAGGAGCACCCCGACGCACCGCGCACGGCGTCGAACAACGACGTAACGGCGTCGGGGAAGAGCGGTGTGGGCAGCTCGCGCAAGTACATCTTCAGCAGCACCGCCGTCACGTGGATGTCCAGGGCGGCCAGGTCGACCGGCTCGCCTGCGCCAAGATCACTCGATGCCATCCAGCATTTCGGCTGGTTAGACCGTACCCGAGGCTCACGGCGTCGCGCCGGAGCCCCCGTACCGCGATGCAGCTTGTTCTTGGTCTGCTGGAGCACAATCGCCGACGGCGAGCGGCGGAAGATGCCCTCGACCAGCAGACCTGACCAGAGCGGAGGCTTTAATTCAACCGGTTCTGGCTGCACATGAGCATCGCCTGCCACGCCCGCCATTCTCAGTCACCTTACGAACCTTCCGCGCGAATGTGCTGCACCAGCAGCACGAGCACCCGGGAGAGCCGGCCGTCCGCCACCATCGCCTACATCCGGCGTCGGCCACCAAGCGAGACATGGGCATGCCCCAGCGTGAGTTCAAACAAACCAACCTTCATGGACACCGCGGCGCCGGTCCGCCGTCCGCACGTCGAGGGAGCGACCAAACTCGCCGGGCCCGTTCAGCGGGCCGGCATCTTCCCGGCTCTTCGGCGCCGCGGCGGGCGCCTTGGACGGCTTGATGGCCTGGTCGGCCTTCCACACTTCGTCGGGAATGTCCAGCTGCTCCAGGCGCACATGCTGCGCGAGCTCCTCGAGCTTGTTGATGTAGACAATCTTCTTGATGAACTTGGAGCTGTGGCCAGCACCGCCGTACCAACAGCCGCCGTAGACCTCAGCATGTACGTGAGTACGCTGGGCGGCGCGCCGAGCGACGCGCGTCGCTACGTCGCAGACCTGATGAAGAACTCGGCAAAGGACAAGAGCAGCTTGTGCCAGAAGGACGGGTGGACGACGTACAAGTTCTTCAAGTTCTTCTTGTACCTGCACCGCCGCGGCGTCACGCCCGTCGCGTCCAGCGGCGGTGCCGCCGTCAGCCATGGCTTCGCCATAACTGGCACGAAAGCAGCGCGGCAACGCACTTGCGGTCCAGCAGGTTGTAGGCCTGCCGCAGCCAGCCCCACGACAGCTTGTACTTCATGCCCGAGTACAGCAGGACAATCACGTAGTCGCTCTCCACATACGGATCCAGCTGCTTCACAATGTAGCTGCACCGTCCCAACGCAAGCAAAGAGCCCGCGGTCGCAGTGAGCACTTGCACTTGCCAGCGCAGGCCACGCGGGCCCCCGCCGCACCGGAGCAGCAGGTCGTAGTCGACCGCCTTGGGATCTGGCATGCGGCTGGCGGCAATGACCAGGACCGGCCGGCTGGCGAAGTCGACGCCTGCCCATCCCTCGCACAACTCGTGCCGCGTGCGTGGCATGAGCCAAACCTCGGTGCCGACTCTCCGCGTCCGGGGGCGCCCCGCGTACCGCACTGCTGGATGACCTTGAGGTCGCGGAGCTGGGCGTCGTCCTCCGTGGCGGCTGCGGCCGCGGCCGTGGGCGCCGCCGCCGGCGCGGCAGCCGCCGCCGCGGCAGCCGTTGGCGCAGGCGCGTCGGCCATCGCGACGCCGCAAAAAGCTGAAAAAAGAACAACTGCACGTGACTTTTTGGCGCGTGACGACGTTCACGTGACCCAATGGCCACGTGATGAAGTGACGTCATAGAAGCCACGTGGCGCTCACTTTTTCTTTCCTCTTTTTCCTTTTTTCCTCTTTTCTTTTTCCTTTTTCTTTCGCGGGCGGCGGCCGTGCTCCGTAGCCGCACGCGGCATGTTGTGGGCATTGTGGCAGCTACCGGTCTGCTACTAGCTGAGGCGTAGCCGCACTGCGCGCACGTCTTTGCGCTCTCTTCCCTTTCTGCCCCTGTCTTCGCGTATCTTTTCCTGGCCGCTCGTGGCGGGAAGGAGCATCATGGACCGCGACGGTGCTCGGTGACGGGCGGCCCCCGCGGGCGTTTTTTGGCCTCACCGCATTCACCTGCAGCACACGTCCACACGCTGCAACCCATGGCAAGGTATGCCGCCAGTTTTTTGGGATGGGGTGGAAACGGCAGCTATGACGAGCCAGAGAATTTTAAGGACTAGAGTTTCTGAAAAGGAATTGGTGATTAGAACCTTCTCCGCACACCGAGCTACTTTCGTTTTCGTGGAAGGCGTGGGTGGGCGGCGGCGTCCGGCGCGTGACTGACCCGTGGTCGGCCCTATTATTCTTTCCTTCCATTTTTATCGCAAGAAAAGGCCGTGCAAGGCTCGCAGCCGTCGGCGCCCTCCATTGGTACGTGCCAAACGCAGGTGTTTTTAGGGTAGGGTCACTGGGCGGGCTTTGCGTGGATGACTCGCACTGGGCACTGAGGTCTCCTCTGATGCCACTTGCATAGTCGTAAAGACGCCTGAGCACTGCCCGCCTAGTTGTTGTCGTCGGGGTGGTGGGGCGTGCATTGGACATTTTTCTAGGAAGGGCCGTTGTATGTTGCCGCACCCGTTAACGCCATTCCCTACCTCGGTGTTTTGGATGGTTTCTTTCGTTTGGATAGGGCACGCCAACGTTCACCCGGCGGGCAGCACCACGCAGCGCGCGACGAACAGCACCATGGGTATGTTGCCATTCCTTCTCTCTGCCCCCCTTACCCCAGCGTGATGCTAGAACAAAATAGATGACGAGTCCGATCCACGTTATGTGATGCGGACGACTTTCCTGTTCCTGACTGGACCCTCTCCGTTTCAATGCCCATTTGCTTGTTTGCCTGCGGGGCTAACCGCGTTTATCTGACCGTTCGTGCGCATCTCACTATTGCAGGCGCCCAACCAACGCCTTCAGCCGCCGCCACACCAGCACGGCGCGACAATGGTACGTTGCGCTTGAGTGTGTTGGAGGAGCGGGAGGGCGCACCGCGACGATGATACAACCAAACGAGCAAAAATGAGACAAGCATATGTCTTAGTCCTTCGGGGCGTTGCTGAAAGCCGTTCTAGCTGAGCGGATTGCGGATACGGGGGAACGGGGAGAAGGGCGTTCCACGTCATTTAATCTAACCATAAAAGTTGTAGTGGTAAATTTCATCCACACGTCGCAGAATGACGCCTCTGCCGCGCAGCAAGCACGGCAACGATGCTTGCCCGCAAGTTCCCAGGCTTGGTATGGCCCAACATGCACCCTTTGCGACTCCCTTGCGGCACTCCACTTTCTCCGGCCAAAAGTTTTGAGTGATGATACCCATTTCTCACGACGGTCAACTTAGCCGCAAGGCGGCGTTGATTAAACTGCCTTAAAGGCACCCATCTGACACTATTTTTGGCCCCTCCTTTCTCTATCATCTAGTTCCATCCCTCGTCTCTGCCGTGGCGTCGTGCTGACCTTTAAGCTATTGTGCTGCCTGGTGGATGCGTTTCGGTAGGCTTGCCTTCGAGGACCACGTCGAGCTGCAGCGAACGATCTGTACAGTGCTACTTTACACAATGCATGGGCTACAGCAGTTACATGGTGTTACAGTAGTATGCGGCGTCCTCAGAGCCGCTTGAGGTGGCAGGCAACTCGATAGAGGCGGTCACAGCGGGCGAGGCGGGCGAGCTGGCGCCACTGGGGGGCGATCGGCTCGACTGGCGGTGCTCCGGCCGCGGCTGCGTCGGCAATCTGGGAGAATCACAACGTCCTTCACTCAAAGCCCACCAGTGAGTGCGCAACAGCCTGCAGCCTGCATCCGTCCGGCGTTGAATCCGAGCGTACGCAGGCGGCGGTGAGGCTTCGGCGGCGGGGTCAGGGGGGAGGTAGCGACGGATCAGCTGACGCGCCTCCGCCAGTGCGGCGTCGCTGGTGGCCGTGCGCGGCGCGGCACCGCTGTTAACGAGGTCCTGCAGCTCCTCTGCGCGTTGCACGTACTCGTGGCACTTGGCCGTCAACGCCTGCGACCGGGCCGGCGTCTCGTCTTCGAACCGCAACGGCCAATGCTGGCTGTGATCATGCGGCGTTAGGGCCGCGTCAACATATTGCTCCCTTCGCGACGCTCCCATACAGCGGGCCGCGACGGTGATGTAGGCGATGCACTCGCGGTACAGCAGTAACGCCGCGGCCGGCGACGCGCCGCTTTCGTCCATACGCACAGCATGATGCGCGAGCGCGGTGCCCTTCTTGATGCAGTCCGGCGCTGCATGCACGCCACCGCGGCGGCCACATGCGGCAGCAGAGTCGTGAGGGCCGAGTGCGTCGCCAACTGCGCCATGCGTGCGGCGGAACGTACAGGGGCGGTGGGCGAGGTCCAGGTAGGGGTCGGTGAACAGCTCCATAAAGTCGATGCGGCGGTCGGGATCGCGCTGCAGCAGCCTCCCTAGCAACGCGCACGCGCCCGAGGAGATGCCAGGCCGCTCGGGCATCCGGATCTGCTCGGTCACGATGGGCAGCAGGCGCCCGCGCGGGTTAGTCGCAGGATCCTGGCCCGCACAAAGGCACGCCCCGTGGCAGACCTCGTCCGGACTCGTGAGCTTGGCCAGCAGATCCGCCTCCGTCTTGGACATGAACAACGGCTGCCCAAAAAGCATTTCTGACGCGCACGCACAGACATGGAAACAGCGTGCCGCGTCCGTGCGCACCTTAGCATTCGAAGCACACATGGCACAGCCGCTTCACCGCGTACCGTAAAAGATGGCGCCAATGGACCACAGGTCCACGCGCGCGTCGTAGCGCCGCCGGGTCACAATCTCGGGCGCCTGGATGCGGCCTGCGCGAGGACAACGTCGACAGCCCCATGAGCGCCGCAGTCGGCCGGACCGAGTCCAGGGCCATGGATGCGGGCGCGGACCATGTAGAGCAGGCTGCCGTAGCGGCCCGACATGGTGGCACGGTCGTTGTGCTGCGCCGCAAAGCCAAAGTCGCCAATCTTGAGGATCGGCCACGGCGGCGCCGCGGTCGCCCGGTGCGCCAGCAGCACGTTGGCCGGCTTGAGATCGCGGTGCACCATCTTGTTGACGTACAGGTACCACAGGCCCGACGCTGTCGCCGCCGACCCACTGCCAGCGCCCAATTAACGTTAGGGCGCCTGCACCACGGGCAATGAGCCAACGGGCTTCGGCCGCGCACCGAGTTGCTGGAGGCACGAGAGCGCCAGCGCTTCCTCCAGCGGCGCGTAGACGCGCAGGTAGCGCGCCAGGTCGCCGCCGGCGCAGTACTCGACGATAATGTACACCCACCGCTCGTTGAACTGCGGACCAGGGGGGCCGCGGCCGCGGAACGGTCTCCCCGGGGCATCGATCAGTGACGGCGGCCACCGCAGTGCGTCGGGGAAGCGCCAGCCGACCTGAAAGTCGCGAAAGGCCACAATGTGCTCGTGCCGCAGCCGCTTCAGCACGGCGATCTCGTCGGCAATGGTGCTGCTCTGGGCGTGCGTCCGGAGGCGCTGGCGGTCCAGCCGCTTGATCGCCACGGCCTCGCCCGTCGCCTGCGGACGCGCGCGAGATCTCGCCGGTGTCCATGGTTAGCCGCCGGCTAGCTGGACGGCACGCGCCGGCTGCCCGGCGTACCTTGTGCGTGCCGCGGAGCACCTCGCCGTAGGCGCCACGGCCCAGGACGCCGCCGATGCTGTACGCCTCCATGGCCAACGCTGCAGGCTGGCGACGCCCGCCGCGGCGCGCGTCCTATGACGTCATGGCGGTCTGGGGGCCTCGCATGCACACATGCGTGCAGGGGGGCGGTCTGCTACGCCGTTGCTCGCAGTCGGCGCCACTGGCACAGCTACATGGCCAGCTGTTGTACAGTGCGCTGTACAGCGCGGTGGCAGTGCCTTTGTACATACATACAGGAAGGTTGGCGTCTTTACAGCTCCATGCAGGCGAGATCGCCTTCAACCAAGCGCAGCTCTGCGAGGAGGGCCAGCGACGCCGCCTTCCAACCCTCCGAGTCAGGTGCCTGGCCGCGATCGCGACCGCACAAGGTTGACGAGGGCCCGCGTACCGCGGCGGGCAAACTCGCGCAGGCTCAGGGCCGCATCCAGCGCCATGGACGCCGTGCGACGCGCTTGCGAGATCCTGCCGGCAGCACGGTATCGAATGGCAAGGCGCCCAACGGCTCTCAGCATTGCACGCCCCCGCCTCCCCGACGACGCGACTGCGTCGCACGTACTCGCGCTGCTCCAGTTGCGCCGGAATCCCGGCCAGCTGGTCCTCAATGTCGGCGAGGCCGGCATGCAGCGGGTGGAACGTGGCCAGATGCGCCGTCGACGTGCTGCACAGATCGCCGCCGACCACGGCGAAAAGGTTCAAGTGAGCCTTGGCATGCCACTTGAGAATCAGTGCTGTGAGGCTCGCAGCCTACCGGGCGCCCTCTGGCCGCGAGTTGGCCGCCACCTTGGCGCGCTGCAACCGATGGATACAGAACGGATCGGCGCACAAGACTCTGGTCAGCAGCGTTCCGTTCCAGCACGCCGAATCCCCTCTGAGCCAGCCGCACCGTGTACGCGGCTTCGACGGTCTTGGCCACGCTCTGCGCAACGGCGCGCGCGCTCGCGGCGCGGGCCAGCACGGCGTTCCGCCGCGCCTGCGCGACCAGCAGCGTCGATAGCGCCCGCCCGCGCGTCGCGCGCGGCGCGGGCCCAAAGGGATGGCAGCCCTGGATCCACGTCACGTCGGCGGCGTCGGCCACCGGCAGGATGCCACCGAGCACGTCCAGCAGCGCCGCCTGCAGCGGCGCCAGGGCGTCGGCCTGCGTAGAGCTCGCTTGCAGCACCATTACCGAGTCCGAGGCGCTGCTTCGAGTGACCGAGCGCACTGTTCGCGGCGAAGGGTGAGCATCGTATGCACTGGCGGAGAAGCGTGGCGCCGCACGTACGCGGCCACGGTGGTGCCGTCGGCAAAGGCGAGGCCGTCGACGGCATCCGCCAGCGAAAAGAGCACGATGGGCACCTTGTGGGCGCCCGTCTGGCGGATGCTGGCGGCTTCGCGCAGCGCGGGCCGCAGTTCGGCCAGTGCATCGCCGCCCTCCGCCACTGCGTCCGCATCCGCTCCGTCGCTAATGTCGGCCCTCGGTTCCACGCCCAGGTCGACCGGCTCGCTGTCGTCCACGTTTTCCAGCAGCAGCTCGCTCAGAATGTCGCCGCTGTGCGAAATGTGCCACTGCAGTACGCTGGCATCCAGCCGCGCCTCCCTGTCGCGGCATGCGCATGTGGCATGATCGAGCGGCACGGCGCGTGAACCGGCCTGCGCTCAGGCGAGCTACGTTACATACGCCGAGCGTACCCTTGGCCGTTCACGCTCTTCGCACTCTGCAGCGCAGCGGCCAGCCGGGGGTGCTGGTGCAAGTCGCTCGTCACTGAGACCAAACCCAGCAGCCGACAGCCGCGCAACGCGAGCCATGAATGGCTTGCCGCGGCGATTGCCGCCGCGGACCAGCGATGACGTACCAAGCGGCAGCCGCACGACTTGGCGAGACGGCACGATCTGCCGCACATAGGCTTCCAGCTCTGGCGCCGTCGCCGACTGGTGCGCGGGCGCGCCGCCGACGATGGCGCTGAGCGGCACAAAGCGGTCATGGTTTCGGATCACCACAACGGGCATCCACAGCTGCACGGGCAGTGGAGCCGGAAGCACGCCTTTGCCGTGAGCAATCAAGCAACCTGGATACCGCACGCGTGCCAGTCGCCGTGTACCGTGGCGGGGTCCACGAGCGGCTGCATGCCCAAGTCGGGCATTGCGAAGCGGTACACCGCGCTCTCCACGGCGGCGGCCAGCCGCGCCAGGAACGCGCTGTTCAGGCGCGCGTCGCTGACTGCCTGGTCCACCGTCATGGCGTGCACTTGCTGGCTCCTGCCGGCCAAGAAGCGCGGCAGGCTTGGCGCGTGGTTCACCGCGCCCGCACTCTCTGGCGCATGTGCTGGAGGCTTTCCACATACGGTGGAGCACCGGCGCCAGGTGTTGGTAACTCATAGACTGCCGCGACGCTGTGGCAGGGCGCCGTACGCTGGTAAGGTTCGGCTTGTACGTCGATGACCAGAAAGTGGCCCGAGCCCACAAACGCCGACGCCAGCAGCGGATCTGCAGCGTGGGCTGGGCGGCAGGTGGGGCGTATGCGGTTATTGGACCGCTGCGGCCACAGGGCGCCACCTTGACTCGCCTACCGTTCGGATAGTCGTAGCCGTAGCCGTAGCGCACATGCTTGGCGCCGCCCGCCACGGCGTCCGCGACAGCGTGCTCCGGCTCGACCGAGACGGTGCTGAACACAATGCTGGGCTCTGGGTTCACCAAGAAGACGACCATCTCCGACTGCGCGGGGGGTGCGGTCGGTCGTAGCACGACTTGGTAACATGGCTGGGAATGTTAGGACCAAGGCCGGACCCGCAGCAAGCGTCCGCGCAACGGCGCACCTTGCTGTGGTGCTCGCCTTCGCTGTCGCGCTCGTCCACGACCGGCACGCCGCCCTGCGTCTCAAGTTTCAAAACATCCAGCAGGTACTCGTACGCCGGCATGAGCGCTTCCAGGTCGAACCAAGTGACCTGTCGCACTCCCCCGCCGACGTCGCGCGTAAGGCTGCCCCGCGAGTCAGCAGGCCGACTGGGACCTGCGCAACGGGCGCCTAGCGGGCCGCACCGGCTGGCCGTTGACGACGCTCGTCCGCTTCGCCAGGCGCATGGCGTCGTAGAGCCGCGCCCACGTCGACGTCGTCAGGTGCAGCACCTCAAACTGTGGCGCAAACTGCACGCCGACCGAGAGGTCCGCGTGGCCACGTATGGTTGGCATGCGCGGCGGCACGGCCGCCTCCAGCTGCGACGGGCGAGCGGCGCGGAGGCGCTCGCGGACGGTTTAGCGTGACCCTTCTGGCCAGCACGGGCCCGTGCTCCCGGTCTGGCACGCACCCATGCGTGCAGATCCTCGTGCGGGACGTGCCACCGAAGCGCGCCGTCGCCGTTCAGGCCGAGCATGACGACCTTGGTGGTGACATGGACCGTCGGCGTCGGGTCGGCCTGGTGCGCCGCAACGAGGCCCCTACCTCAGAGATCGTTGGTCCCCGGCGCCCTCGTGCGACCGCTGCCGCGCCAGCCAGGTCCCGTACCTGCTCCGACGCGTGCGCCCATGCTCCCGCCACGGCCGCTAGGACGGCGAGGACGACGGCGGCGGCTGCATGGCGCCGGCGGCTGCGCGGCGGCGGCGGCGGCGCCATCGTCGCTGGCGTCGGCCAAGGCGCCATGTCGCAGTGGCCGCCGCGGCTCATCCGGCGTTCGCTCTTTGTGTTACGTAGTGAAGCTCGTCCTTCTTTCTGTGGGCGGACGGCATTGGAGGAACTAGGGTGGCCCACTGCAGACGCAGGTAGGACATGCAACGGCCACGCCGCGGTGAAGACAAGGGAAAGGCAGCGGATGGGGCACCACCAACACAGGCGTGTGCCGAGCCGTCCCAGCATGGATGGCACAGGACCGCATGGACCCCTCGGCGTCACAGTCGATACGGGGGAGTGGCCCCCACAGGCCATGTATGCACCGCTGCATGGGCGTGGGCCAGGCTGCATGTATGGTACATTCACGGCGTTCACGCAACGTTCACGGGCTATGTACAGCGAGCGACGACGCGGTCGCTTGGATCATGGTACACCTCGGCTGTCACGGCCGCTCCGACTTGCCAATGGCGTGGAACTTGGCGTCGTCGCTGATGATGGGCTGCGGCCGGTTCTTGAAGACGTACTTTTGCGAGATGACCGCCACGACCTCGTACACGGGCGGCTGCCCTTCTTCGCTCGCCGGCCGCTTCGCCATGACCGCCAGCGGCTTCTTGAGCGGCGCGACCTTGCCGTCCAGCCGGTGCTGGCCCAACGTCAGAACGGCGTTGCCCTGTGGCGCCACGAGCCCTCGACGCGGCGGAACCATATAGGGAACGTCAGTGCAGAGGGGGCCGCACAACATGGCGCTCTCTTTCACGCGCGCGTACGTTGGGCTGCACCACGATGTCGCCGGTGGTGAGACCGCTCAGGTCGTCCGTGTTGCTCTCGATGGAGCCCTGCAGGTCCAGCAGCGCCCAAGGCACGCCGTCCGGCCGTGCCCGCACGACGATCTGCACCATGGTGGCGGCGGTGCTGGCGGCACACGCCTGCCAGCCAACCAATAGCCTTGGAGTTGCTCAGTGCGAGAGGCGACCGCTATGACAGTTCTTGTCCCAACGCAGTGCGTCTATACCACCGCCTATGTTCTTGCCCCCCTGGGGGGTGTTACGCCCTCGACGTTTCCTTTGCGTATTACGCCCGGTGCGCTTGCTGCCCTCAGCGCTTACGGCCTACGTGGTTCCTGGGCTTCCTATGGCGCGTCGTCGTCTCCGTCGCTTTTCGCTCGTCGTTTTTTTTCGCGCCAAAACTTTTCTGACCCGCCACAATTCAAAACTGACCCGCCAAACACAGCGCGATGGCGGCGGCCAACGACGGCGGCGGCGGCGGCGGCGGCGGCGGCGGCACGCCCGCGGCACCGCAGCCACCGCCTCCACACGAGCAGCAACAACAGCCGGAGCAGCCGGAGCAGCAAGAGACCCGTGAACGGCCCAACCCGTATCTGCAAGAACGGTCAGGGAGCGGCCTCCAAGGGACAGGCCGCCGCGCCCGCCTCGACGTCGACGCGCCGCCCGAAAAGCGGCCGGCCACGCTCGGCCACCGCCCGCGATGGGCCAATGAGCCCGCAGAAGACTTCAACGACCGGCCGCGGGCCGGTGGGCCGCCCACGCGGGGACGCGGCCGGGGCCGAGGACGCGGCGGCGCCCGTGCCATCCCTCGGAGTAAAGACGGCGAGGAGGAGGCGTACGACGGGCCTGGCCGGTTCATTTACGGCAACTACGACCGCTACTATGGCTACCGCACCCTCGGCGCGGAGGACGACGCGCGGCTGCGGCTGCTCGACCCGGCCTGGTTTCGCGGCAAGGACGTGCTGGACATTGGCTGTAACACCGGCATGCCCACCATTGCCATCGGTACGGGCGCAGGGAACGGTAGTCGCCGGGTGGCCACGGACCCAGCTTATGGCGACTCGCTTCTCCCTTGAGCTAGCCTTGCACACCTTGCAGCCGTGCGGTTCGAGCCCCGGGCGATTGTCGGCGTCGATATTGACGCGAGCCTGGTGGCCCGTGCCGAGCGAAACCGCGACGTCCAGGCGTCGCTGATGGAGCCGCTGGACGTGTGGCTGGCGCGGCCCGAGCCGCGGCCGCCGCGCGACCCGGCCTACTTTCCGGCCTCGTGCCCGCTCTCACAAGGGCTGCTGCCCACGCTGCCGCGCGAGGCGATGGACCTGGCCGCGGTGAGCACGGGCGTGTTCCCGTACAACGTCGAGTTCATCGCGGGCGACGTTGTCAACACGGCCACGGCCGCCGACGCGCGACAGTACGACACCATCCTTTGGTACGCCCGCTTTGCCCGCTCGACATGGTGCAGATGACGCCCGCGTCGCTCATGCGGGCGCGCGGCATCGGTTCGTCAAGCTCTTGCCCGCAGCTGGTCCGTGACCAAGTGGGTCCACCTAAACTGGGGCGACGACGGCATCCGCAAACTGTTCGCCAAGGTCTTTGCGCTGCTCAAGCCCGGCGGCCGGTTCATCCTGGAGCCGCAGGCGTACTCGTCCTACTACCGCCGCAGCCGCCTGACGCCGGTACGCCGCTGGCCTGCCAACCTCCACGTGCGGCGGAGGCCCGTGCCCACGTTCAGTGTTGCTGCTTCATCTGGTGTGTCGGCCATGCACAGGCCATCCAGGCCAACTATCGGGCCATCCAGCTGCGGCCAGAGGCGTTTAGCACCTACCTGCTGGAGACGGTTGGCTTCAAGGCTGTGCAGGACTTGGGCACGCCGGACCATGCGAGCAAAGGTACGGGCGGCCCGTCCAGAATCTCCTTCCCAACGCGTGGACTGACCACTGCCTGTATCGGCGGCGGCTTCGGGCGGGCGCACAGGCTTCCAACGTCCCATTTTGGTGTTCACCAAGTAACCAGGCTACACTGTACAGCAGCATTACATGTACAGAACCGTCAACAAAATTGCGTCGAGTTGGCTGGACAGATGGGCTAGACAGATTGTACACCAAGCCTATGAACAAAGCAGCGGGCGTCCACCGGCGTCTCGGCGGACGCGCGCGACGCGCCCACCTCGCGGGCGCGGCGGGACACGACGCTCCGTTCCACCAGCGCGGGCGAGGGCTCGCCCACGATCGCGGGGTCCTGCGCCGCCAGCGTCTGCCGGAGCCGCCGCAGGGCATCCGCTGCCGCGCTCTGGTCACCCGCATCCGCCATCGAAGAAGGGTGGAGGCCGCGTAGCCCCATGGCCGCCGGGCCCGGCCTGGGGGCCGTTCGGGCCGCCCGGTCGACTTCCAGCACGTACGCGCTGACAGCCCGGCACAGCGCGGCGTGGGCGTACTCGCGGTGCGTGCGGCTGTCAAGCGCCGCGGTGACATCGGCCGCCACGAGCGCGGCCAGGCCTCGCAGGTGCTCCACGGCTGGATCCCGCGCGGCGCTGGCCTCGGCGGCGACCACGACGGACGGCCGACGGCGGGGGGCCCCGTCCGCCAGCGCCAGCGCGCCGGCCAGGCCGGCCCCGTCCGGCGACGCGACGCTGACCGGCGTCGACGGCCCCGACGCCGCCGAGGGCGGTGGCGGGACGCCCGGCCGGTCGGCCAGCGCGGCCGCCTGCCGCTGCGCGCGCGCGCAGGCCGCAAACACCTGTGCCTGCGCGGCGACGGCCTCAGCCCAGGCGTGCACGGCAGCGGTGCCGCCGTCGGCCGCGGTGGGCCGCGCTGCCTCGAGGGCGGCGAGGCTGCGGGCCGCGAGTTCGCAGGCCGCCTGCAGATCGGCTGCGAGCTGCGTCTGGGCGTCCAGCCACGCGTCCCAGCGCGCCTGGCGCGTGGCAACGGCGCGCGCGCTGGCCTTTTCGTGCGGTAGAGGCCGGCCGTTGCGGCCCGGTGCGGGTCCCAGCGGGCTGCCGATGCCGCGGAAGCCCTGCGTCGGCGTCGCCGCAACGCTCGGCGACGTCCATCCGGACCACCCGCTGCGGCTGCTGCGGCCGCTGGCCGCGAGCCCGGTCGTCAGGATCGAGGGGCTGTCCACGCCGTCGCCGCTCTCGCTGTCCGTGCGTGCTCGCGCTACGGCGATCCGCAGGTCGGCGGCACTACGGGTCGGCCCCGCCACCGGCGGCGGCGATTCCGGCGGCGGCGTCGCGCTCCAGGGCGGCGGGTCGTACGGCGGCAGGGCGGCCCAGGCTGGCAGCGTGGGCGGCGTGTCGCTGAACAGCCGGGCGCGCGTGCCGCTCCGTGGCGGCACCGTTACAGTCGCCGGCGACAGCGGCGACGGCCGCGGCCCCGCCAGCGGCGACGCGGGCGTGCCGACGGCGCGCGGCGGCCGTGAATGCCACGGTGATGGCGGCAGCGGCGGCTGCGCCCACGCCCCCGGCGATAGCGGCGCCAGCGGCGGCGGCGGCGCCGGTCGCGCCGCGGCCGACATTTTGTTGGCGCCAAAAATTTAAACACGGGTGATGGCGCATCACGCAACTGGCTGCTGTACACACATGCCTCACGCACTCAGCGCTGCTATGGTACAGGTGGGATACAGGTGGCGCAGGGAAGGGCGGCCACGACGGCCTCGATGGCCTGCAGGTTGGCGGGGCTTTGGTAGTGTACATGGTGCAGGAGGTCGGCCACGCCGCGGAACGGCGTGAGCTCAATCCTCGCCAGGTTCTTGGCGCGCCGCATGCCGCTGGCCAGATCTGTGCGTCGCATCCACGCCAGCATGAAGAGGCACCGGTCAGCGCACGGCCCATGCCACCCTGCCCCGTTGGGCGGGGCCGTACCGGGCGTGAGCAGAAAGTCCGTCAGGTGCAGCTCCCGCAGGGACGGCAGATCGGCGAGCGTGCGGCCCAGCGCCGTAAGCGCCGGCACGGGCTGGTCGGCGCCTTCGAGGTCCGGCGTCGGCAGGCCCGTCAGGCCGAGCACCTCCAGGGAACGGAGGCGCGCGAGCGCTGCGAAGAGGTCGGGCGACCACGCCGTGCACACGCCCACGCGCAGCTCCTTCAGGCCCGGCAGGCCGTCGATGATGGCCTCCCACGCATCGGGGTCGGCGGCCGCGCCCTCGGTCAGGTACCGCAGCGACAGCGACGTCAGCCGGTCCAGGGAGGCCAGCCCCGCCAGCGGCGACTCGAGCGCGAATGCTGGCAGCGCAAACGGACGCTGCGCTTCGAGGCGCCACGTCGTGGCGCTGGTGGCGGCCAGCAGCGGCGCCAGCTGCACCGCCTCGCCGGGCGCCACCAGCAGGTCCTGCGGGGGTTGGAAAGAAACGCCCCGCCGCATGTGTCTGGTCAGCCTAGGATCGCGCTTCGCCGAGCTCGGTCCGACTCTTACCAGAGCGGCGAGGCCGGTCAGGGGCGCCGGGCTGCGAAGTTCGAGCAGGGCTGCCACGGCGGTCGCGGGCACGGTAACCAGCACCAGCTCCAGCGGCGGCATCGTGGCCGGGCCCTTGGTGCGGCCGCGCAGCGACTGCAAGCTGCCGTCCCAGGCGGCCGCCGCGCTGCCACGGTTGCCGGTGAAGCGCAGCACCAGCGCGCCGGCGTTGTGGCCCCGCGCCAGGTCCAAGAGGTGCCGCAGCGGGATGGCATTCGCAAATTCCACCACGACGCGGCGCCACTGGATAGAACGCAACGCACATCCGCATGCGCGCCGTGTGTGAGCGGGGCTCAAGACCGGCCAGCTGTGCAGGTGGCGCGAGCCGCCTACCATGCTGGGGTCGCGCAGCACGTGCTGCCAGGTGCGGCTGACCCGCATGCAGCGCACGCGGTCAAACACGCTCAGGAATCCCAGGATGTGCGCAAGCAGCTCAGTGGGCAGGTCGCTGATGGTCGTGTGCGGCATGGTCGGCGGCGCCGCGTTGGCGGGCAGCCGCAGCCGCTTCGGGGTCGGCATCGGGGCCAGCTGCTTCTCCTGCGCGCGGCGGTTCTCTGAGCGCAGCAAGCACCGGCCCCACCAACGCCTCGCTGTCCCCCACACGGTGAGCTGGCGCGCGCATGCCCCCGCCTTGGCGCCCAGCGTGGTCAGGGGCACGCACGCGGTCGGTCGTCGTCGACGCGGGCGCAGCTGTCGCAGATGTACGACTTGAGCGACCGCGCTTGCAACGCAGTCAGGTTGACACAGGCCGTGTGGTACCAGCCGTCGCACAGGTCGCATTGCACCATGAGCCCCTCGCCCTCGCCGCCGCAGACGCAGACGAGGTCGCTGCCGTCGTCGTCGTTGCTGCCGTCGCTGTCGCCCACGTCGTCCTCCTCGTCAGCCCCCTCCTCTTCCGCCTCCTCGTCGCGGCTGGAGCGGCGGTGGTCGCGTGGCCGCTTGTGGCTGCCGTTGGCCCTGCTGGTGCTGCTCGTGCGCGTCGTTGCCCCCGCCTTGGCCGGCGCCGGCAGGTGGGACGGCGCCGACGGCCGGCGCACGGTGCTCTTGGCGATGCGGAAGCCCGTCTGGAAGGCGCCGCTCGTCGGCGTCAGGCACGGCGTGAAAGTGTGGGTGTCCTGGTGGTACTGCCGTGTCACGTAAAACACGCCCGACGCCCGGACGCGGCCGCTGGCGCTGCCGAAGACGACCGCGGCCGGGCCGACCAGCGCGGCGACCGAGTTCGTATCGACGAGCTCCGAGGCAAAGATCTCATTGGGGCCGTACGACGGCCGCTGGTCCGGCGGAATGTCCGTCGGCCGAAAGTACCACTGCGTGGCCATCTGCGAGACGCGGGCGGAGACTGAACGGGAGGGCAGCAACGGTGAGCGTGCGCAGACGGGGTTCAACCGGGGGTAGGCCCCGTACCAGCATGGCGCCGCTGCGGCGCTGCCAGAGGCGGCGGATCCGGCCGACGAAGGGCGGGGCACCGGGGTCCGGGTTGCGCAGCAGCACGTCGTCGCCCACATGGTAGATGGCCTCGCCCTGAAACGCGCCATAGACAGTGCTATGCTTCTTTCAAGGTATGAGCAACGAACGTGGGGTTCAGCGTCCCGGGCGCGCATTGTCGTACCAGCATCACGGCATTGTAAACGGTGACGGCGCGGTTGGGGGACGCCCGGCCCGGCCCGTGCCAGGCCGCCGTCACGCGGGTCTGCGCCATTGCGCCGCCCGGCGGCCCGCGCCGGAGCGCTCGCCGTCGGCTGCCAACGCGACTCAACAATTGCAAACGAACACAGGCAAAAAGACTGTGAACTTGGTCTGCGGTGCTGGGCGTTTCAACTAGCGGTGCGACTCGGTAGTCTTCTGCTCTGCGCTCGTTGACCTTGCCGCTAGGACCTCGCGTATCCATGCCCTTGGTTCTTGCATCCGCTCCCCTGATTATGTTCGCGCGATCAATGCGCCTCGGGCATCAGGTACTGCTGCCGGTGCTGCTGCGCGTAGCTGCGCCGGCCGGCGCAGCACCAACAACGCTGCCCGTCCCGCAAACGGCCCCGCAAGCGGCCCGCGGACGCCCGTCGCCCGTCGCCCGTCGCGCCGCCCGCCAAACGATTCGAATTTTGGCGCGCAAACTGGTGCCCCTCAAAAGATCGTTCGCGCCACCGACGCCACCCGCCGCCCACACACCCACCGCCTGTGGACAACGGGCTTGCGGTGCCAGGGGTGTGTCCAGCGGAGGGCGGCGCAAGGGGCGGTTGCCTGGCGTGACGCCGCTGTCGCTGATCCATAGACAAGGTTAGCAGCTCGCTTTCAATAACCATGGCCAACATCGGCGACCCCTTTGCGGCGGCCGAGGTACGGCCAGGGCCACCGCGAGGCTGACGGCGCAGGGCTGGGACTGACGACCGGCGGCTACAGGTTCACAGGGATCTGCCGGCACAGGCGGCCCTGGTCGCCACGGTGAACGCCGCCAAGCAGCTCTTTGCGACACTCGCGGACGAGCGCGTCTTCACCGTGAACGACGTGCGCCGGCCGGGGGGGTCGCTCCCAGACGAAGTATCGGCGCGAGGCTCATACGGGAACGGGGGGTACTTCGCCTGTGGGCCGGGGCGCGCAGCTCGGGACGGACGGCACGCTGACGGTGGCCGAAGCGCGCGCGAGCTACCAGAAGGCTTCCGCCGGCCTGGCGGCGGCGCTGCGGGAGGTGGCAGCGGCCCAGCAAGCAGCGAGCGCGGAGCCCAGCGCGGCCGAGGTAGCCCAGCTGCGCGCCGAGGTCGCCGCTGCGGAAGAGGTGCGGCGAGATGCCGGCGACGGCCTGCGGGGTGCACAGGCTGACAGCTAGTCGGCCCCGTGCGGCGCGCGGTGGGCACCGCGCAGGCCTTGCGGGCCAAGTCGCACCGGCTGCGCGCGCTGCTGGACCAGCTGCTGCTGCTGGAGATGCACTTGGCGGCCTGCACGCCGGGCGCGGCCCCGCTCGTGCCGCCGACGGCCAGCACCGCGTCCACTACGTCCTAGAGATCTTACCGCGTCTTGCTGCGACGCGCACTGTACAGAACATTTGAAGCAACAGCGTGTACAGGTGTACAGGGGCATATACAGGCCACGCCAGCCCGCTCAGTCCATGGGCACGGCCATGGCCGCCGCGCGCGACGCGATCGCGGAGGGCACGCGGATGTTGCAGCACAGGTTGTTCGGGTCGTGGTAGTGGTCCAAGTGCGCCTGCGCCTCCTCGCGCCGGCGCGCCTCCTCCGGATCGCCCTGGAGCGACGTCGGCCAAAAGTCGAATAGGCGGCCAAAGAGCATATGCTGCATGACGGGCAGCTTGCCGAGGACCTGCATGCGGCGTGCGGTAAAGCGCGAACAAGCTTTTTTGTAAGCACCTGCCCACGCCCAGTTGGTCGCACGTGGGGCGCGGCGTACTTCCGCCTTGTACATCTTGATGAGGCCCGAGTTGACCTTTTGCCACGTCTTCACGCCGCTAATGTCGTTCAGCATCGGCGAGTGCCACGCCAGCGACTCGGTCTTGACCTGCGCACAGAGAGCCGCACTATTAACCGCGGAGATTCGTGAGCACGACCCCCTCGGCGGCCGGCGCGGTCGCCGCGGCCGGCCGGCCGTACCGAGCAGACAAACTTGACGCAGTCAAAGTATATGTTTTGCGGTGCCAGCTCCTCGACAATGTCCTTGTCGTGGATGCCCTTGGGCCGCACAAACTTGTGGCCGATCATTTGGGCCGCGCCAAACAGGAACGGCAAAAAGTGGTAGTCGTCCAGGCCCCAGATGCCGTGCGAGCCCGCGGGCTCCAGCCAGTACGTCAGCTGCAGTCGACGCATCAGCTGCAGGTACCTAGGAGGCACACAGCGGACACACAGCCATTGCTACCTGTGGGTTCAGCAACAGCTGCTGATGTGCAGCAGGCGCCCGCGGCCGCGGCGCGTACTGGCGAAAAACGCGCAGCACGACGGCCGCATTGTCCTCTGGCGTGAGCAGGCCCAGCTTACGCAGGACCAGCCTGGGCAGGTAGCCGCTGCCGCGGTGGCGCGCGGCTGTGTTAGCGCGCCAGCACCATACGGCGCGCGAGCGTCCCTTTGCTGGTGCGTACAGAAACACCATAAAGTGCGCCTCGTGGCCGGTGCCGTAGTCGATGCGCTGCTTGTTGCCAAAGCTGTGCATGGCGTACGCGGCGACCTCGGGGAGCGCGTCGCTCGGGACCCACGCCGCCAGCGAGCGCGTGATGAGCTGGCGACCCGGCGCGCTAGAAACGGGGACGGAGGCCAGCTCAGCGCCCACGGCCTCGCTTTCCGCGTGCATTTGGCAGTGCCGGCGTACCTCCTCGGCGCGGTCGACCCAGGTCCGGAAGGCGGCGTTGCCGAAGCGGCCGTTGGAGGGCAGCGGCGGCACGGCCGTCACGAGCTCGTCCAGCTCCTTCAGCAGTTCGACCAGGCGACGCACCGTCTGTCCGCCAAGGCAGCACACTGATAACCGCCCCGACGCTCGCGCTCAGCACACCGTCTCGCGGCCGCATTTGGGGGGGGGCGGCCGCGCAGCGTTACCTCGCTCTCCGGCACGTTGGCCTGGTTGGGCAGGCCCGTCACGGCGGCGCTCAGGTCTTCGATGAACTGCACGAACGTCGCGTGTGCCTCGGACTGCACAAACTCGGCCAGGTCCTCGCTGCTAAAGATGCGCCGCTGCGGCTGGCCGCCGCCATGGTCGTGGTGGCAGGCGTCCGAGTGGACGTGCGCCGGCGCCGGTGCCGGCGTCGTGTCGGCCATGCGATCGGTGCCACACGCCGGCCAGGCGGCACGCGCATCGCCTCGCAATCGTCGACGGCGGAAAGTGTAGGAGGCGCCATCTCCCCTCCACCGGCTCGCCCTAGTGCCCCTGCTCCAGCGGGAGTCCACCCCATTCTGCCGCACGAATTGTCTGGGCAAAGGGGCGCTTTCTGCCACACTCTTCTGCTACCTTCAAGTCGCCTTACTAGGGCCTGGGGTATGGCTGCTCTGATGGCGTCAGCTAGGGCGAGGGCTGGGGCTGGCCTTCCTTAGGGCTAGGGGTAGGGCTTGAGCTATGAACAGGGACACGCACTAGGGTTTGGTCTGTGTCTTAATGACGTCATCTGGGCGCTAGGGTTTGGGGTAGGGGGGTCCTGGCTAGGGCTTGGGGTAGGCGCAGTTGTGTGTTCGCTCGCTTTCGCGCACCGCGGCGACGCACCCGCAGCAGCACCCGCAGCAACACCCGCAGCCGCAGCCGCAGCCGCAGGGACGACGCACGCACGCTCGCACGCAGGTACAGCGCCCGAGCTGCAGGCGTGGCGGCGCAGGAGAAACACCAGGAGGAAGGAGACGCAGTCGACGTGTGAGGACGACTGCCCTGCGGGCGACGGTCGGTGCGGCAAGCGCGACGCGCTTGTGTGACAGGTACGGCCGCGGCCGCCTGCGTGCTCGCACGGGTGCTGCACGCTGACGTCGCTGGTGGGGCTGACCTGATCACAGCGCTCGTTGCGCACTCGCACTGCGTGTGTGGCGGTCATTGCTCTTGCAGCCCGCGTTCTGGTCCGTGAAACAGGCCCCCCGCCCGCCCGCCCGCCCGCCCTTTTGCAGGGCGTAGCGCGGCTACGCGCGCCGTGCCGGCACCATGAGGGAGGGCAAGAAGGACGAAGATATCGGTGCGCTTGGCCTGCCCGCGCGTCGTTGGTGGACGCGTGCGCGCGGCGGTGCTGACGCGGGAGTGCGTTCCGTCCGCCTCCCCGTCGCGGCCTAGGGTGGGCAGAGCTGACCCCGTTCAGCAACCTGGACAAGACCACGGTGTTGCAGGAGGCGCGGATCTTCCACGACCTCAACCTGAACCCGCGGAAATGCTCGCTGCTGCTGAGCAAGATTCTGTACCTGCTCTACCAGGGCGAGACGCTCGCCACCAGCGAAGCGACCGACGTCTTCTTCGCCATCACCAAGCTCTTCCAGTCCAAGGATGTGCGTGCCGACGGCCCACACGGGAAAGCATAGCTTGTGCTTGGCGGCCAATATCTCATCGGCTTTGCCCGACGCCCGTCACTCCCCCCACCACCACCCCCTCTAGGTCGCGCTGCGCCGGATGGTGTACCTCGTCATCAAGGAGCTGGCCAAGGTGGCCGAGGACGTAATCATCATCACCAGCAGCCTGCAAAAGGACATGACCACCAAGAGCGAGTCGGTGTACCGCGCCAACGCCATCCGCGCGCTGGCCAAGATCACCGACGTACGCGCGCCCCTTGAGCATCCTCTCCGGCGCCGCGGGCGGTGATACTGAACACCACACTCTTGTTTGCTGGTGTTTATAACGCTGCTGCACAACGCCAGTCGTCCATGATCGCCGGTGTCGAGCGGTTCCTGAAGCAGGCCATCGTCGACAAGAACCCGGCCGTCGCCAGCGCCGCGCTGGTATCGGCGCTGCACCTGTTCAACGACAATAAGGAGGTCGTGAAGCGGTGGTCGAACGAGGTCCAGGAGGCCTGCAACAGCAAGTGTATGCCAGCCAAGCCGACTCGGTCACAGGAACCTCACGGTGGTGGGGCCACGGCCGCTAATTGCGCTTTGACGCTGGCTCCCTGCGGCTGTGCGACCAGCCACCATGGTCCAGTACCACGCGCTCGGCCTGCTCTACCAGATCAAGCAGAAGGACCGCATGGCCGTCACCAAGATGGTCCAGTCGTTTGGGCGCGGCGCCCTGCGGTCCCCGCTGGCGCAGTGCATGCACCTCCGCTACGCCGTCAAGGTCATGGAGGACGAGGAGCCGACCAACGGGTGCGTTCGTCGACGCCGCTTGGCGCTGAGTGCGCCGAGTGCGCCGAGTGCGGCTATGCCTAGCTTACGGCTGACAATGGGTGCGCGCCTGTTGCGCTGCGCCGGGGTCGCTGTAGCGCGCGGTCCATGTACGACCAGCTCGAGTCGTGCTTGCGGCACCGGAACGAGATGGTCGTCTTCGAGGCCGCGCGCGCCATCCTCAACCTGCCGGACGTGACGACCAAGGAGCTCATGCCGGCGCTGGCCAGTACGGCGGCGCGCGCTCCCGCGCGCGGTGGGTGTTCCCGCATGCCCGGCCTAATCCGTAGCCAACCCGCTGCCACTTGGTGCCCTGCCGCCGCAGTGCTCCAACTCTTCCTGTCGTCGCCCAAGCCGACGATGCGGTTCGCCGCGATCCGCGCGCTGAACAAGGCGGCGATGACGCACGCCTTTGCCGTGTCGGCGTGCAACCTGGACATGGAGAATCTCATCACCGACCCGAACCGCTCGATCTCCACCCTGGCCATCACCACCCTGCTCAAGGTGACCGCGCGAGTGTTGTCGCCCTCGCCCACAACGGGACGCGCCCGCTAACGACCGCGAGGCCCGCCCCAGCTCCTTCCGCCTTGGCTTGCTGCGGCAGACGGGCAACGAGAGCTCGGTGGACCGGCTCATGAAGACCATCGAAGGGTTCATGTCCGAGATCACCGACGAGTTCAAGATCGTCGTCGTCGACGCCATCCGCACGCTGTGCCTCAAGTTCCCCAGCAAGCAGGCGACCATGGTGCGGCCCGAGCGGGGTGGGGGGTGGGGAGCGCGGCGTGGTGGCGGCGCAGCGGTGCTGACGGATAGCGTCCGCCGGTGTGATTCTCCATCTCTGCGCAGCTGCACTTTTTGGCAACGAACCTGCGCGACGACGGCGGCTACGAGTTCAAGAAGGCGATCGTCGAGACCGTCATGGTCTTCATCAGCGAGATCCCCGAGTCGCGCGAGCTGGCCATCGCCTGCCTGTGCGAGTTCATTGAGGACTGCGAGTTCGCCGAGCTGGCCGTGCGCATCCTGCACATGCTCGGCCGCGAGGGCCCCAACACCAACAACCCGACGCGGTGCATCCGGTACATTTACAACCGCGTCATCCTGGAGAACGCCGTGGTGCGCGCGGCCGCGGTCGCCGCGCTGGCCAAGTTTGGTGTCGCGCTCGACGCGCTGCGGCCGTCCATCATTGTCCTGCTCCGGCGGTACGCCCGCGCCAGCGGCTGGGCCGTTGGACGACTTTCGGGCTCATCGGGGCGCGCGCCTGGGCCCCGTTTTTGGTTCGGCTTGTCGGCGGCAGGTGCCTCAACGACAACGACGACGAGGTGCGCGACCGCGCGACCTTTTACCTGTCGATGCTGGAGAAGCAGGAGGCGCTGGCCAAGGACTACATCACGGGCGGTGCGTTCCCGTGCCACTGCATTCCTCGGTCCCAGTTCTTATTGGCTCACGGCAAGATCCGCTGCCCAGGCTGATTGCGTGCGCTGCTGCAGAGACCGTCTACTCGGTGAACGTGCTTGAGCGGGTGCTGGCCACGTACCTCGCCGACCCGGCGGCGGCCGCGCAGCCGTTCGACGGCCGCGCCGTCCCGGTGGTCTCGGTCAACCAGGAAATTGGCGAGCGCCGCAAGAAGGACGTCTTTGTGGAGGAGCCCGCCGCACCAGCGGCGGCGCCGGGCACCAAGGGCGGCGTCGCCGCCGCCGCGGCCGCCGCGGTCGCCGGCCTGCCGGTACCGAGCGACGACCGGACGCAGGAGCTGTACGCGGAGGCGCTGGCCAAGGTGCCCGAGCTCGCCCCGCTCGGCCCGCTGCTGGTGTCGTCCAAGCGGTTCGACCTCACCGAGCCCGAGGTACGGGCGAGCTGGCCCAGCTGGCGCGAGGCTTGGGGCGCACCGGCTGACGGGTCTGGCGGGGCCGCGGTGCTTGCTCGCGTGGCGCGTGTTAGACCGAGTACAACGTGTCGCTGGTGAAGCACGTGTTCAAGGAACACGTCGTCCTGCAGGTACGGCGCGGTTGCATGAGGCAACAAGGGGGAGGAGGGATCACTTGACATCTTACCGTAAAACATTGGCGGCGCGCTGCCGTTTTTTTTTTTTGGTCTGCCCCCAGTTCATCTGCCGCAACACGCTCAACGACCAGGTGCTGGAGAACGTCACGGTCAGCCTGCTCGGCGAGTCGGACGAGCTGCAGCTGGAGCGGACGGTGCCGATCCCGCTGCTCAAGTACGACGACGTCCAGTCGACGTACAGCATCTTCCGCAAGCCCGACGGCGCGTACCCGAGCGGTACGGGCTCCGACGGCCCGCCGCGCGTCGGTTGCTGCACGTGCACTGACGATACCAGCACGAACCCTGTGAGTTGTCATGTCACCCCGGCACAGCATCGTACGCGGCGACGCTCAAGTTCATCAGCAAAGACTGCGACCCGGAGACGTTTGAACCGGACGAGGAGGGCTACCCCGACGAATACGCGGTACGCCGGCGATCCCGGGCGATGGTGATCACCCGTTGGCCAGAGACAGCTCACGCACCGAGTGCGAAGATATATATACCTATTTGCGCTCATGGCCAGCTCGAGACGGTCGAGGTCTCGCTGGCCGACTACATGCTGCCGCACCACATCAACAACTTCAAGCAGGCGTGGGACGACCTGGACGCAGCGACCGAGGTCACCGAGACGTTCCAGCTCACGTCGATGACGTCGCTCACCAGTACGGCCCCGGCGGCGCCAGCGTGATAGCGGCGTGTGTGTGTGTGTGTGTTGTCGGGGGGTCTGGCGCTGACCACCCGTGCCGTGTGTCCGCGGAGGCGCTGTGTTGCGGGCGGCAGACGCGGTGGAGACGGTCATCGAGTACCTGGGCATGCGGCCGGTGGAGAAGACCGGCACCGTGCCGGCCGACAAGGCCACGCACACGCTGCTGTTGAGCGGCAACCTCATGGGCACGGCGCGCATCCTCGTGCGCTGCCGGCTTGTATACAGCACGGCGACGGGCGTGACGATGGAGATGTCGGTGCGGTCGACGGACCCGGAGGTGTCGTCGCTGATCGCGTCCGCCATTGGATGAACGAGCGGGCCGGCGTGCTCTGCCGCGCAAACATTATGTTGAGAGAGAGAACGAGAGAGAGAGAGAACGGAAATCTGTATATGCTCTTACCCATTATACACTAGTAGGTGACTTTAGGCGACCGTGGGCGCAGTGAGCGTCGGGCTGCGTAGGGGCGCTGGTCAGTGTGGTCGTCCCGCCACTTCGCCGCGCCTAGTCGCCGTTGCCGGCGGATGCTCCGGTTCTGTGACGTCATCACACCGTTTCAACACGACCAAGAGGCGATGGCGGCGCCCGCAGGCACCGACGACGCCGCGGCCGCGTACACGGTGGTGGACGGCCGGTACGCGTACACGGCTCCGGACGGCGTGACGTACGTGTGGGACGCCGCAACGTCCTCCTGGCTGCCCCGGGTACGGCAGCAGCGCCGAACCCTTCGCGGGGGAAGTGCCTCGCCCGGCACTCACTGGGCGCTTGGGCAACGGCGACGCGAGCACACGCATGAACGCAGGAGGCCGTCGCGGGGCAGCCGCCGCCCGCCGACCAGGCCGTGGCGCAGCCGCCGGAGCAGGCCGGCAGCTGGGACGACCGCGCGTACTATGACGCGCTCGGCGGCCGCGCCTTTGACGAGGACGCCGAAGCGGCCGCTGCCCGGCTGGAGCGCGCCGCCAAACGGAAAGCCGCGCTCGAAGCGAACAAGCAGACCAGCACCAACGCAGAAGTGCAGGTACGGCCGTGCATGGCCATCTGGAGGAACGTGGGGGGTGCCCGGGCTCACGGGGCGTCCGCGGCTGGGCGTGGACCGACGCGCTGCCGGCAGGACGGCGTGGTGCGGCCCAAGGCGGTTATCTACGTGTCGGGCATGCCCACCGACAACAACACGGAGGAGGAGCTGGCCGAGTTTTTCACCAAGCGGTGCGGCATCGTCAAGGTCGACTTTGAGACCGGTGCGCGCGCCGCCGCCACTGGGTCGGGCGCCGGGGCCAGCATTGGCCGTCTGATAGCGGCAGCAGCGCTCGAAGACATCCGCATGGGTGCCCAGGCAAGCCCAAGGTCAAGCTGTACCGCACGGCGGAAGGCTTCCTGAAGGGCGACGGCTGGGTGTCGTTCCTCCGGCCCGAGTCGGTCGACCTCGCGCTGCAGCTCTGCGATGGCGCCGACTACCGGCCGGGCTACCAGATCTCCGTCACGCGGGCACGTCTGCGCATGGTGGAAGGCACGACGCGGTGCGTGTGCTAACGCAGCGAGCGCGGTATCCTTTTTTGGTGGCCTGTCGCTTAGGCCGAGTTTGAGGACAAGGGCGACGCGCCCAAGCGACGAAAGGTGGACAAGAAGAAGGTCAAGGCGCGGCTGGCGCAGATGAACAAGTACGGCCACGCCGCGCACGCCACGCAGGCATGCCTGTGCAGCCGCTCACTGGTGGCTGCTGGAGGAGCCTGCCCGGTGTGCGACCGCCGGCGCAGGAAGCTGGAGTGGTTCGACGAGGGCGCCAAGGCCAGCAAGTTTGAGCGGATCGTCGTGTTCAAGAACATGTTCAAGCCCGAGGAGATCGAGGCGGACCCCGGCCTGATCCTGGACCTGAAGGAGGACCTGCGGAGCGAGTGCGAAAAGCTCGGCGAGGTGACGAACGTCGCCGTCTTTGACAAGCACCCGGACGGCATCTGCTCGGTCAAGTTCAGGTCGCCCGAGGCCGCGCACGCGTGCATCGAGCTCATGAACGGCCGCTTCTTTGCCGGGCGCAAGCTGGAAGTCTTCACCTACGACGGCAAGACGCGCTACGACCAGGTCAACACGGAGGACATCGACGACGAAACCCGCCTCAAACGCTACGGCGACTGGCTCGAGGGCCGCGACACGTCCGCCGCCGCGGCGGCCGAGGCGCGCGCGTTGCTCGAGGGCGCGCCGCCGCCGGGCAAGAACCGCGCGCTCGAGCGCACGCCGAGTCCCGGCCGCGCCAAGGGTAGCGACGACGAGGACGACAACGAGGACCGCCAAGAGGATGGCGAGTGAGGAGCCCGCGCCCGTAACCGGGGCGGGGGCGCGGCGCGCCGCTGCGATCACATGTGCCATAGAGTCTGTGTACTGTACAGTGTAGTTGTGCGCGATGTTGCCGCACGCTGAACAGCGCGGTGACGGATTACGAAAACTGCCGGTTGCCCACCGGCCGCAGCACGCCGAACGGGCACACAGCGACCGTCAGCCCCGCATGCTCGCCCGCGCGTGGCATGGTTCACGCGGGCGGGCGGGCCGGCGCACCTTCCAGCGGTTGCCGCACACGGTGCACGTGACAAAGGTGGTCATCGGTTCGTCGGCCGACCGCGTCTGTTTCTGGTAGTAGGTACACTTGCGCTCCTTGCACCGGCCGCATTGGAACTGGTCGGAGGAGGGCAGGGGTGCAGGGCAGCCGGACTGAGATTAGCTAGCCATTGGTCTTGGGCTGCAGGGCCCGTTGCCCCCCTCGTACGGCATCGGTCACGCTCTCGATGGGCTTGGCCTCGACGGCGCCCATTATGCTCTGCTTTTCGTGTTCTTCAAACTCGCGCTTCTTGTGCTCCGGCGCCAGCTCCTGCGGTACCGCCGGCCATAGCACGCAGCACCTACGATGCGTGTGGTCAGTGGCAGCGAACCGAGCGATCGCGGCTGCGCTGGACGTTCGGCACGTACGGCGGCCGACATGCTGACGAGCTTCTCGGCCGAGATGGCGCCGTAGACGATGCTGTTGCGCAGCATGCCGTTGTCGGGATTGCGCAGGTTGAACACCAACGTGCGGATCTTGTCCTTGTAGGCGCTGGACTTGGAGTCGCTGCCGCCCAAAGCGAAGGCGCCTGGGCGCGCCCGCACACAAGAGACAAAGCGTGCTGGAAATGGTGGGCGGACGCTCCGGCTCAGTGTAATTGGTCCACGAGAGGGCGGACGTTTCGCCGGCCCCACGTACGGGCTTCGACAGCGATGGCCACGGCGGCGAGGTTGGCCGTGTCCAGCTCTGCAAGCGCAACCCGCCGACGTATTCTATCGACCACGTGCTATGAGTTACCGAATCCAGTGCAGCCACCCGAGCGCGGGTGCCACGGGCGTACGGTCGTCGTCCTCGGACCCGGTCAGCAGCGCCTCGGCCAGCATGATGGTCGTCTTGGACCGCGTCGGCTCGGCCGCGCCGTTGGCTTTGACGGCCTCGGCCACCTTCTTGCTGTTGGCCGACACCGGCTTCTCCGTGGGTGCCGGCGTCGCTGACGTCGTCGTCGTCGTCGTCGCGCCTTGGGACGACGGCGGGTCTTGGGACGACGACGACGGCGTGGGGGCCGCCGAGCCCGGCCTGGACGGCGTCTCCTTGGGCGTCGCGGGACCCGCGGACGCCGCTCGCGAGGCAGTCGGCGTGCCAGCGGCCGGGGGCACCAGCTTCTTCCACTCCGTGACTAACGCGCGCGCCGCGTCGCTCACGCGCGTGTGGGGGTGCTTGCGCAGGCCGCCCACGACCCGGCCAATGTCCGTGCGCTGCAAAACCCGGCCCGCCAGCGCAGCCGAGACCGGACCAGTGTGAGACTTTGGCGGCCCGGCGAGGCCGAGCCCACTGCGGCCTCCGGCACGTACGGCCAGCACTTTGTGCGACACAATTGGCAGCTTGGCCAGCTGGTCCAGCAGGCCGACGAGCGGCTCGATCTGGGTGGCCCGCGCAGACGCCGTGTGCCCCACCCCTTGACGTTAGCCGGCGCGCCCCCTAGCCGCACGGCCGTGCCAGAATCCGGTCCCGCCGCGTACGGCGTTCTCTTCCAGCTTTTGCAGCTGCTCCTTGAGCCGCAGAATCTCGCGGACCTGGCTGTCCTCCATGGTCCCTGGCCAGGCAGCGGCGGCTGCGCGTCACCGCAGCTCGTGAGCAAGACGGGCAGTTGTGCTGGTCTCGCCTAAGCGCTGGCACTGCCGCTGGGGCCGCCGCTGGGGCCGTCGCCGGGGCCGCCGCTGGGGCCGTCGCCGGGGCCGTCGCCGGGGCGCCGCTCTAGGGGGCGCCGCTGGGGCCGCCGCTGGGGCC
>Ga0180216_1000856_pt1 | contig 29042 bp, 31 predicted proteins | sample eDN3rd37CBELigMG_FD_128879 | JGI IMG/M metagenome (GOLD analysis project Ga0180216, IMG submission 128879) | Enriched Miracle-Growth compost microbial communities from Emeryville, California, USA - eDNA 3rd pass 37_C BE-Lig MG (version 2)... ... | reverse complement strand
GTCGGCCGCCTCGGCCAGCAGCACCGGCGCACCGACGGGCGCAACGGCCTCGCCCGCGCCAACAGGCCCCCCGGGACCGATTCGGGAGAGCCCCGGCAACTCGGAGGCCGCGCAGGCGCTGGCCCTGCTGGCCGGCACCAGCGTCCTGGAGCTGCCGCGGCCGCCGGTCACGGACGCCTCCGACTCGCCTGCACACACGTAGGCCCGCGGCTCCTGAGCGTGCTCTCAGCATGCGCCTGGCCGGACTGAGCTGACAAAGGCCGTCGTGAACCTTGGTCACGTGCGGCGCGCTGCAGTCCGGAGCAAGAGACGGCGCGGGCGCAGATCACCCGCCTGATCGAGGACATCACGGCGCTTCTGCTGCACATCCAGGTACGACGTCGCCCGGCCGCCGCCACCGCGCGCTGTCCGCCCGCGTGGTTCACTCACACCAACGACAAGTTGTTCGCTCTGCTCGCCCGCGGGTGTGGCAGTCGTGCGCCGAGCACGGGCTCCAGTCCACGGAGGTGGACCTGTCGCTGGACACGGGCCTGGCCGCCATCCAGGCTGTCTCGGGCGACCCGGAGAGCCAGCGGCTCGTGCGGGAGCTGCGGCGCCTCGTGAACCACATCCGAGCGTCGCTCACCGAGCGGCCCGTCCGGCCCGCCGTGGCGCCGTTCCCCGCGTGAGGCACCGACGTCCGGCCCCCGCGCAGTTTTCCTCGTGTTGTGAGCGCGTGTGTATAGGGAGCACCCTTGTAAACTAGCGTGAGGTGCATTTTTACTTTTGTACAACAGAGAACTACACAGAACGGTTCATGCAAGGTGGGGCCCCGAACGCCGCCGCACGACAATGTGCAGGAAGCTGTCCGGGTAGCCGAGGTGGTCGCTGAGCCACACGAACGGCGTGTTGGGCCGCGGCCGCACGCCCTGGAGGAGCACCTCGGTGCGGTCCCCGTTTTCAAACGACGCGGCCTCCGACGTGTCGTCCACCGGCTCCGGGGCCGCCGGCGTGGCCTCGTCCTCGGCCGGCGCCGCCGCCTCGTCCGAGGCGGTGGCGGGCGTCGCACCGCCGTCCTCCTCTTCCCCGGCGGCGCCGGACGCCGCTGTGGTGGCCGTGGCCGCGGCCTTTTGCGGTTTGCTGGGCGGCGGCCGCGCGGCGGCGATGGCCAGCTTGACGCCGGCGGGCGCGGGGAACTGCGCCGGCAAGCAAAAGCGGAGCACGTCCAGCAGCGTCGTGGGCCGCGTGCCGCTGCCGGCTGCCGGGTTGAGCGGCACGGCGGGTGGAACGAGGTCCTGGATGGCGATGTCCTCAAAGTAGAGCCGGAACGGCACGTGCTTGAGGTTGGACGTCACGTCGCACAGCAGCTGCTTGCCCACGGGCCAGAACGTGTCAAAGTTGTCTGCCACGCCGCGCGCCGCCCAGCCCGCGCCGCAGCCGCGCGCGCGTGTGCCGGTCAGCGCCGTCGCCCGGTCCGCCGCACCGGCGGCGCGCGCAGGCCGCCGTCCGTACGGGTGCGGCAGCCTTCCCACAGCTGCGTCTGCTCTAGCCGCGTCATGTTCATGATCTTGCGGGTCGCGCCGGTGCGGACGTGCTCGGCCTGCTTGAGCATGCCGTTGTAGTGCCGCTGCATGGCGTCGCCGCCGCCGTACCGCACCAGGCGGTCGGCGGGAAACTCGCTGAACCGGACGTGGATCGCCCACGGCAGCGCCTCGGGCCGCCCGAGCAGGTCGAACTGCACGCCGATGGGCACGTGCCTGCCGCGGGCAAGCCCTCGCGCGCGCGCACCGGTCGGGGTCGATGGCCGTGAGCACGCGCACCAGGCGGGGACGGTGGCAGCCTTGGGCGAGCCACGGACCACTTGAGCGGCCGCCCGTCCGCCTCGAGCCAGACCTCGTCGTTCTCGCCCAGCTTGACGGCGAACTCTTGGAAGCGCGCCTTGAAGAAGGCGTCGTCCGCGTGCAGCGGAAAGTACGACGCGCGCGGCACCATCATCTGCAGCGGTGCGCCACCCCGTCCCGGGCGTGGGCCCCGCAGTCGTCGGTGAGCGCCAGCCCCCCAAAGCCTTCGGCGGGCGACGCGGGGCACCGTACGTAGATGGGATCCGGCTGCTTCATGGTGACCAGGTCCTTGGGCGACAGGGTGAACACCACGGGCAGCATGCCCTCAAACACCTGCCGCACGATCGCCGTGTCGACGACCATTTTCGGTGCGCGCGGGGGTGTCCCGCCGGCCGCCACGGTGCGGCGCCGCGTTGGCGGGGCGGCTCGCAGCACAACAATCGCGCTTGCGCCGACGACGGGTTGGCGGGTGGCGCGGTCCCTCGCTTGGCTGCTAGAATGGCATACACAAGGCACTCACGTGCGTCCAGCGTGGCCTTGGCGTCGTCCGCTGCGTCGTCGTCCGCGTCGTCGTCCGCGTCGTCGTACTCTGCGTCGTCGGCCGCTGCGTCGTCCGCTGCGTCGTCGTCCGCCGCGTCGTCCGCCGCGCGTTTGGTTTGGCGCCAACAGAAAAAGAAAAATGACCTCCACCGCGGACCTGATGACGTCATAGCACTATTACGTCCACATCACCACACTAGGGAGGCCACGTCATCATGTTTGTGACGTCACGAAAGTAGGAGGCTTACATCATCACACCACTGAGAACACGTCATCCATGCAGCGCAGAATGACGTCACTGATATGCATTGAATGACGTCATTAGAGGCGCGCCGCGGGCGGCAGGCGACGGCGGAGGACGCGGCGGCCGTCGCTCAGCTCCGACGGGCGCCGGCAGCGGCTGGAGACGCGTCGGCAGCGGGCGGCGACAGGCAGTCACGCAGACGCAACGGCGGACGGCACCACCGTCGCCGTCGCCGTCGCCGTCGCGACGAGGCCGCCGACGTGCTCTTTGAGTTGCATTGCCAGCCAACCGCGGTTCTTTGACGTGGCGAGGCCGGGCACCGCCAGCCGCCCGCCGCGGAGCAAGGGAGACGCCTCGCTCCCCATGGCGTAGAAAGGGCGTCAGGCACGCCCGCGCCGCCCCTGCCACACAATGGCCGAGCCCCCCGACGCGTACAGCCCCGACGTGCACGGCACCGACGACGCGAAAACCGTTGCGACCGCTGCCGGCAACCGCAGCAGCACGAGCGCTGTTGACACCGACGTCGCGGATGCAGGCACGGCACCCGCCACCGCCATGGCGCCCGCCGCGGTCCTCGCCAGCGAGCCGCAGGAGCCGCCGCCCACGCCGCCCAAGGTCGCGCCGCCCACGCTGGCCCGCCTGAATCTCCCGACGCCCGCCGTGCCCGCGGCGGCATGGCTGCTGGGCAGGCCGTTTACCCCCATGCCGGCGAGCGGCTTCAATGTCGCAGCGGGCCTCGCCGCCGCGTGCGCGTCGCCAACCGAAGCGCCGGCGCAACCGGGCGCGGCGGCGGCGGAGGACGACGGCCCGCGGCCGGTGCCCGCGCCGACGCCGACCCCGCCGGCCGCGGCGGCGGCGGTGGCGGCGGCGACCCCGGCACGGTCGTCGAGCGTCCGCGGCTCGCTGTCGTTGTCAACGAGCCTGTCTGGCCTGGCGTCGCTGGCGCGGCGGCTGACCGTCTCCGGCGGCGGGAGCGGGGGCGCTGCCGCGCAGGCAGCGCTGGCGCCAGAGGAGGCCGCAGAGCAGACGCGGTTCGCACTGGCCGCGTACGACGTCGTCGCGTTCACGTACCGGACGGGCCTCCCACCGATCGGCCACACCAACCTGACGAGCGACACCGGCTGGGGCTGCATGCTGCGGAGCGGGCAAATGCTCGTGTGCACCGCGCTCATGCGCCACCTGGTCGGCGAGGCCGGCCTCGCGGCCTTGCGCGAGCACCGTCTCCGCGCCCGGCGGTACCGCTTGGCCGCCGCTGGGGGCACCTCGAAGGGCCGGCGGCAGACGGCGGCGCCCGGCGGCCCCGATGGGAGCGCCGAGCTGGCCAGCACGCCGCCCCAGGGCAGCCCGCCGTCGCCCGCGGACACCGCCGTCTCGCCGGCGCTGAACGCGTACCGGCAGGTGCTGGGCTGGTTCCACGACACGCCCGACGCGCACGCGCCGTACTCGATCCACAGCCTGGCCATCCGCGGCGCCAACCTGGGCATCGACGTGGGCCAGTGGCACGGCCCTCACACCACCGCCCACATCTTTGTGGACCTGATGCAGCAGCACCGGCCGGGCGGCATGACCGCGGTCATGGCGCTCGACGGCACCATCTACTGCGACGACGTCCTCGCGCAGTGCACCGCCAGCGACAGCGACGGTGCGCGCGCGCGCAGCGTCAGTGGGTAGGACGACAGCTGTTTCGCTTGGACTAATCGGCGCGTGGCCACGCCGCGCAATCCAATCCGGGCCGCAGCGTGGAGCCCCGTGCTGCTGCTCATCCCGACGCGGCTGGGAATCGAGCTCAACCCGGCGTACCTGCGGGCGCTCAACGCCGTCTTTCAGTTCCCTCAGTGCGTCGGCGTGGCCGGCGGGCGCCAGGGCCTCTCCATCACCTCCAAGCTGTCGCCGGCGATCCGTACGCGCACCGGGCGACGCGACGCGGGGACGGGGTTTTTTGGGGGGGACACTCCGCTTACCCGCCGGTCTGTGTGGCGGTTGGCACGCGAGGAGCTCGGCCACTTCAGGCGCGGGCTTGGCCCGCATGACGGGCTCGCACCAGTCGGTGTTCTTCATTGGGGCCGATAGCGCGGGCGGCTACTACCTGATCGACCCGCACAAGCCCCAGCCGCGCGTGCCGTGCGCGGATCTGCGGCGATGCGCCTTGGTGCGTCCCCGTCTAGCGTGCGTCTGGACAAGCGGCCTAGCTAACGACGTCGGAAGCCATGGGTGGGCGTCATCCCACCTGCGACAGAACGAGCTCGACAGTTTCCTGCCCCGCGCGGTGGAGCGGCTCGGCCAGGCGGCGCTGGACCCGTCCATGCTGTTTGGGTTTCTGTGCACATCGCGCGCTGACTTTGACGACTGGTGCCAGTACGTCGCTGCACCCCCCCCGCCCCAACGGCACGCGAACGGAAGGGGCTGTTCTGTAACGACGCCACCCCACTTGCCATCGGCCACGCGTTTACCAGGCGCGTGCGGAGCCTGGCCAAGTCGCATCCGTGCCCGTTCGAAGTGGCCGACCAGCGGCCCGCCTACCTGCGCGACGAGGGCCTCGACGACAGCGTCGTGCTGGTCGCCCCGGAAGAGCCCGAGCCGCCGCCACCAGCACCACCACCACCCTCGGCGCTGAGCAAGCGGCTGTCGCGGCTGGGCTTGAGCGCGGCGCGTACCGCGTCCAGCGGATCGGTTATTCCCAAGGGCCAGGTGACCGCGCGGCTCGCCGCAACGCTGCTAGACAACCGCGGGCCGGTTCGCGGCATGCTGGTCGTCGCCGACAGCGGCGTCCTCTTTGAGCCGTTCCGCTCGGAGCCCTGGACGCAGGTGTACGGCGCCGGCGCCTTCCGGTGCATCGTGCCGCGCACCGCGGTCGTGCGGTGCGTGCCGCCACCCGTGAACGGCGCCGCCGCGGCACGGCAAGCAAAACCTGACGTGCGCTGGCGGTGCTGCGGCGCGGCGGCGGACCAGGTGCACGGTGGCACAAGAGGTGCAGACCGAAGAGGGCGACTACATCTTGGTGAACGAAGCGCGGGCACCGGAGGGCGACCTCGGCGCGTCGGCGACGCTGCCAATGACCGCCTCCGTGTTTGACAAGGCCGACATTGTGCGCAAGCCCGGCCAGGCCGGCGCAGCGGCGGCGGGCACACCGGCGGCGGCGACGCCCACCAAGCGGTCCACCGTGCGGCCAACTGAAAAGCAAGTGCGGCGGCTGCTGGTCGACGAGCTCCTGAACGCAGTTCACGTACGCCTTGCGCGGCGTTTCCCTTCAGGCGCGGCTTGCGTGCGGCTAACCTATTACATTTATGGGTCCTATCGCTCCGTGCGCCTGCAATCGCAGCGGCTCCACGCCTCGATCGCGGCGGCGCCGGCTGGAGTGCACCGGGATGCGTCCGGCGGCCGCGCCGTGGTGGTCGCCGAGGTCACGCCGGACGTGACGGCCGTGATCGAACGGCTGGAGCTGGTGCTGCGGCACGGCTTTCACCAGGCGCGGCCGACGCTGTTTGGCCCGCAGGAGCGGCCCGTCAGCTTCTGGAGCACGGTGCTGGCGCCTATGCTGCCCAAGGCCGACGTCGCCTTCATCGAGTCGCTCGACGGCGCCGTCGGCGACAGCGGCCGCGTGCAGGCGTGGATCCGCTACGCGCTGAACCAGCAGTCGCTGCGGAACCACCCGGAACGCGGCCCGCCACCCGCTTACACGCTGGACGAAGTCCTGACGGCCCTGGCCGACGCCTGTCGCACCCGTACGTTCGCTCGTTACCAAACTGGCGTTGTCATGATTTGGCCGTGTTCCCAAGATACTAAGGCAGATGGCGATGATCCGCACCGTCGCGCTCTGCCACGCTCAGACCCGTTCTCGGTTGATTCGCCGAGCGACGTCGACATGCACGAGTTTTCGCGGTACCGACCGGACGCCCTCTTGCGCGACGGCGAGCTTTGCGCCATCGTCAGCACGATTCTTCATGGCTTGGAGGCGTACTGGTTCCGGTACGCCTGACGGGGGCGACCGGCAGCGGCCAGCGACGCCCGCTTACACAACACGCGCTAAGTTCACGCGTACTTTTCCGCGCGGCGCACCAACAGGCTGCCCATGGAGCTGAACGACCTGGAGCCGGGCGACGAGGACAACGAGACGCTGCCGGATGGCGCCGACTTGGATGCCGTGCTGGCCAGCGCACAGGCGACGCCGGAGGCGGAGCTGGAGCAGCGCGGCCAGGGTGCCACGGCCACGATCGTGCGGCTCGACTTTGCGGGGGGCGCGTACCTCTTCCAGCTGGCGAACGACGAAGCCGCCGCACAGGTGGCGGCGATCGTCCAAGCCATGGCGCCCCCTGCGCCGTCTACCTGAATTTAAACTTTTCCCCATCGCGCGTGAATGGGACGCGCGTGTACAGGCAAGTTCTGTAATTGTACCGTTCCCTGGGTGCTGTACAGCGGTAGTTGTCACGGTTATCTCGATCACGGCACAAGCGCTTCTAGGTTGGGCGTGCACAGCAGCCGCCTGTACAATGGGCCGAGCGACACGGCAGTGTTTTTGGTTGGTGACAGGCTCACGGCCAGCTGCAAGAACGAGCTGTCCGTGCCCGTCGTGACCTGCGTGCACCCCCAATCCGAATGGACCAGAGCGTTGCGGTGAGTGACCAAGATACTGCAGCACCCCGGACGGTAGTTGGATCCTACGTACGTCGTAGACGTGCTCGCCGATGTGCAGCTTGAGCTTGCCGGACTTGTGCACCAGGAGCTTGCCCAGCCGGCCATCGGGCGCGGCGGCCAGCTGGTTCTTGAACTCGGCCGGCTCGCTCTCGTCGGCCTCCGTGGCGTCCGCCTCGACCACCGGCGGGGCGTGCGCGGGCGGCAGCGCGTCAGCGGACCCGGCGGCGCCCGCGGCGTCAGCGGCGGGCCGGGGCTCCGGCTTGGGCGCCACCATCAGCTTGGGCAGGGCCACCGGCAGCTGGAGGAAGAACAGCCGCTCGTCGTTGCAAACCAGTTCCTGCCGCAACGCAAAGCACTTTGCGCCGCGATTCGGGCATGGCGTTGCGTCAGCGCAACCCAATTGGGTCCCCCTTGCACTGCTCCTGGCCCGGTCGTACGCCGTCGCGGACGGCAAACAGGCTGGCGGCGGGCTGCCCGACGCGTTCGAGCACGTCGGCGTCGGGATCGCGGCCGAGCGAGAGGGCGGCCAGCGCGGACGCCTCGGTCGGCTCGACCTTGACCTGCACCTGCGAGTCCACATCCATGCTGCTACTGTTGCTGCTGCTGCTTGCGCCAGCCGCCTCGGCCGCGGGCGCCGCTGCCGCCGGTGGCTTGGGTGCCGCCGCGGTGGGGAACTTGGGCCGGGGGAACGGGATGGACTGCGGAACCGTGGGGTCCGCTGCAGCCTATGTCGGTACTCGAGCAAAAATGCGGGTCTGTCCCGCACAGGCGCGCATGTCAGCCACGACCGTTACAACGTGCGGCGCAGCGCCAGCCAGCGCACCCAGGCCTCGTCGCCCAGCCCTTCGTCGTCCTCGTCCTCCTCGTCAAAGCGGTCGTCCAGCAGCACAGTCCGCAGGCGCATCTCGTCGTCGCCGCGCTTGGGCGCCGCGCTAGCGCCGCGGCCACCGCCGCGCCCGCCGCGGCTCGGGCCGGCGCCGCCGCCAAGGGCGGGCGCCACGCTGCCCGACCGCCGCTTGGTGGCGACTTGCACCGAGTCGCCGGAGAAGGCCACGTTGCCTGCACCACCCCCCGCCGTCGAGGCGACGAGCCTCTCAACGCGGGTCAGCGCCCCGGCAAGGCGTACACCATCGTCGGGGGGCTTTTTGTGCACGCACCGTGCTGCAGGACCGGCTGGCCCCGGCCGCGGCCGCGGCCGCCGCGGTTGCTGTCGCTGCCGCCGCGTCCGCGGAAGGGCCGGTGGCCATCGCGGCCGCCGGGGCTCGCCGCGCTGCCGTCCTCGGTCCGCTTCACGCCCGCATCCGTCGCCGCCGCACCCGCGCTCTCCCTGGGCACCGCCAGCATTGATGACCACGTGGCGGCCGTAGGCCCCGTGAGTGCGGCCGGCATTATGGCGAAGCGCTGGGAGGCCGTGCCGGGGCGTACCCTTCCGCCTTCTTCCGCCGCACTGGGATGACGGGCTCGAACTTGACCGCCTGAAGCGCCGAACGCGCAGCGGACCCGAGCGAACAGCGTGAGCAGGCGAGCCGCTCCTCTTCGCTGCGCCTGGTCCGCCCAGCGCACCTTGGCCACGCCGGGCAGCGCGCCCGGCTCGCTACGCGCCTTCAAAGACGGCAGTCGCTCCGGCATTGGTGCTGCCGGTGCTGCGGCGGATGCCGGCGCCGGCGCCGGCGCTGGTGCTGCTGCGGCATTGCTTGCGGCCGGCGGCGCCGGGGCTGGGGCCGCGGCAGGCACCTGGGATACCCCAGCGGCGGCCTTGGGCCCGCTCGCGGCGGACCCACGGCCAGCACCGCCGACGGCAGGCGGGCGGCCCGCCCGGCCACTGCCCGCGGCGCCGACCGCCGGCGCAGCCGCGGGAGCGGTGGCGGCGGCGGCTCCAGCGGGGGTGGCTGCACCCACCGCCGGCGGGCCCTTGGGCGCCGCCGGTTTGATGGGCGGTGCGCCGCGCGCCGGAGGCCGTCCCGCCATGGTAGGGTGGGCCACGTGTGCCGCGGCGACGGATGACCTCACCGCTGGCGACTGGGCGGGGCTGGCGCTTACGCGGGGCCGGCCTTGGGCGACACAGCTGGCCGTCGCACGTACGGATAACTCAGAAACCCCGTCCAGAGCACGGTTCCCTGTCACGAGTCGCTGGCCGTTGTCCTTCCGCGTCGTCGTCCTCCCGCGTCGTCGTCCAGCGTCGTCGCTTGAAATGGCGCGAAAGTCCTGACAAACTTCTGACACACGAGTCTGGCAGAGCGGCGGCGGCGGCGGCGACGTCGTCGTCGTCGAAAGCTGCTGCCTGACAAAGTGGGCCAAGCAGCGGCTGAACGTGACCTTGCAGACAGGGTCGGAAGAAGGCCGCGGCCAGGCAGGTGAACAGGGGCGGAGACTTGACATGCCTGAGCTGCAGCCGCGACGGGCTGCTTGGACGCTGCGTGGCCGCTGACGTTGGCGGCAGCTCGCAACCCGTGGCAAGGAGGACGAGAGCAGGGGCCGGCGGTAAAGACAGCGCGGTCGCCAGCAGCAAACGACGCCAAGCAAGCGGCGGCGGCGGGCCGTTGACGCGGCTGTGCACCGTGGGCCTTTGCACTCAACCGACGGCGGCGGGGCCGCGTGGGCGCCATGGCCAAGTCGCCGGCGCGCCCGGACGACGAGTCCGCGGACCTGCTGGGCTCGCGGCCGGCCCCGGCCGGCCCGGCGCCCTCCAGGCCGTCTGGCTACCTCGTCTTTCTAGCCGGTGCGCGGGAGCGGCATGCTGACGTACCGTGCCGCTGAGCGCCAGGACAGCGACGGCTGACGCGCACCGTCGTGTGCATATGTGTTTCATGTGGGGCGGAGCCCAGGCGTTGCCTGCCTGAGCACGTTCAACTATGGCTACCACATTGGCGTGCTCAACACGCCCGAGGAGACCATTCGCAAATGCGGCGCGACCGAGCCCGCCAACGGTGGCCTCCCACCGTGTTTCACCATTGACGACGCGCTCTGGGTCCGTCTGTGCGCCCGCGCGATGCATGCGACGGGTTCGCCGTTTTCATGACCTGGTGCCGCTGGCCGCTGCCGGGCGCTGCTGTGGGCCAGGGCACCATTGTGGCCATCTTCTCCATCGGCGGCCTGGTGGGCGGGCTGGCCGGCGGCGTGGCCTCGGACCGCTTCGGCCGGAAGAGCGTCATGCTGTGGAACAACGTCAACTACATCCTCGGCTCGATCTTCTTGGGCGCAGCCGCAAACGAGGCCATGCTCATCGTCGGGCGCATCTTTGTCGGCATCGGCGCCGGCGTGGCCACGACCGTGGTGCCCAACTACATCGGCGAGGTCACACCGACGCCCCTGCGCGGCGGCTTTGGCGTCCTCACGCAGCTGGCCATCACGCTGGGCATCCTCGTGGCGCAGACGCTCGGCCTGTACATGTCGACCGTCGCGCTGTGGCGGTGGCTGCTGAGCCTCTCGGCCTTCGTCGCGGCCGTCCAGGGCCTGCTGCTGGTGGCGTGCATCGAGTCGCCGCGGTACCTCGTGCTCAAGGGCCGCTCCGACGAGGCGGCGCACGCCCTGCAGCGCGTGTACGGCCGGCCCAACGTGGCGTCGGAGGTGGCCGCCATCCAGGCCGGCATCGCGCAGAGTGCGGCGGGGAGCGGCGGTGTCTCCAACCGGTACAACGTGCCGATGCTGCTGCGGGACCGCGCGCTGCGCCGGCCGCTGCTCATTGTCGTGGGCCTCATGCTGGCCCAGCAGGTGCGGGGGCAGATCTCTGTGGTTGACGCGCGGGTGGAGACTGGCGCGCGAGGAAACCTAACGCACCTTCGCAGGGCGTGCCTCTGTGTGCGTGACCGGGCTCCAGCTGTCCGGCATTAACGCCGTGTTCTACTACTCGACCAGCATCTTTGAGGAGCACTTCCCCAGCTCGGCCGACCGGCTGACGGTGTCGATCGGCGTGCTCAACGTCCTGCTTACGATCGTCACCGTGTTCCTGATGGACCGCGCCGGACGCCGCGTGCTGCTGATCAGGTGGACTGCAGGCAGCCGATCGTGTACCGCGGTCACATCAGGCTGCGCAGCACTCACTGTGCTCCTGTCGGGGGCTCGTGGCGGGCGGCGGCGGTGGCACAGCTGCCAGTTTGGCATGATGGTCTTTGCCGTGCTGTTCGTTGTGGCCTTTGTCAAGACCGTCAAGTGCGTGCCCCGGAGCGCGAGGCAGCGGCGGCAAATGCCACCAGCTAACCATGAACACGCGCGAATCATCCGGCTCGATTTGGCAGGTGGCTGAGCATCCTGTGCATCTACGCCTACGTGGCGTCGTTCGCCATCGGGCTCGGACCGATCCCCTTCCTCATCATGTCGGAGCTGTTGCCGACCAAAGCCGTGGCATCCGGTACGTCCGGGGCACGCGGAGCGCCGCCGGACCGGCCAGCCCTCCCCCCTGACGGTCGGGACGCATCGCTCCTTCCCGCGTGTCGTGGGCGCGCGCAGCGGCGTCCATCGGGCTGCCGGTGAACTGGGGCGCCAACTTTGCGGTGGCTCTGCTGTGGCCGCTCATGGCCAGCGGCCTGGGCAACTACGCCTTCCTGGTCTTCGCCGGCATTCTTGTCGTGTCGCTGGTGCTGACCTACCGCTACGTCCCCGAGACCAAGGGCCGCACCATCGAGGAGATCACCTGGTCGATGCATCGCCGGAGCGGTCGCAGCCCGCGCCTTCCGCTGGAGGACGACGGCTACTAGGTCGGGCGGCCAATTTTGTACAGGAAGATTGGGTTCGGGCAGTGTGGTTGTTGTAGGCCTACGGGAGTCAGTTGTACAGCGCCGTCGTTGATCGCGATCAGTCATGTCGCGTATCGTCAATTGCCGCATAGGTCGCTGGCCGGCCGCGCTGTAGGATAGGCATATAGCCACTTCACCATCGCGCCTCAGCTTTGGCTCGGGAGGACAATTTTGCGAGCGCTAGCGATGGCAGACGGGCGCGACCCCGTGGTGGTGCTCAGCACCAAGCCGACGACCGAGCGCGGTCCCGGCGCGGGGCGCGACGCGGTCGCGTACCGCATGGCCGTGCGCATGCTGCTGAGTGCCAACGGCGCGCCGCCGGGGCAGCCCGGCGTGCACGCCGCGGTCTGGTACGGCGGACCCCTCAACTGCCAGGCGGCTGTGGCGGCGGCCGCCGCGGATGGCAGGCTCTGGGAGCGCGCCCTGCTGTGGCGCCTGCGCGGCCCGGCGCGCTACGTGCCGCTGGCGGATGTGCTGGCCAACGTGGCGTACCGACGCCCGCTGCTCTGTACGGTCCGCCGGCATTGTTGCGCTGTCTTGCTAGGCCGCGCCTAACGCAGACGCCGAGGCTCGTGGGCCGCCCGCCCGCACAGACTTTGATGCCGACCTGGCGGACGCCAAATGCGCTGGATCCGCGGCGGCCTGCCTCATGATCGACGTGGCCCTGGAGGCATCTGCTGCACATGTTAGCGGCCTCTGCAGCGTCAATCTCCCCAACGTGGACCGGCAGCTGCGGGATCACCTGTGCGTCGTCGCCAAGCTGATCCGCCAGCAGGGGCTGCCCCTCCTGCCCGCCGGATTCGTTACGCCGCTTGAGGAGGACCAGGCTCGTTTCAATCGACACCAGCTCGTGACCACGTACTAGCTGGGGGGCTGACCTGGTCCACGTATCCTACGTGCTGAACGGTGTCCTTCCCGCAGATGGGCCGCCTGCGGCAGACCGGCGACTTGGAGCGGATCGCATCTGCCCTGGCGACCATCGCCAGCCGATCGCGTCACCAGCCTTTGCGCGCCGCCGCCGTCGATGCACCAGCGAACGATGCAGCGCAGGTTGAGCTGCAAAATCTGCAGCGCATTGTGTCGACCGCCGCCACGGCCATTGCGCAGCTGTAGCACCCTCCGTGAAATTACACTACCCCGCTAGCATATTGGGAGCGTCCATTGCGGGGCATTGGTATTGGTATATTGACGCTAAAGGAAACTCGAGCGCCATGCGCCACAGAATACAGGGTATCGCCATGATTGGGTAGACGACATGAGGGGCACATGGCGCCATGTGGCCGGCGTGATCAAAATCAGAAGTGAGCAAAGACTGCGAAGTCAGGTGCGCTGTCGCCGCCGCCGCCGCCCCATCTCGACCTATGCCGCGCCGAGCGCGAGAACGCACGGCTGACGGGATAGTCTGTGCGTTGCGCGTTGCTGGATGTCGGCGCGCACAGGTACCCAGGCCTGTCTTGCTTTCGCTCCAGCCAGCCGGTCGCTGCGCCCCCCCACCTCCCGCCGCGCTTCCCACCGACCCCCGGCGCCCCGCAACCCACCTCAGCCCTTCTTCCTGAAGCTGTGTACATACCGCTGTTCCGCTACGTTCTGTGTGTACATCCCTTGGGAACTGCCTTCGAGCTGAACTGTGATCAAAATGGCTGCGAAGCACGTTGTGGTAACGCCCGCGCCTGCGCCTTATCAGCATCGGCCAGGTTCGAGCGACTGACTGACGGCCTCCTCGCTCCCTGCCCTCCCTTCCCGCTCGATCGACCGCAGATGGCGCTGGCGGCGCTGGCTAGCACCGCGTGGGTCGCCGCGGCCGTCAAGGCCACGACGATGGCGTCCCTGCCGGAGCCGCGCAGCGACCACTCGTGCGACCTGTACAAGAACTACGTGTACATTACCGGCGGCTGCAAGTCCGACCAGGTCTACTACGACGAGTTCGGCGGCTCGGCCTGCGCGGTCTACAGCAAGCGCCTGGACCGCTACGACCTGGACACCAACACGTGGGCCAGCCTGGCGGACATGCCCAAGGAGCGCTTCCGCCACACGTCGGCCGTGGCCGCCAACAAGCTCTTCGTCTTTGGCGGCATCGTTGCCGGCGAGGGCGAGGTGGCATCGACCGACGTGGACGTGTACGACATCACCACCAACACGTGGCGCACCGTGATCGGCCTCTTCCCGAACGCCACCGTCGACCTGGACAGCGGCGTCGTCCGCAACAGCCAGGACAAGGAGGTCATCGTCCTCGTCGGCGGCTACACCGCCCCGGACTACACTTCGGTGAACGCGACCCACCTGTTCGACCCGGTGACCGAGACGTTCACCTTCAACGTCGCCACGCTGGTGCGTACAGACACGCTGCCCAGAGGCGGACGGGCCGCGACGCGCGCTGCTGACGCGGCATCGACGCGGGCGTCCTGTTCACTCCGCTGCGCTTCCTAGAACCACGACCGCGGCGACCTGTGCGTCTCCGTCGTCGACAACAAGGTGTACGCCTCGGGCGGCTACGACGACGCGACCTTCTGCGCCCCGGTGGACGCTTTCGAGGTCTTTGACATCGCCACCAACACGTGGACGGACTTGGAGCCGAACCCCGAGGCTGGCGTGGACCCGGCGGGCGACCTGACGTGTGCAGTGTACGACAAGAAGGTGTACAACCTCGGTGGCGAGCAGAAGAACGCCGCCTGCAACGCCTCCCTGCCGGTCGCGCACGTGGACGCGTACAACACCGTCGACGGCAAGTGGATCGACGCGCCCTTCGCGCTCACGTCGCCGCGCTTCCGCTTCTGCGCCGCCACCGCCAACAACGCCATCTACGTCTTTGGCGGCCAGGGCCCGCTGGAGAACCTCGAGGCGGGCGAGGGCCACCGCCTGCTCAACCGCGTGGAGCGCTACGACATGCTGGACTCGTCGCCCGCCGCGCGCGCCTCCTTCAGCGCCGTCCTGGCGCTCCTCGCCGCGGCGCTCGCCGTGGTGGTCGTCGCGTGATGGCTGTCGGATTTAGCCGCCGGAACAATCGCCCCTCCCATGTGTGGTGTTGTGTGTCCTCTCGCGCACAGTCCCCCCAATGCATTGTGATCCTTGCACATCATAGCACGGCGCGCACGTTTAGCACAACGCCTTGGATATATGTGATGAAAGTAAGCGAGTAAGCGACGTCGCATGCAGCCGCTGGCCCGAATCGGCCCGGACCGGCTGGCCGCGGGCGCCAGGCGGGTGGTCTATCCTGTCAGCGTTCTGACAGAGGTTCCTCCCGCACGGCAAGGGCCGTTCTTTGCGCTTCCACCTTAAGAAAAATGCCCTTCTTGTGTGGTTAGGCGGATCCCCCCAGACAAACAAGGCGCTTTTCTCCGATGATTCGCGTGCTTGCGCGCGCCCACGTTGTGTGGGCGCACGCGTCAGTCACGCTCGCGTTCGTCCTTCTTCGCCTGCCGCCGCCGCCGCCGCTCGCCGCGGCCGCGCTCCAGACGCACCGCCACCATGCCGGCGCCCCAGTCCGCAGGCATCCAGACCCTCATGGACGCCGAGCGCGAGGCCTCCGAGACCATCAACAAGGCCCGCAAGCGTACGCGCGCCCGCACGGCTGATGCGAGTTGCTGCGCGAAGCTGGTCGCTGACGGTCCACGAGGCGCGTACGGGCAGGCGCGGCGCGCGGGGCGCGACAGAGAAGGCGCTCCGCCTCAAGCAGGCCAAGGAGGAGGCTGACGCCGAGATTGAGGCGTACCGCCGGAAGAAGGAGGAGGAGTATCAGCAATACGTGCAGAAGGTGCGGCCCTCTCGCCGGCCCGCTGTAACTCACGGCAGTGTCGAGGTCGGCGAACGGCTCACGCGGCCCGCTCGGCGCCGCTTGAATCGCGCCCGGGGGGCGGCGGCACGCCACAGCACGGCGGCCAGACCGACGAGGCGACCCGCAAGCTGGACCAGGAGACCGAGGCGAAGCTCCAGGCCATCCAGCAGGGTGCGTGCGGCGCGCCTGTTTAATCTGATCGGCGTGGGGGCGCGCTGTTCACACCTTTTTCCCGGTGCGGTTCCATTGCGTTTTCGCGCGGGGCAGCGTACGTTGCCAACAAGGTCAATGTCCTGAACAAGGTGCGTTCGCGGCGACGCGACGTGTCCGACAGCGAGGGAGGGGGGCGCTGACCGTCCGCGGACCTCCGCTGTGCTCGCGTGCTTGGCCGCGTTGCAGCTGCTGGAGGCTGTTCAGACCGTGGAGCCGAAGATTCACCCGAACGCACGCGTTTGATTGGACCGAGTTGTGCTGCACCTTTTTTTTTTCCTGGCCGTGCCAGCGCAGGATGCGCAACTGTAGTAAATTTGCCCTGCACAAACATCGATTTCGTTGCCCTATATTCCGTACACAAAGCGCACACTCACCTACTGCTACACTATACACGAGGGCCGGCGCGGGCGGGGGAGACTACGCGGCCTCCTCCAACCGCCGCTGGAGGGCCAGCACCAGCAGGTCGGGCCGGTTGGTCGGGCAGATGCTCGCGGCCACGGTGTCGAGCGCGACGTCGCTCTCCAGGATCTGCGGCGGGCAGCGACCACGCGAAACTGCTGCAGAGGCGCCGTGAGCGGCCGGCGCGTTGCGTGGCTTCGCCCACGCCAGGTCAGCGATTCAGCGCACCTGGCAGGCCTGGACGGTGGGCGTGCCCGGCGCGACGAACGCGCCGAGCTTGAGGACGCAGCGCGCGCGGCGCGCGCCCTTCGGCCCCGGGGCGTTCAGGATCACCTGCAGCTGCTGCGGGCCCAGCACGGCGACCTCCACCCCGGCCAGCTGCTGCAGCGCCGACAGCACCCCCGTGACCCTGTTTGTTGGAGCGAAACCTCACAAAAATGCAAAGCGCCGTCAGGACCACTGCGAAACCATCCGCTGCGCGCAGACTCAGGTGCCCGTACCAGGCCAGCTTGCCGTCCAGGGAGCGGTCCCGCTTCGCCTCCTCGGCCTCCACGCGGGCGGCCTCGGCCACGAGGCGCTCGTGCTCCTACGCGACCGGCGGAAGGCGCCGAGCTGCTCGAGCATAGGATGAGGGCCCTTCCCTCCGTCGCGGCGCCCCTTGGGTGCGCGTGCGCTTACCGCGCGCAGATCGGTCACCGACCGCTCCAGCGTCGCCTGGGTGGCGGTGGCCGCGGCGGCCTGCTCGGCGCGCGCCGCCACCGTGGCCTCCAGCTCGCGGACAATGGCCTCCTGCAATCGTTTGTTGCCGACGAGGGCCAACACGACGTCGCGTTAGCTCAAGCTGCTGGGACATTGACGCCCTTATGAAGACGCACCCGCTCTGCCAGCAGGGCCTGCGCCTGCGACAGATCGAGCTCGAGCAGCTCGGGCGCCTGGGCGGCCGCGGCGGTGACCTCGGCGTCCAGCTGCGCGAGCTCGGCGAGCGCGGCCTTGGTGGCCTCGAGCTCGGCGACGAACGCGTCGTAGCCGGCGGCCGTGCTGTCGATCAAAGCCATCACGGCTTCCTTGTCCTGCTGGTACTGCTCCTTGGCCGCCTTGAGCGCCTGATGGCGCGCCTCCACAGCGGCCTCTGCCAGGGGGCGGCAGCGTCAGGCAGCAAACAGAAGCGCCGACGGTGTGAGTGTGTGTGAGCCGGGCGCCGAGAAACGCCTGGCCTGGGCCGCACCGAGCTCGACGACCTCGTCCTTGGGCAGCAGCGGCGCGTCAATGGTCAGCTCTTGCAGGAAGCGGTGCTTGGCGTCCAGCTCCAAAAAGTTGAACTTGAGCGTGCTGAACCGCGCCTGCGCACGGCGTCAGGGGCTCACAGCGACAAGGTGGGCGGCCGTTTAGCACGAGCGTTCGCGTGCGATCTGCCTTGGCCTTTGCACGAACCTTGTTCTCGGCAAAGCCGCGAGCGGCCGACTCGAGGTTGTCCTCGCCAATGTTTTCCTTCATGGCCGCAATGTCGAACGCAAACTTGTCCAAAAAGTCCACGTCGCTGGCGGTCCACACCACCCGGGTCGGCCGGGTCACGGCGTCAGTGCGCGCGCGTAGCCATTCGCCACAAGACCGGTGCGCGGGCGTACATGGTGATGGCCTCAATAGGCGTGATCAGCGGGGCCTCGGCGGCCTCCGCCTCGGCCATGCGCGAGAACGGCATGCTGAGGCGCCGGGCCTCGCTCGGCAGCGCGTCCACGTCCATCGTTGCTGGCGGATCGGTAGAGCCTTCCGGCGCCGTGTCGTGGAGAAAGAAATGGGCTGAACGTGCAACCGCCTCGACACGGCACTGCGAACAAGGCGTTCCGGTGGCGGGAGAAGACGTCCTGTAGGCGACCGAGGCGGCGTCTCTTGCGTGCCGGGCCGCTCTGTCCGTTTTCGCGCCGGTCCTGCGCCTTTTTTCGGCTTTTTCAAGTTTTGGCGCCAAAACTTGGGGTTTGGGCTATGAACCGATATTAGGGTTTGGGCTACGAGTACGCCCTAGGGTTTGGGCTATGAGTATACTTTAGGGTTTGGGCTACAAGTGCACTCTAGGGTTTGGGCTATGAGGGCGTCTAGGGTTTGGGCTACGAGCGCGCCCTAGGGTCTGGGCTATAAAAGATAGACTAGGGCTAGAGGTACCAAGCTGTCAGACGTCTGTCAGAACATTGTCAGACAGCGGCGGGTCAGAGATCCATGACATTGTGCCACGCCGCCGCGGACGTCGCCGTCGTCCGGCAGTTGGGCGACGGACGGGCCTCAAACGGCAGGCCAATAAAGGAAGGCGACGCGAAGCCATTCGAGCTCTCGTTCGAGCAACTCATTGCGCGGCGCTGGGTGAGCGCCACGCTGGATCGGCGGCCGGAGGCACGACGTCATCGCCGACACACCGCCGTGACGACGTCGCGTGACTGACGGTGCGGGTGCCGGCCCTCGCCGTGCTCAGCTGTGCGCCCGCGACTGACCGGAGGAGTGCCGCGCCGTGCTGGTCCTGCTCACACAGGCTGCGCTGGCAAGAGCTTGAGCCGGGCAGGGCTCTGGGCCTTGCCGTGGAGTCGGGCCGGCAGGATGACCAAGCGGTCCGTGTGGGTGTGCCTGCTGCTGCTGGGCCTGTGCTCGGCCAGCATGGCCACCGAGTTCCTCGTCGTGAAGAAATGGTTCAACTCGGGCAGCTGCCAGGGCGACCCCGAGTTCCTGGGCTGGAAGCCCTTCGACAACTGCTGGGCGCAGCCGTGCAACCCGCTGTCCGCGACGACGGCGTCGCGCCAAGAGTGCACGCTGGAGGCGGAGCCGCCGAGCGGCCCGCTGTACGTGGAGGTGCGGGACTACCGCGGCACCGACTGCACGGGCGTCTTTGAACAGGCGATCGCGGTCATGGCCGGCCAGTGCGTCAAGGACGGCGAAAGCTATATCCGCGTTTCCTGCCTCGGCATGTTCAACGACCTGGTCCTGTACGAGACCTGCAGCGACGCGGCCTGCACCGAGTGCACGGACATGTACTACCCGAGCGACGAGTGCAACAGCACCGCGGATCAGACGCGGCGCCTGGTGCACTGCCCGTACACGTTTGTCGGCTCCAGCCTCTTCTGGATCATCCTCGGCAGCATCCTCGGCCTCATCTTCTGTGCCTGTACGGCCAATTTATTTTTCAAACAAGGTCGGCCGCGCTGGTTGGGTTGCCGCGCTCACTAACGACGCCCCCCCCCCGGCGACGCTTGCTGCCGCGTGGCCGACAGGCTGTGCGCGCGTCGTCAAGCGGCGGATGGCCATCCGGCGCGAGAAGAAGGGCCTCGTATGTGAGCGGCATCCTAACCCCCCCCCGCGGCGGTGCGCTTTCCCTAACGGATCGAGTAGGCGAGCGCCTTCTCTTCCTGTTCCATCCACAGGCACTGCAGAGCTCCATCAACAGCAGCGCGGACGCCCAGCAGCCTCTGTTGTCCAGCGGCGGCCAGGCCTACAGCAAGGAGGACGCTACGCTTGACGCGTAATTCTTTTTCCGATTTTTTTCCCCCCTCCAGGTGCCCTTTGTATAGTCGGCGAAAATACAACACGAGAAACACTTACAGAAGCACAACTAACCATGGTTATTATGTAGTGTGCAAAACCCTCGCTCAAAAAAAGTTCGTTCCGCATGGCAAAAGGTACAGTGAGACCGTACTGAACCGTCTAAGTACATACAAGAACGCCGATGCCCCACGCGAGCACGCAACCGAAGCGACACTGGTTTAAGTTGATGCCTTTACAAAGCTCTGTGCAGCAGTGGGACTCGGGCGGGTCGGCGGCAGGGGTGGCGCGATGGGGGCCATCTAGGACTTACTTACGGCGGTGACGACCCGCTTGCCGTCCTGCTCTTCGACGGCACACATCCAGATGCGTGTCTTGTACACTTTGAACAGTTCGCGCACCAGCTCGCGGAAGTCGATGCGGCGGTCCGCCACGAAGTAGTAGGTGAGCTTGCGGCGGTCCCTGCGCGACCGCCGCCACCATGGAGCAACAAGAAGGAGGCATGGGTGTGAGCATCGCCGCCGCCACGGCTGGGTGCGTCGCTGGCCCACCCCTCCCGGGTGCGTACCACTGGTACTCTGCGTCGACCACCTCCATCTGCAGCTTCTTTTGCCGGATCTTGGTCTGACAGAGCAAGAGCGCCCGCCGTTCCTCCTGCGCCGCGAACGCATCGACAGTGCGGCGGATGCACCGGGCACCACCGTCAGCACGCGGCCAGGGCCGTAGCCGCCCGGCGCAACAAACAGCGCACGTGGCGCACCTCCATCTTGGGGCCGAGCAGCATCACCTCGTTGGCGAGTGCCGCGCGGACGATGGGCTTGGCGTCGCGGTCGGCCAGCTCGGGCCCCTTGGCGACGACGCGGCCGAGGTCGCGGCCGCGGTCCGCCTCGACGATGACGAGGTGGCCCGGCTGGAAGGACATCTGCGCCGGGTCGCTGACGTAGTAGACGGCGGTGCGGCCGCGCTTGAACTGGACGCTGTAAAACTCCACCTGCCCGTTCAGGAGGTCCGGGTGCGGCGGCAGCTCGTCCGTCTCGCTGCGCGTCGACGTGACGTGGTTGCTGAGCGCCGACGGCGCGGGGCCCGGGCCAAAGTACATCTCGGCGGCGGTGATCGCGGCGGCCATCGTGTACGCGTCCAGCGACGCCAGGTCGAACGCGGCGCTGGCATTGACCGGCTGCGCGCCGCCAAAGCCCTGCGCGCCGCCGCCGCCGCCGCCGCCGTTACCGCCCAGCGGCTGGCCGCCAAAGTTGGCCGCGGCCATGGCCGCGGTCAGCGCGGCGGCCGCCTGCGCGGGCGTGCGGCCCGCGGCGGGGTTGCCAAAGTGGCTGAGCAGCGCGTTGGCGTGGCCGCTCAGGCCGGCCTGCGTCAGCTGCTGCAGCGCCGCGGCGGCCGCGGTCAACGTGGCCGCGTCGGGGTGCGACGCCAGCACCGCCGCGGCCGTCGGCGGCAGCGGCGGCTGCCCCGGCCGGAAGTTGGCGAAGCCGGACTGGCCCGGCCAGCTACCGAACGCCGGCGCGGCGTTGATGTCATCAAAGCTGCCGAGCGTGCTGGGCGGGTGGCTGCACAGGCCGCTGCCGTTCGCGGCGGCGGCCGCGGCGGCGAGGTTGCGCGCCACCATCGACTGGTGGAGCGACATCGGCAGGCCGTAGTTGGCCTGCGCGATGCCGCCGCGGCTGGGCACCGAGGCGTAGAACCCGTCGGCGTCGGCGCCAAAGTCGGCACCGACGCCGTTGCCGCTGGCGCGCGCCTCGGGACCGTCGCTCTCCGTGGCCTCGTTCATGCTCAGCTCGCGGAGCTGCACGGCGCGACGGATCGCGAGGCAGGCCTTCGCGGTCGAGCGGACGGTGTCAGCGCGACTGACCGGGACGACCAGTGTGGTGAGGGCGCCCGCGTTACCTTGTTGATGGCGCTGTTGACGTCGCGGAACATTTCCTGCGGCGAGTCGAGCGGCGTGTCGAGCTCGTTCGGTCTGCGCCCGTGCGGCGGATGGGATGGCCGCCACAAGCCGACCGATTAGCCCCCAATGAGCCCAAGTTTTTCCTTGCTGCCTGTGCGCGCGCACCGTCGGCTGGCCAGCGCCAACGGCGAGCGCCGCCCGGCCACGGGGATGGCGGGCACGGGCTCCTTTGCGCCAAAGGACGGGTCCAGCGTCGAGCCGACCAGCTCGCCGCTCTGCAGCGGCGGCGGCCGGTTGCGCGCAGCGTTCGAGTTTCGGCGCTGCTCAAAGCCGTCGGAGCGCTCGAGGCTGGACGACGGGCTGCTCCAGCCGCTGCCCACAGCGCCAAACATGCCACCTGGCGTCAGAGCGAGGCAGCAAAAAACAACGGAAAAATGGGGTTGGGTCAATACGTCTCGGTGGGTCTCCGGCGCAAGCCGCGTCCCCCCTGAGATCGCACCTTGCAGCGGCAGGGGCCGCGCGTGCGGGCTGCCCCACTCCTCCGTCGCGAGCGGCGGCGAGCCCACCACGGTGTCGGCCTGGTCGTCGGTCAGGCTCCCCGTCATCTCGGCGGTCGCGACGCTGCTGTCTGCCGAGCTGCTGTAGACGCTGCAGACGCGAACACCGGTGGCACGAACAGGATCTCGGCCGAGTAAGCGTGGATGCGCCTTTTCACCAGAAAAGTTCACGCCCGCCGCTCGCCAGCGACGCACGTGTTGGAGAGGTACTCGGCGCCCGTCGGCCGCGCGCCGATGGAGCCGAAGGGGCCGCGGGGCCGCGCCTGCGCTTGCGCCTGCTGCTGCGGCCACGGCGGCAAGTCCGCGGTCGTGGCGGCCTTGAGGCGCGCCACGGGGTCCATGGCGCCGGACTGCAGCCGGGCGGCGGCCAGGCCCGCAAAACCGGCGGCGTCCGCCGCGGGATCGGACGAGAAGAGGGAAGGCGCCGTCGCCGTCGGTCGCGCGATCGGGCCCGGCGGCGAGGCGCGTGGCGGCGACCGGCCGGGGCTGCCCGGGGCGTCGCCGGTGCCCCACGTTGAAGACGACGACGGCCACCCGCTCGGCACGTGCGGCGCCGTCATGGTCGCGGCGGTCGGCCCGCGCTCGCCGTGCGGCATGGCTGAGGCCGGCTTGCGGTGCTCCAGGCGCACGGTCGTCACCGACGCGACGCCGCTGCCTCCGCCGCCGCCCGTCGCACTGTTCTCGACGTCCGGCACAAACGGCACGGGCGTCCGGCGGCCTCGCAGCAGGTCGCCGCTACTCATGGAGCCGCGGTCCAGCGGCGGCGCGGCGGCGAGCCTTGCGTCGTCCACTTTGGTCTCTGCTGGTTTAGGCGGCCACAGCACGCAGGCGGGCCAACGCTCGGGTAAATAAAGGACTGTCCTCAGAAGCACCGTTCAAGAAAGGAAAAAAAAATTCCAGCGTCAGCGTTTGGGCGGCCCACCGTCCAGCCGCGCGTGGCGTGCACACCGGGCCGCACCTCGCACTAATTTAGACGGTCCGCGAGCAGGGCAAACGTCGTCGTTGCTCTCACAGACACCCTTCCAGCGCTTCGATGGTATGCTTCCACGGGGCGCCCAGCGAACACCACAGCCCTAGAGCGACGGTGGTCCAGATCGTTCACCACGCCCGCCCGGCAGCGCCCGCTCCCGCCCCCCTCTCCACCGTCGTCGCCTGACGTCAGTGCTGGACCGGGGCGCACGGCCATCGCTGACCCTGGCGTTGGGCAGCGTACAAGTAAACAGTGCTGTCGCGAGCGTGGTCGGCGGCTGCTGCAGCGTGCGCTGTCTCCTCCCGCTGCGTTGCACGGGCGGGCCCACTGACGCTGGCCCCCGGCCACCACCCCGGAGCCCCCCCCGTACCCACGGCGCGCCCGCCCGCCGGCGTCAGCGTCATTGGCGCGGCGGGCCTGGCCAGCGCAGCCCGTGCTGACGTGGTCCGCTTACGGAGCGTCGCGCCGGGTCGTCGTCACGGGTCACGCGGCGCGATCACGGGCGCTGCTGCGCGGAATCAGCCCACCGCCCGGCGCCAAAGAGGGTCAGGCCCCCCTATCGCCGGCGCATCCAGACGCACGGCGGGCCCGGCCGTACTGCAAACAATTCCGGTTGGCGGGAGCGCGTCCCAAAATAACCAGGCGCCACGGCCGCAGCAGCTGCCCGCCCAGCAGACGCTCCCGGTTCGGTCCGGGTGGTGCTGTCCGCAGCGGCTTGCGGGCGTTCCGGCCGCGCGACGGCGCGCGGCGCGGGTCCGGCGTGAGCGCAGCCGTTGCGCAAGCGTCGCGGCTGCTTAGTCAATCCTGCGTCACCGGGCCGCGGGCACACCTCCTCCTGCCGTGTGAGCCCCTGGCCGTCCGCCGTTCCATGCGGCGGCCCTATCGCCGCCGCGCCGCCGCCGCCGCCGCCGTTACGGCCATTGCGGCTGCGTCGCGTACCGTTCCGTTTCTCGTTTGGGCCACGCGTTCCTGCTCGCCGTCCTTGGCGGCCGCGGTCGTGCGTCCACAGGCGCGTACCCAGTTACGCGACACTGTGTGGCCGGCATGTGGGCCCGGACGGTGGGGTGGCGGGGCGGTGGGGGGCAGGTTGGCGACGCTGCCGGTGGGGGGACGGGTGGCGTGCGCCGCGATGCGTCCTCGTGGGTGGCGTCGTTTGGCGGCGTCGGCGTCGGCGGCCGCGTGCGCGCGCGTTCTGTTTTCTTTTTTAACGGCTTTGTTTACGCAGTGACGCGATCCCGCGTCTGCCGCCATTCCGCCGCCATTCCGCCGCTATTCTGCCGCCGTTCGGCCAGGTGGGGCCACGTGATCGCCCGGGGGAGATTGCCGGCACGTTTGGGGCAGATTGGCCGCAGATTCGCCCAACATTCGAAGTGGCACGGCGCGTGCGGGCCGACGCACGCGGCAGAAGCGCGGCAGAAGCGCGGCAGAAGCGCGGCAGAAGCGCGGCAGAAACGTGCTCCACTCGGCCCCACGCACGTGGCCTGCCCCGGCCGCGTCTCTCCCTCTCGCATTCGCCTGGTGGGCGGGTCCGACGCGGGCTACCACACGGAATCGATGAGCGTGAGACGGCGGAGCGGAGCGGTGCGTTCCGTCGAAATTTCGGTTACGTCACGCGCTCTGATTGGCGGGAGGTGACGCGATCGTGATGGGCGGGGCCGGTCCAAACCCGTTCGACGCGCGCTCAAAGACGCTCGCGGTGCCGCATGCACCGCCCGGGGCGCCCAGATCATGTCTTGCTGCTGTACATTGTTAGCCACCCCTTGCTCTAGTATGTACATCGCTAGTCCTGGAAGGCGGGAGGGACCGGCCAGTCGTGCGGCGTGTAGGCCAGCAGCTGCAGATCCGTCCGCACGCCCAAGAGGAGCACGCGCATGGATTAGCCACAGGGGCTCGCCATCCACGGGCGCCCGACACAGGGGCGCACCTTGTAGATGCTGCCCATGCCGGCGTCGCCGGGCTTGACGAGGCGCTCGTACGACGCGACGAGGCCGCGCGCCTGCTCCGCCGTGCGGACGCTCCGCAGCAGCGCCTGCATCCGCGCCTGGATGCCCATCCGCAGCAAAAAGGTGCCCTGCTCCGCGGGGCCCGACACGCGCACTGCGCGCACGCTCACCGTCGCCCGCCACAACCCGGCCGAGGTCAGCGCGGCCGTCGTCGCGCGCCCCGCCATCCAGGCGCCGCCCCACGCGCACCGCGGTCGTCCTGCAGGGCGGCAAAGTCCACGTCCGCGCTGAGGTCGGCCTCGCCCGGGCGCGCCAGGAACGGCTCGTAGCGGTGGTTGCGGATCGCCTGTGCGGCGGGCGCGCCTAGGCCGAACCACCCAGCGTGCCGGTGAGAGCGCGTCCGGCTGCGCCGCTACGCAGCCGCTTCGCGCAGGCGCACGCGAATCGAGTTGTTGCCGGGGCCGTTCCGCCCATAGTCCACAAACAGCGCGGCGCCGCCGTGGTCGTGAATCCTGTGAGCCGCATGCCGCCCTGCCAAAAGCGTCAACCGCGCGCGCGGTCAGCCTGCCGCCGGCTAAAAAGCAGGCCAGCACGCGCGGGGGCCCCGCACCGGCCGGCGATCTCGGCCTTGGCCTCGAGCAGCTCCGCGCTGGCCTCGACCATGTCGCCCTCCTGTGGCGGGCGGCCCAGCCGCGCGAGCGCCCCCGGCAGCAGCAGCTGCTGGGCGACGGACGCCTTCTTGGACAGCGCAAAGCGGAAGTGGTGCGGCGCGTCCGGCCGGTCGTCCACGTCGATCAGCACCTCGGCCCAGCCCTCGCGGGTGAGCTGGACCCCGGCCGCATGCCGAGCGACACGCGCGCCTCGGTCAGCAGGCGTGCGCCACGGGCCGGGCCTCCCGGTTCTGCTGTAGCGCACCTGGAACTGGTGCACGGGCAGCGCGTCGAGAAACTCGTGGGCAACCACAATCGACGGCGCTGCGCGGCCCCCGTGCCCATCGCCGTGCGCAAAAGGCACCGGCTAAGCGCAGCGAATGCGCACCGCCCTCCGCGCGCCACGCGTCGCCGTACCGGCGGGGACGTCCTTGAAGCGGCCGTGCCAGCGGACGGGCTTGCCGTCGGGCGTGCGCGCCTCCTGGATGGTCGCCGCGTCCACGGGCGCGTCCGTCACCGGCTCCCGCACGACCTGGCCCGTCGTCACGGCGCGGTGCTGCACGTGCCGCAGCGTCGGGCTGAGCTCCACCAGGTGCACGCCCTCCAGCTGCGCCGCCACGTCCGGGAACCGCCGCATCGTCTGTACCGCCGACGACAAGCAGGCGTCGCCGGACGCGCGCGGGCATCAGCGCAATGGCCCCGTCGCGCGCTCACGCCTAGCACTCACCGTACCCGCAGCATGTCCACCATGAGCGTGCCGCGGCCGGGCCCGAGCTCGACCAGCTGGAACGGCGTCTGGGCGGGCCGGCTCCGCAGCACGGCGACGGCCCACACGGCCAGCAGCTGCGGCGCGCCCATCCCGGCCGCCAGCCCTGGCCCGTCAGCCTCGGGGTACGTTTCCTTTGCGTGTTCCCTGGGGGCCGCCGCCGCACCTCGCCAAAGACCTGGCTGATCTCGGGCGACGTCACAAAGTCGCCGCCAGTGCCAAAGACATCGCGGTGCATGTAGTAGCCCGCCAGCGGGTTCACAAGGACCTCCCGCATGAACGACGCGACGGAGAGCGGGCCGTTCACAAGGATGCGCGCCTTGAGGTGCTTCACCAGCGACGTCTCGGGCCCGCGGCCGCCGGCGCTGGGCAGGTCGGCGACGCGGCCGGGCGGCGGCGGCGGCGTCTCGGTCGTGTACCGTCGGGCCGCGGCCCAGAGAGTCGCCGGTGTGCTATACGCCGACGTCCGCCAGGCCTGCCGGCTCGCGCCGGCCACGCGGGCGGCCGCGTGGGCGGCGCCAGCGGCGGTCGCGGCGGTCGCGGCGGCGGCCATGGCCGGCAAAGTTTTGGCGCGAAAAATGAAAACCACAAGTCGCGCTGCCGATGACGTGCGCGCCGCGGCGGCGTTGGCGGATGGCGCGGCGCCTTTGATCAAAAAAAACCCACCGCGACCGAATGCCACGACGCCCCATGCGCCTGTTCAACTCGGCCGGGGCGTTGCCAATGACGGGGGAGGCGGGCGCAGCTCGCCTTCCAAAAAGTCGCGCAGACACCATCGGCGGACAAAAGGAATCCTCGGGGCGACCACACGGAATGGCCCCGGCGAGTCGACGTCCGCCGAAATCTCTACCAAGCTTGAAACACTGTACAAAGGCAATTGGAGGGGGTGGGGTGGGGTGGGATCGGCGCGCTTAGGCGGCGCGCGGCCCGTGCCGGCCGTCCGCCTGCGCGAGCTGCGCAAAGATGGCCGCGGACGCGAGCCGCACGCGGATGTCGGCCTCGTCGACGTCGTGGTCGCCCTCGACCTTGCCCCACTGCAGGATCTGCGCCTGCACCTCGGCGCGCGCCGCTGCGAGCGAGCAACACGGCGCCGCATTCTCAGCGCAGTGCAGCATTAGCGCCAAGGGGTACTCGAGCTGCTCGCTCGATACGTTGACAGAGTCGCACCTTCCGCGGCGTGCTCGACGGAGATGCCGCGCTGGAGCAGGCCCAGGCCGATGAGGAACGACTTGGCGGACCGCACGATCTGCTCAAACGCTGTCGGTACGCATGGTCTAGGCGAGCCAGGCGGTGGCACGCATCAGATGCCACGTCGATCGCTGGCTGGCCCAGCTGCCGCAACGCGCAGCGCACCGACGAGCTCCCAGTAGTCCAGCGCCTCCACGACGGCCCGCAGCTTCGCCTCCGTTTGCGGGTCCTGGCCCGCGACGACTAGCAGCTCCGGGTTGCCAATGGCGATCTTCACGTTGTACGTGTCCTATGAGGAGCAACAACGCCGTGGAGGAGCGGCCGGCCCAGCGTGAGCGCCGTCCGCGCCCAGGGGCACGTCTACACAGCACACGCACCTCGACCCACTGGATGAGCGGCGTCCAGTACTGGGCCTGCAGGCGCACGATGTGCCCGTAGTTGGCGGGCGGGTAGCTGCACGAGGGCGATCGCGTCCGTGCCCGCGCCTGGTGAGCTCGGCGGGCTCCTTCCTAATCATCCATGTGTCCCAACGGCAGCGCACCACACGGTGTCGGTGTGCAGGTAGGGCATCAGCTGGTCGATGATCTCCTTGGCCGTCCGGCGCTCCAGGAGCGAGCTGTCCAGCACGGCGCTGGCCAGCGACGTCTGCAGCGCCACGCCAAGCTGGGCTAGCGCTAGCGTGCGTCAAACGCGCCGCTCGTCTCGGAGCAAAGGCGTTCTGGACGGTACCAGCGGCATGGTGTACGAGCGCAGCTTGTCGGTCTGCGCCGCCCACTCGGCCGCCACGGCCAGCGCGAGCGCTTCGGTCGGCAGAACCATCGGCTGCCGCTTCGGCGTCTTGAGCATCCGGCCGTCCAGTGCAATCACGTAGCCCGGGCCTGTGTGGCACAGCCGCGAAGCATGGCGCAGACCGGTGATGGTCAGCCAAGCAGAGACACGGTCCGCTCCGTCCCCACGGAGCCGTCGGCGCACCCTTGGGGTTCGGCGCGACGTCGACCTTCTTCCAGAACCGGCGAATCTCGCGCGGGGTCGCTGGGAGGGCGGGGCGCAGGGGAACGCGAGCGCTAGGGGGGGGGGGGGGAAACAGGGGGGGGGGAGGCCCCAAAGAGAAAAAGCCGGGGAGAGAAGGGGGAAGGGGGGGAGGGGAGGGGGGAGGGAAGAAGGGGGGGGGGGGGGACGAGGGGAGGGGGGGGGGG
>Ga0180216_1000855_pt1 | contig 29063 bp, 26 predicted proteins | sample eDN3rd37CBELigMG_FD_128879 | JGI IMG/M metagenome (GOLD analysis project Ga0180216, IMG submission 128879) | Enriched Miracle-Growth compost microbial communities from Emeryville, California, USA - eDNA 3rd pass 37_C BE-Lig MG (version 2)... ... | reverse complement strand
GAAGGCGCGCGCGTCCGCGCTCTCGGCCATCTTCGCCGCGTACTTCTCCCGCAAGCGGCCGAGGCCGATCGTCTCGTCGCCGAGCGTATAGCCGACCGCGGCGCGCAGCACGTCGCTGCGCTCGTTGTCGCTGAGCGGCGCGAAGTCGCGCCAGCGATCCCCCAGCAGCAATTCCATCTGCTCGGCCGCTTCGCGCCAGCGCTGCGCCGCCCACATCGTGTCGGAGCGCAGGCGGATCGCTTCTGGGCCCTTCACATTGGCGATCAGTTCGAGCGCCAGTTCGTGCCGGCCGATATCCGACAGCGCGCGCGCCTCGAGCAGCAGGCGCTGGTCGCGCACCTCGTTGGAGAAGTCGCCCATACGCGTCTTCTGCAAGGTCGCGAGCGCACGCTCCGGCCGGCGGTTCATCAGGTAGACCAGCGCCAGGCGGGTCGCCACCTGCCCGCGCGCCGCGCCCTGCAGACGGTGATCGACCTGGTGCTGCAGCAGCTCGGCCGCCTGATCGAGCAGATCGACGGCGACGAGCCGGTCGGCCAGACGGCGGATCATCTCGTCGCCGCGGCGGCCGATCGGCGTCAGTTCGCGATAGTCATAGAACAGGCCGAGCGCTTCGACCGGCGGCAGCGCGTCGCCCTTGCCCTCGAGGAACAGGCTGTCGAACGTGGCGGCGGCCTCGTCCTGCAGCTTGCGCGTCATCTCAGAGTTCGGGTTCGAGCGCAGCGCCGTGCGCATGACGTGGAAAGCCTCGCGGTAGCGGCTCTCTTGCGTGTAGAGCTGCGCCAGCAGACGCAGACCCTCCGCCTCGGTCTCGTCGCCGCGCCACACCGCGGTCAGCGTTTCGAGCGCCGTGATCGCGTCCTTGCGCGGCATCTGACCGCTCGCTTCGAGCAGCGCGATCTCGCGCAGGCGCGCTTGCGCGGCGGCACGGCGATCGGCGGAATCGGCGGCGGCGCGATAGTTCGCCAGCGCGTCCTCCTTGCGGCCGAGGCCCTCGTTCAGCCGCCCGGCCAGCACTTTGACCGTCGGCTCGATATCGGCGGGAATGCCGGCGGTCTCGAATTCGTTGAGCAGACGCGAGGCGGCCGTGTAGTCGCGCACCTCGATCGCCGCGCGCAGCGCTTCCAGCATCGCGATGCGCTGCAGCTCGAGCGGCAGCGTGCCGATCATCGCCTCGCTGCCTTTGAACGCCTCGCGCGCTTCCGGCCACTTGCCTTCGTGCGCGAAAGCGACGGCGCGCCAGATCGGCGCGTCCTGCTGGTTGCCGATCTGCGGCACCGACAGGATCTTCAAGGCGTCCTGCGAATGGCCGAGCATCACTTCAGCGACCGCGCGCAGAATGCTGCCGGTGACGTCGTTCCCGTCCGGCTGATCGGCGAGCGCGACGTCGATGACGCCCTTGGCCTCGGCGGCCATGTCGCGCGCCAGATAGAAGCGCGCCACGTTGAGGCGCGCCTGCTTGCGGCGGGATTCCGGCGCCGACGCGGCGAGCCGGATCAATTCGGACTGACGTTCGTTGAACGGCGCCTGGCGGTCGTAGCCCCAGGTCTGCGGATCAAAGGTCAAGGTGCGGAAGGTGGAAGCGATCTGCTCCTCGGCCTGATCGGTCGGCGACAGAGACAGGCCGCCGGGGCGGCTGAAGATGACATGCTCGGCGTCGAGATCGGCGACGACATCGTCGGCCAGCGGCTCGACGACGATGCCGTGCGTCGACACCAGCGTGCGCAGCTCGACGAACTCCTGCTGCTTCAGGAAGCCACGCGCGGGGCCGAGCCCCGTCACCACCATCAGCCTGCCGCCGATGTCGTTGGTCTTCAAGACGTGCACCTGGCCGGGGCCGTCGAACGGCATGGCGATGGTCGTGTGCGCCTTGCCGAGCAGCCCGCGGGTGACCGAGAGCGGCTGCGTCGGCGTCGTCACCGTGTCGGCGATGGTGACCTGCCATTCAGGACCGTCGGCCGTGAGGCTGACGAGACGCGGACGCGCCAAGCGGACGCGCAGGATCGCCTCGCCGTCACTGCCGCGCTCGAGCTTGGCGCTGCGGATGCCGGTGCCCCGGTCGGCGGTCAGCGCGGCGATGTCGATCTGCTTGTCGCTGTCGAAGACGAGCCACAGCGTATCGGCGCGGCGGAAGACGGCAGCCGGGGTCGGCGCCGCGAACGGGAAAGAGAGCTGCAGCGTGTTGCCCGACTGCTGCAAGCCGACGACGACATTGCTCCCATCGCCCGACGTCCTCGCGGACTTGGCCGCCGGCTTCGGCGGCTCCTTGGCGGCTTCCTTGACGGTCTCCTTGATCGCCTCTTTCGGCGCGGCAGCGGCCTGCTCGGCCGGCGCGGCGGCCGGCACGTCCAGCTTCGCCGCCGGCTTCGGCGCCTCCGACTTGGCGGCGTCGGCCTTGGGAGCCTCCGACTTCGGGGCCTCCGACCGCGGCGCCACGTCCGGCCGCAGCGCCTCGCCCTTCGGCGTTTCCGGCTTCACGGCCTCAGCCTTGGGCGCGGCGCCCTTGGCGTCCCTCACCGCGGGCACGGTTTCCGGCGCGTCGATCGAAGGCGCCGAGGCCGGGCCCGGCTTGGCGCTGGCCGCCGACTGTTTGCTGCCGGTGCCGACATCGACCACGATGCTGCGGTCTTCGCGGAAGGTGCGCACTTCCGGCGCGCCGTTCAGCGTGAACGTCACCGTGCCCGACGAGAAGTCGCTCGCCGCATCGATCGCCTCGACGGTCGGCGGCATGGTCGCCTTGGCGTCGGCGAGATCCCAGCGGATCGCCTGATCGAAGTTGAGCGTCAGCTTGCCGGCGCTCTCGTCCGGAACGACGTTGGCCGTGTCCGGCATGTCGAACACATAGCGCACGAAGGTCGGCTGCCGCGCCACGCGCACGCGCATGAGCGGCGGCTCTTTCTGCTTGGCGATGATCTTGTGCTGATAGAGCAGCTTCTCGGCGTCGCGCGCGCGGCGCGAGAGGTCGTCGACGACCTCCTGCGGCAGGCCCGGCATGATGCCGGTCCAGGTGTCGGGCAGCAGGTCGACATAGAAGCGGTCGCCCGCCGGAATGGTGTTGATCTTCACCTTGCGCGACAGCGCGATGCGGATCGCCGAGCCGTCGGGATCGCGGCGCGCGACGCTGATCAGATCGCGCGCGCTTTCGCTCAGGCGGTCGACGCCGACCTGCACAGGCTTCTGGAAGCTGATGACCATGATCGAGCCGGCGGCGATGACGCGCGCGGGCACTTCTTCCTCGAAGCGAAACAAGAGGCGCGTGTAGCCGCCGTCGTTGAAGACGCTGACCGTGCCCCGGACCGGATTTTCGGCGTGAGCCGGGACGGCGAAGCCCGAAGTAAGGGAGGCTGCGACAGCGAGCGGTGTCGCCACGCGCCATAACCGCGCCCAGGCACGTACAAATACAGAGGCCGAGCGAAGGGACAAAGCCGTCATAAACGCGATCCGACTGGGAACGACAGAAGACGGCAGCCTAAGGCTCGGCGTTTAAAGGCCCCTTAACCGTGATCGATACCCGCGCCGGAATTATCAGCCGCCGTTCGGCCGGCCGTCGATCTTGGGCAATTCGTCGGCGGCGGCCGCGGGCTGGGAGCCGGCGCGGCCGGCCAGCTCGACCGTCAGCCGCTCGGCGGCTTCCGGGCTCATCTGCGCGAGGATGGCGGACATCGTGCGCGGGTTCATGGCGGTCGACACCTCGACCAGGATCTTGATGTCGAGACGGTCGAAGATGCGGGCGGCTTCCTTCGGCTTCATGTTCTCGTACATCGAGACGATGCCCTTGAGGCGCTGCACGTCCACCTTTTCGCGCGTCTCCTGCACGGTCTGGACGCGCGACTCGATATCCTTGAGCTCGTGGACCTTGGCGTCGAGCCGCTTCTCCGCGGCTTTCAGCAGGGTCTCGCGCATCTCCAACTCTCGGTTGCGGCTGTCGAGCTCGTGACGGCGATCCTGCAGCCGCTCCAGCACCGCGCGCTCGCCGGGCGAGTTGACCTTGCCCTGCTCCATCGGAATGGACGCGCCGGCGACCTCGAGCTTGGGCGCATCCGGCGGCTTGGTGCTGGTCTTCAGCGGCGGCTCGCTCGTCTTCTGCTCGTTCGCGCCCACCGATCCGGTGACGTCCCGATCGGCGCCGCCGCGGTCGGAGGCGCCGTTGTAGTTGAACATCTCCTGCGCCCAGGACTTGGGCGCCGCCTGCGCCGTCTTGGTGCGGTCGCCGCCCATGACGATCCTGGGCGACTCAGGGACGCTTTCACGGGTCGTGACCTGCAAAGCGGCGCGATCACGGCCCTGAACCCGCTCAGCGAGCGTGTAACCGCCCTCGAAAACCAAGCCCGACACTTTGAGCACGAGAAGGCTGACCGTGGCGATGAGCACGATCGGAAACAGCCTGATCTCGCGCAACAAATGGGTCATGCAGCCATACCATTGATGCGGGCACGCGCCCGTTCAGCGAAAGCTTGCGCCGCCGCCGCGACGGCCTTGGCGCCCTGCGCCCCCGTCTCGGCCTCGGCATCGTACTCGGAGTCGGTGCGGTTAGCGCCGACGATACGGATCAAACGCGTCATCAACTGTTCGCCCGCCGCGACCTGACGGCCGATTTCGGCGGAAAGCTGTTCGCCGCGAGCGAGGCGCCCACCGAGCGTATCCTCGCCTTCGCGCATCGTATTCTTCAGCCCGGCGATCGCGCGTTCAGCCACTTCCGTCGCAGTGATCAGTTCGGAAATGGTGGCACGCAACGCCTGCTCATCGGCCTTGAGCATCCGCAGCTGCTTGCTGAGCCGCACGCAGTAGAGGATCGTCAGGAGAAGCAGGATCGAGACCATGCTCTCGATCATGAAGCCAAAATGGTAGCTCATGGTGTCTCCATTCGATTAGTTGATTCGTCGGCTTTTTCGAACATCGCAAAGGTTGTACGCGGCTTGCGTAGCGGCTTGGCGACGCGGACGGCGACTCGGTCGCCGACCTTTCCCATGCGGCCTTCGGTCAAGGTGACATCGCCGCAGCGCACCGAGACCATCGCTTCGGGCTTGAGCTCGAGCATCAGCGTATCGCCGACCTCCAGGTTCATCATGCGCCGCAGCGGCAGACGCTGCTCGTAGAGCACCGCGTCGACGGCGACCTGCGCCTGGCCGATTTCGGTGGCGAGATGGCCTTCCCAGATCGGATCGCGGCCGAATTTCTCGCCCATGAACATCTGGAGGAGAACGGCGCGGATCGGCTCGATCGTCGCGTAAGGCAGCAGCAGCTCGATGTTGCCGCCGCGGTCTTCCATGTCGATGCGCAGACGCACCAGAATGGCGGCGTTCGCCGGGCGCGAAATCGCGGCAAAGCGCGGATTGGTCTCGAGCCGGTCGATGTTGAATTTCACCGGCGACAGCGGCTTGAAGGCCAGCTCGGCGTCGGCGAGCACGACCTCGATCATGCGCTTGACGAGATTGGTCTCGATCGTGGTGTAGGGCCGACCCTCGACGCGTACCGAGGTGGCGCCGCGGCGGCCGCCGAGCAGCACGTCGATGATGGAATAGATGAGCGTCGAGTTGACGGTCGCGAGACCGAAGTTCTCCCACTCCTCCGCCTTGAACACGGCGAGGATCGCCGGCAGCGGGATCGAGTTGAGATAATCGCCGAAGCGCACCGAGGTGATGCGATCGAGGGACACTTCGACGTTGTCCGACGTGAAGTTGCGCAAGGACGTCGTCATCAGCCGCACGAGGCGGTCGAAGACGATTTCCAGCATCGGCAGACGTTCGTAGGACACCATCGCCGAGTCGATGATGGCGCGAATGCCGGAATTGTCGTTGAGCGTGACGTCCGCCAGGCTGAAGCCGAGCAGGCTGTCGATTTCATCCTGGTTCAGCACGCGCTCGGCGCCGCCTTTGGCGCCTTGCATGCCGTTGCTGTCGTCGGCCATCGCGGCCCATTGCGCGGCGGCTTCGTCCTGCGCGGCGGCGGGCGCGCCCTCGCCGTTTGCGGCCGGCGCACCGGACTCTGCTTCGAGCGCGAGGCCCCATTCGGCCGCGAGCGCGTCCTGATCGATCTGTTCTTTGGTTGCCATTGTCTTGCGCCGTTACTGAACGACGATTTCTTTGAACAGAACGGCCGTCACGCGGTTGGGAGCGACGGCGGCGTTGACCCGGCGGGTCAGCTCTTCCTTGAGGCGATAAAGACCCGCGGAGCCGTCCAGGTCGGTCGCGCGCAGTTCGCGCAGATAGGTCTGGAAGGCATCCATCACCCGCGGCATCAGCGGCTGAATCTTCGGCACCAGTTCGGCCTCGGGCAGTTCGAGCACGACCTTCACTTTGAGATATTGGGTGCGGTCGCCGCCGGTGCCGGCAAGGTTCACCAGCACGTCGGGCATGTCGACGAAGGTGGCCGGCTTCACCACCGCTTCCTTCGGCTTCTCTTCCTGCTTCTTATGCAGGAAGAAGTATCCGCCCGTACCGCCGCCGATGACCGCGAGGCCGGCGGCCGCGATGATGATCAGCTTGAGAGGCAGCTTCTTCTTTGCCGGGGCGGCGTCGCCCTCCGACCCGTCAGCCGCGTCCGCATCCGCCTTCTTAGCCGCCTTGGCCATGAACTGCCCCGATACCTTTTGACGGGGCCCGCGCGCGCTGGCTCAGCGCGTCTCAGTCCCCCGTTCCCCTGTACCGTCGAAGGTAGGTTGGTATGGTTAACAGAAGCTTTATTGGAACCCCGAAGTGGGAAACTTTTGCCGGGTCGAGCCGGCAAGAAGCGGCTTTTTGCCGGCTGCCGATTTGGCCAAATTTTCGCTAAGGTACTGTTTTTACGACACTTTAAAAGTTGGCACGCCGGCTGCACTACCTCTTGCGTCGCCCGGGCTTGGGAGAGCCTGACGCGACGGACGACGGAGCGGTCTGACCTCGGGAGGGTCGGTCCGGTCCGGCACATTCAGGGGAGTTGCCGATGCAGAATGGCTTTCTGGTCGGACTGTCACGCCAGGTCGCGCTGTCGCGCGAGTTGGACGTGGTGTCGAACAACATTGCGAATATCAATACCACCGGCTTCAAGGCCGACGGCGCGGTGTTCGAGGAATATCTCGCGCCGACCGCACGCACGAGCGGCGCATCCGGCGCCGACAGCCGCGTCAGCTTCGTGCGCGACCGCGCCACGTGGATCGACCTCGCGCAGGGGCCGATCGAGCGCACCGGCAATCCACTCGACGTCGCCATCGACGGCCGCGGCTTTCTCGCGGTGCAGACGCCGCGCGGCGAGCGCTACACGCGCAACGGCGCGCTGCAAATCAACGCCCAGGGCGAACTCGTCACCGGCGAAGGCTACCAGGTGCTCGGCGAGAACGGCCCGGTCGTCTTCCAGCCGCGAGACCGCGACATCACCATCAGCCGCGACGGCAACATCAGCGTGCGCGCCGGCAACGAACCGGCCGACAGCCTGCGCGGCCGCCTGCGGATCGTCGCCTTCGACGCGCCCGGCCGCCTGCAGAAGGACGGCTCGTCCACCTTCGCCGCGCCGCCTTCGGTGACGCAGGAGCCGCCGACCGGCATCAAGCTCGAACAGGGCGCCGTCGAGAAGTCCAACGTCCGCGCCGTCCTCGAGATGACGCGCATGATCGAGGTCACGCGCAACTACACGCAAGTGGCCACCATTCTTTCGCAACAATCAGACATGCGTCGTTCGGCGATCGAGAAGCTCGCCGACGCCATCAGCTAAGCCGCAGGTAGGAGAACACGAACATGCGCGCACTGCACACCGCGGCAACCGGCATGATGGCCCAGGAACTCAACGTTCAGGTCATCTCCAACAACATCGCCAACATGCGCACGACTGGCTACAAGCGCCAGCGCGCGGAATTCCAGGACCTGCTCTACGAGCACGTCAACCGCGTCGGCACGCAGACATCGTCGCAAGGCAACATCCTGCCCGCCGGCATCGAACTCGGCTCCGGCGTCAAGACCGTCGGCACGCCGCGCCTGATGTCGCAGGGCGAACTGGCGCAGACCAGCAAGGACTACGACATCGCCATCCGCGGCGAAGGCTTCTTCAAGATCCTGCTGCCGGACGGCCGCACCGCCTATACCCGCGACGGCTCGTTCGAGCTCGACCACCAGGGCCGCCTGGTGACCGCGCAGGGCAACCTCGTGCAGCCGCAGATCACCATCCCGGCGAACGCCAGCTCGGTGTCGATCAACAGCCAGGGCCAGGTCTCGATCACGCAGCAAGGCACCACCGCGCAGACGCAGATCGGCCAGCTCGAGCTCTCGATCTTCGTCAACAAGGCCGGCCTGCAGAGCATGGGCGACAACTTGTACCTGGAGACGCCAGCTTCCGGCACGCCGCAGAACGGCACGCCCAGCACCGACGGTTTCGGCAACCTGCAGCAGGGCTATCTCGAGCAGGCCAACGTCGAATCCGTGAGCGAAATCTCCGACCTGATCGCCGCCCAGCGCGCCTACGAGATGAACGCGAAGGTGATCAGCGCCGCCGACCAGATGCTGTCGGCGACTTCCAACCTGATGCGATGAGGTCACGGCCATGATCCGCCTCTCACTCGCCGCTTTCGCAACGTTCGTCGCCTTCGGCGCCTCGGCGCAGCAGAGCGGCAATACGGAAGACTTCCGTCCCGTGCTCAAGGCGCAGGCGACGGTCAACGGCCCGACCGTGCTCGTCGGCGATCTCGTCGAGAACGCCGGCGCGCTCGCCAGGGTGCCGATCTTCCGCGCCCCCGACCTCGGCTTCACCGGCACGGTGCCGGCGCAGGCGGTGGCGGAAGCGGTGCGCAACCGCGCGCTGGCGGAGATCGACACCGCCGGCCTGACGCAGGTCACGGTGACGCGCGCGGCGCGCGCCATCCAGGCGAGCGAGATCACCGACGCGATCGTGCGCGCGCTGTCCGTGCAGCACAATTTCGGCAACCCGCACGACATCACCGTGGTGCTGGATCGCGAAGTGCAGACCGTGTTCGTCGAGCCGAACGCCGTCGGCCAGCCGCGCGTCGCGCATATCGGTCTCGACCGCGGCGGCCGCTTCGACGCCAACATCGAAATGCCGACCGGCAACGGCAAGCATGGCGTCCTGCGCCTGGCGGGCCGCGCGCAAGTGACCGCCGAGGTGGTGACGATCGCGCGCTCGCTCGAGCGCGGCGCCATCGTCAAGGAATCCGACGTCATCGTCGAACGGCGCCCGCGCGCCGAGGTCGGCCGCGACACCCTGACGGACCGCACCCAGATCGTCGGTCTTGCTTTGCGGACGCCGAAGCAGGCCGGCAACCTGTTCCGCGCGGCGGACCTGACCAAGCCCGACACCATCCAGCGCAACGAAGTCGTGACGCTGCTCTACGAAGTGCCGGGCGTCACGCTCACCGTCCGCGGCAAGGCCATGGAAAGCGGCGCCGAAGGCGACATGATCTCCGTCCTCAACGAGCAATCCAAACGCACGCTGCAGGGCGTCATCGCCGGCCCCGGTCGCGTCGTGATCACCGCGCAGGGCGCGCGCGTCGTCGCCAACGCCGCCCTGCCCGACCAGAACTAGACCGCGCCCCGTAAGGCGCCCCTTGTGAAAGTGACAACGATGCAACGCCTATCCGTCCTGCGTCCTCTCCTGCTCGCATCCACGATGCTGACGCTCCTGAGCGGCTGCTCCGCCATCGACCGTCTCAAGGACATCGGCTCGCCGCCGGCGCTGGCGTCGGTCGACAACCCGACGACGCGCCCGGGCTACAAGCCCGTGCAGATGCCGATGCCGGCCGCGCAGCCCGCCTCGTACAATCCGAACTCGCTGTGGCGGAACGGCTCGCGCGCCTTCTTCAAGGACCAGCGCGCGCATCAGGTCGGCGACATCCTGACGGTGATCGTGAACATCACCGACAAGGCGATCATCGACAACGAGACCAAGCGCAGCCGCAGCAACACCGAGGACTCGGGCGTCAGCGACTTCATCGGCAGCAAGACCATCGTCAATCCGGCGAAGGCCATTCTGCCCGGCCGCATCCTCACGGCCGACTCCGCCTCCGCGAGCGAAGGCAAGGGCTCGGTGAACCGCTCCGAAGCGCTGCAGACCAACGTCGCCGCCGTCGTCACGCAGGTGCTGCCGAACGGCAACCTGGTGGTCGAAGGCAAGCAGGAAATCCGCGTCAACTTCGAGATCCGCGAGTTGATCGTCGCCGGTATCGTGCGTCCGGAAGACATCCAGAGCGACAACACGATCGAGTCCTCGAAGATCGCGCAGGCGCGCATCGCCTATGGCGGCCGCGGCCAGATCACCGACGTGCAGCAGCCGCGCTACGGCCAGCAGGTGTTGGACGTGATCCTGCCCTTCTAACGAATTCGCCGCGGCCTTGACGGGCCGCGGCCACGATCTCCCGCGCCGCTTTCGTCTCGCGAGCGGAAACGGCGTACACGACGCGGCCTTCGGTAGCTCCCCTGCCGAAGGCCGTGTTCGTTTTTGCACACGAAAAGCCGTCGTTTTCTAATGTCGGCTACGCATGTTGCGCCGAACGCGGCATCATCGTCGCCGCGGGCTTGAGCCAGGATGCTCGCGCGGCACTGAGCGGTCGGCAGCCACCTTTTTCAGCCGAACCAAATCCGGACGATGGCCCCTTCGGCGTGTTCTATGTTTACGCGCTGCGGCCGATAATCCATCGTGAGCGAGTCACCGGTCTTGTAGAAGCGGACGGCGCGACCGATCACTTCACTCAGCATCGTTGGAGTCTGACCAACCTGGGTGAGAGCCGCGGCAATGTTTATGAGGGCGGTGGTCTGCTCTTTCGCTTCCCCACCCGCGGCAAAGTCGTGCCGGTCGCCTTGGAATAGCGTCAGGAAGGGCCACGGGACCGGATTGTCAAAGGGCGCCCCAGTCTTAGGATCCGGGAACATCCACACTTTGAATCCCAACGAACCAAGAAAGCCACGAAAGAGGATCCAGAGGCCTTTGGCCGTTATCTGGTAGGCGTTTACACGGCCGTTAGGCAGGCCGCACTGCTCGGGATAAAGTCCCGGCAGTTGTCTCTTTTCTTGAGATAAAATCTCGCGGTCACCAATGGCAGTGGCGAGCTGCTTTCGCATTTCGTCGAGCGTGATTTCCTTGCCGCCGCATTGGACTGTACCGTCTTCCTTGTAGACCCAAATGTCGACCACAGCCGCCCCCCGTTTGGTTGCTACAACCAATGGTGCGACCTGATATCGTCCTATGCAAGCAAAAATTGTGAATTAGAAAAGTGATCGTTATGGTCGTTTCAGCGCTTCCCGAGAGCTAGCCGAGCCTCAAGACGCGCGGCTGGCCTTCGCGGGGACGAAACGGTCCGCCACATGATCGCGCACCGTCTCGATGACGCTGTCCCAATCCTTGAGGCGCGGCTGACGAAACAGACGCATGCCCGGATACCAGGCGCTTTCATTATCCGTCCGCAGCCAGCGGAAATCGGCGGCGAACGGCAGCAGCACGGCCGTCGGCACGCCCATGGCGCCGGCAAGATGCGCAACCGATGTATCGACAGAGACCACGAGATCGAGCTGCTGAACGAGATTGGCGGTGTCGGCAAAATCCGTCAGCAACGGCGAAGCGTCGAACACGTTGCCACGGCCACTCAACAAAGCGCGTTCGTCCTCGCTCGCGCCGTAGCGCAGGCTGACGAAGTCGATCGCGGGAATGTCGAGGATGCTGGCGAAGCGGGCCAAGGGAATCGAGCGGTTGATATCGTTGCGATGGCTCGCTTTGCCGGCCCAGCAGAAGCCGACGCGCGGCTTGCCGGCCGGCAGAATGCCGCGCCAGCGCTCGGGCTCGCCGGCGCAGGCGATGTAAGGAACGTCGGCCGGCACAGTCGCAGCCGTCGTCTTGAACGCCAGCGGCAAGCTCATCAGCGGACAATGAAAGTCGAAGGCGGCGAGCTTGTCGCCACGCGCGATCACATGATCGGCGCCGGCGACATGCGTCATCAGTCGCAAGAGCTCGGGCTGCACTTCGAGCACCACCTTGGCGCCGAGCGCCCGCACCATGGCTGCATAGCGGACGAACTGGATCGTATCGCCGAGGCCCTGCTCCGCATGCAGCAGGATCGTGCGGCCGGCCAGGGATTGCCGGCCGGTCCACTGCGGCGATGAGAATTGGCGCCGGTGTTCGGCGAAGGCAGCCGTCTCCCAGCGCCGCTCGTAAGACGCCCAGCCATTCTCGAAGTCGCCGAGCGCAAGCTGCACCATACCGAGCTCGAACGCGGCTTCCGCGTGGTCCGGATCGATCGCCAGTGCCCGCCGCAGATCGGCGAGCGCTTCCTCGAGCCGATCGAGCCGCTTCAATGCGTGTCCGCGATTGGTGAGGAGACGCGCGGTCGGACCGTTGATGTGGATCGCCGCATCGTAGCTGGCGATCGCCTGTTCAGGCTCGTTGAGTTTGAGAAACGCATTGCCGCGATTGCCCAGCGCATCGACATGCGCCGGGTCCCGCGCGAGCGCCTGGCCGAACGCATCCAGCGCCTCCTGCAAGCGGCCGAGATGCAGACAGGCGACGCCGCGCTTGCTCAGCAGATCGGGGTCGTCCGGCGTGATCGTCAGCGCCGCGTCGAAATGCGCCAAAGCCTCTTCGCTGCGCCCAAGGGCGTGAAGCACGAGGCCATGGTCCGATAGCAGATCCGCGGACGGCGCTGGTTCCTTCAAGGCCTCGGCCAGGTAGCGCAGCGCCTGCGCCGGCCGGCCGGTCTGATGATGAAGCAGGCCAAGCAGGTGCAGCGCTTCGACGTTCCGCGGATCGCGCGCGAGAATGGCGCGGTAGTGCTTTTCCGCCCGCGCCCATGCGCCCTCGCCATGCGCGGCGCGCGCCTTGTCGATGAGAGCGGTGACATCCGCGACCGTTCGCGGACTGTGAAGGCGGGCCATGGCGACGAACCGGCGTCGTTGGAGACAAGCGAATCGGGTCCATCCGAGCCTAACGAAAAATCCCCCGGCGCACGGCCGGGGGATCGTCATTCTTCCTGCCTTATCGCGCGCGAATGCCGCTCAGTCGTCGCGGTACACGCGCTCGCGGCGTTCGTGGCGCTCCTGCGCTTCGACCGACAAGGTCGCGATCGGACGGGCTTCCAGCCGGCGCAGCGAGATCGGTTCGCCGGTCTCTTCGCAATAGCCGTACGTGCCGTCGTCGATCCGGGCGAGCGCCTCGTCGATCTTGGCGATCAGCTTGCGCTGGCGATCACGGGCGCGCAGCTCGATGGCGCGGTCCGTTTCGGACGAGGCCCGGTCGGCCAGGTCCGGGTGATTCTGATTCTCTTCCTGCAAATGCTGCAGGGTCTCCTTGGCCTCTCTGAGAATGTCCTCGCGCCAGGCCAGCAGCTTCGCACGGAAATATTCGCGCTGGCGCTCGTTCATGAACGGCTCCTTGTCGGAAGGCCGGTAGTTTTTGTTCTTCGCCAACATTCCCACCCACTCCCTGCCTTATAATTCTTTGGTTTCCGCCGCTGTCACCCTCCCAGGTGCGGCAGGCTTATATACGCGCGACACGCGCGGGACAATATGGGACTGTGCGCGTCTCTTGCGCAAAATAGGTACGGTATTTCAGTGGCTTGCTGGATTTTTGGGCGGCGCCGCCTCAGCCTTGGGCGGCTAGCGGATGCCGGCTTTGGCCAATTCCACAGCGACGCGCAGGTCGATCGCGCTCATCAGGTCGTCGAGACCGGCATCGCCTGATTCTTCGGTCAGGCCTTCGGCCGCCACCTTGAGGCGGGCCAATGTCGACTGGTCGACACTGCCGTCGAGCAGCGCCACCTTGAGACTGTCGAGCATGTCGAGCGCATGCCGCCCTTTGGCGACGGTCCGCTTCCTGCGCTCGGTCAGGTCGTCGACACCTTGGAGGGCGATGAGTGCGTCGACCGTCGAGATCGCGCGCAGCGAAACCGCGGCGCCCGTGCTGCGCGGCGTCTCTTGTTCGCTGACGGTGAAAGTGCCGGCGGCACTGCGACGGGCGGACGCCGGCGCATTCGCCAACGCGGTACCGTTAGGCCCATAGACACGCATCGTGGAGCTTCCCCCGGCCCGGCTTGTCGTCGGTCCCCCAAGTACCTCGATAGTGGTACCGCCATGGTTAACAAGGCGTAAACAGCCCGGCAAAAACTGCCGCCCAGTACCGTTTTATGCCGGGTCGGCAACCCAACCCGCCGGCACGTGGATTTTTAAAATTTAGCAATAACAGAGACTTGCGCGCCATCGCCGCCGTGGCACAGCCTTCGCATAGGTTTACGGAAAGTCATACGTCACATTGGGGAGCAGTGATGACGACGACCCTCCGAGCCGCCTTCTTGGCGGTTGCTATTGCCGTATTTTTACCTGGTGGCGCCGGGGCGGCTTCGCGCATCAAAGATCTCGCCAATATCGAAGGCGTTCGCCAGAACCAGCTCATTGGGTACGGCCTTGTGGTCGGCCTCAACGGCACCGGCGACACGCTGAACAACATCCCGTTCACCAAGCAGTCGCTGCAAGCGATGCTGGAACGGCTCGGCGTCAACGTGCGCGGTCAGACGCTTCGCACCGGCAACGTCGCGGCCGTGATGGTGACCGCCAACCTGCCCGCTTTCGCGACGCAGGGCACGCGCATCGACATCACCGTGTCGGCGCTGGGCGATTCCAAGAGTCTGCAAGGCGGCACGCTGCTGGTCACGCCGCTGCTCGGCGCCGACGGCAACGTCTATGCCGTCGCGCAGGGTTCGGTGGCGATCAGCGGGTTCCAGGCCGAAGGCGAAGCCGCCAAGATCGTGCGCGGCGTGCCCACGGTCGGCCGCATCTCGAACGGCGCCCTCATCGAGCGCGAGATCGAGTTCAACCTGAACCGCCAGAGCCAATTGCGCATGGCGCTCCGCAATCCGGATTTCACCACCGCCAAGCGCATCGCCGCCGCGATCAACGACTTCATCGGCGCGCCGACGGCTGAGCCGCTCGATCCCTCGACGGTCGGCATCACCGTGCCGGTGCCGTTCCGCGGCAACGTCGTGAAGCTGCTGACCGAGGTCGAGCAGCTTCAGGTCGAGCCCGACCTTTCGGCCAAGATCGTGATCGACGAGCGCTCCGGCGTCATCGTCATGGGCCGCGACGTGCGCGTGTCCATGGTGGCGGTCGCCCAAGGCAACCTCACCGTCAGCATCAGCGAAACGCCGCAGGTCAGCCAGCCGATGCCGTTCTCGCGCGGCGGCAACACCCAGGTCGTGCCGCGCACGCGCATCGGCGTCCAGGAGGACGGCAAGCGTCTTGCGGTGGTCAAGGACGGCGTGTCGCTGCAGCAGCTCGTCGACGGCCTCAACGCGCTCGGCATCGGTCCCCGCGACATGATCGCCATCCTGCAGGCGATCAAGGCCGCCGGCGCCATCCAAGCCGACATCGAGGTGATGTAATGGCCAACATCGCATCCCTCGCCACGCCCGGCGTCAATCCGGCCGATCTTCTGGCCGCCAAGGCGCCCGGCAAACTCTCGGCCAAGTCCGACGCCCAGGCGCGCGCCAAGGCCGAGGACTTCGAAGCCATGTTTCTGAACTCGATGATCCAGCACATGTTCACCGGCCTCGACGGCGACGGCCCGCTGGGCGGTCAGGGAGCGACCGGCGTCTGGCGCTCGATGCTGACCGACCAATACGCCCGCACGATCGCCAAGTCCGGCGGCATCGGCATCGCCGATCAGGTCTACCGCAGCCTGATCGCCCACCAGGAGGCCCGCGCGTGACCCAACAGACTGCCGAACAAACTGCTCCGGCGATCACGGAAGAGAACGCCGAGCGCGTCGTCGCCGATCTCAACACCCTGCTCGACGATCTTCTGCGCACCGTTGAAGAAGAGACGGCACAGATCCGCGCCGGGCGTCTGCGCGAAGCCGTGCATCTGAGCGATGAGAAGGTGGCGCTGTCGCGCCGCTATGCGCTCGAAAGCGCCCGGATGCGCGGCGCGCAGGCCGTCGTCGAACGCGTCGTGCCGAACGCGGTCGAGGCGCTGCGTCAGCGCCACGAGACCTTCCACAATGTGCTGAAGAAGAACCTGACCGTGCTGGCCACCGCGCACGCGGTGTCGGAAGGCATCATCCGCGGAGTCTCCGGCGAGCTGGCGCGCAAGCAGGTGCCGTCGACCTATGGCGCGACGGGCCGTCCGAACCTGCCGGGCCCGCGCGCTAGCCAGCCGCTGGCCGTCAGCCGGTCGCTGTAGGATCCTCGGCCGCCGGATCCGTATTGTCCGGCGGCGTCGTATCCGACGACGTCGAACTCGACGAAGCCGCCGCCTTTTCCAGCGCCTTCAGGTCGGAGAGCTTCAGCCCGGTGACGGTGTCGAATTGCGTGCCGTCCGGCATCGTCAGGATATTGTTCTTGGTGTCGAGATAGCCGCCGTTCGGCATCTGGATCATATAGGCCGGATCGATCACCTTGGTGCCCGTGATCGCGTCGATCTTGGAGCCGTCCGACAATGTCAGCACATTGGTGTCGGTGTTCAGCGACGAGCCGTTGGCGAAATAGATATTGGTGTCGAGCACGTTCTTCGGCTTGACCATCGTGTGCTGCCGCTGGAGTTCGGCCAGCATCCTCTGCATCTGCTGGTCACTCCGCTTCTGCAGAGCCTGCGAGGCAAGCTGCGCATAAAAGCTCGAGCTGTTGGACACATTGCTCTGCGCGATCGTCGCCATGTTGTTGGCGAAAGCCGAGGTCGCGGACAGGAACGAACTGAGGCTGCCGTTGCCCGCATTCTGCAGCATGCCGAGCAGGCCGCCCGGATTCTGCGAATTCTTGATCGAAGTCATCGTGTCGGCGAGCCAGTTGGGCTGGCTGCTCAACAAGGATGCGCGGGAAATAGAAGACATTGATGCCACTCCGACTGTAGCCAGCCTAGCAGTCGACCCTTAACAAAAGTCGACCGTTATCGAAGCGTTCACCTTACTGCGGCGGCGCCGCGCCGCCGGTCGGTCGCGGCCGGCGGGCCGCCCGCTAAAATACTTCATAAACTGAATTAAATTTCCGCGCGCGATTACGCAAACGACAACTCATTAACCATGTTCTTTTACGGCCCATTTGGAGGCCTCGTGAGAAGACATCCCCCGATCCAACGGATCGAGTTGCCAGTACGGCACTGTGACCCAGAAAGGTAGAGTAAGATGTCTCAGATCGTTCTCTCGTCAGGCGTTCGTGCGAACCTGCTCCAGCTGCAGCAGACTTCGGACCTGATCACCTCCACCCAGACGAAGCTCGCGACCGGCAAGCGCGTTAACTCGGCTCTCGACAACGCCAACAACTTCTTCACGGCACAGGGCCTCGACAACCGCGCCAGCGACCTGAACAACCTGCTCGATGCCATGTCGACCGGCATCAACACGATTCAGGCCGCCAACAACGGTATCACCGCGATCACCAAGCTGGTGCAGTCGGCCCAGTCGCTCGCCAGCCAGGCGCAGCAGACCTCGGACACCGCTGTGCGCGCCAGCCTGTCGTCGCAGTTCGACGCGATCCGCACCCAGATCGACCAGCTCGCGGGCGACGCCGGCTTCAATGGCACCAACCTGCTCAACGGCGACAACCTGACCGTCACGTTGAACGAAAGCGCGACCTCGAGCACCACCGTGAACGGCGTGACCGACACGGCGGACGGCCTCGCGATCAACGCGGCGGCGAACTCGTGGGCCGACGTGGCGGACATCACCACCGCCACCAACGAGCTGACCGCCGCTCTCTCGACGCTGCGTTCGCAGTCTCAGACCCTGAGCTCGAACCTGTCGACCGTGCAGATCCGCCAGGACTTCACCAAGGCGATGATCAACACGCTGCAGTCCGGTTCGGACTCCCTCACCCTCGCCGACTCCAACGAGGAAGGCGCCAACCTGCTCGCCCTGCAGACCCGCCAGCAGCTGTCCACGACCGCTCTGTCGCTCGCCTCGCAGGCCGACCAGAACGTGCTCCGCCTGTTCGGCTAATCCGACCGGCATACGCTCTCGAAAACGGCGGCCCCCGGGCCGCCGTTTTTTTATTCACGGCCCGATTATGGCTAATAACCCGTTACCGCAAGCCGGTCCTTTAACCCTCTATCAACCCTAATAAATCACTATCGGCCCGCCATTTAAGTTATTCCCGGCAGGAGCCAGCAATGAGTGACATCGTTCTTTCCGCAGGTGTTCGTTCGAACCTGCTGCAGTTACAGCAAACGGCGGAGTTGATTACCTCCACCCAGACCAAGCTGGCGACCGGCCGCCGGGTCAATTCGGCGCTCGACAACCCGATCAACTTCTTCACGGCGCAGAGCCTGAACGTCCGCGCGAACGACCTCAATGCGCTGCTCGACACCATGTCGACCGCCATCAACACGATCCAGGCCGCCAACAACGGCATCAGCGCGATCACCAAGCTGGTCCAGTCGGCTCAATCGTTGGCCAGCCAGGCGCAGCAGACCAGCGACACCACCGTGCGCGCGACGCTCGCCAGCCAGTTCGATTCGATCCGCTCGCAGATCGATCAGCTCGCGGGCGACGCCGGCATCAACGGCGTCAACCTGCTCGGCGGCAACGACCTGACCATCACCCTGAACGAGTCGGCCACCTCCTCGGTGACGATCACCGCGGTGAACGATACGACGACCGGCGACCTCGCCATCAACGGCCCCACCAATGACTGGGCCGACATTGCGGACATCACCCTCTCGTCGGGCGAACTGACCGCCGCGCTGACCAAGCTGCGTTCGCAGTCGCAAGCGCTCAGCTCGAACCTGCAGACCGTGCAGATTCGCCAGGACTTCACCAAGGCGATGATCAACACGCTCAACACCGGCGCCGACAATCTCACGCTCGCCGACAGCAACGAAGAAGGCGCGAACCTGCTGGCCTTGCAGACACGCCAGCAGCTGTCGACCACGGCGCTGTCGCTGGCGTCGCAGGCCGACCAGAACGTCTTGAAGTTGTTCAGCTAACCGAACAGCCGCGCAGGAACCGTTCGTTAAGACGCGACGGTTTACCAAATACGCCCGGCAAGGAGCAGCGTGCTTATGGGTCTCAAAGTCGAGCTCAAGCCAGGCGAACGGTTTATTCTCGGCGAGTGCCTGGTCACCAATGGCGACCAGCGCACGCGGCTTTTGATCGAAGGCCATTCGCCGATCCTGCGCGAAAAAGACATCATGACGAAAGCGCAGGCCGACACGCCGGCCAAGCGCATCTATCTCGTCGTGCAGTTGATGTACACGTCGCCCGATCCCGCGGTACATCACCCGACCTACTTCTCGCTCATGCACGATCTGGTTCAGGCTGCCCCGAGCGCCTGGCCCTACATCGTCGAAGTGAGCAATCACATCCTCGCCAACGAAATGTACAAAGCGCTGAAAAGCGCCAAGGCGCTCATCGCCTACGAAAAGGAGTTGATTGACAATGCATCACGCGGCGAAAGCGTACGGGCAGGTCGCCCAACAAACCGCAAACCCGCGTGACCGCGAAGCCGATCTGCTTCTCGACGCGGCCGCGCGGCTGCAGGCGATCCGTGACGGTTGGGATGCCCGCCGTAATGAGCTCGACGCCGCGCTTCTCAATAACCGCAAGCTGTGGACGATCTTCATGACCTCGGCCACCAGCCCGGAGAATCCCTTGCCGCTCGGCGTGCGTCAGAACGTGGTCAATCTCGGCCTGTTCGTGCTCAAGCAGACGGTCGCGGTCCTCGCCAACCCGAAGCCTGAAAATCTCGGCGCGCTCATCAACATCAACCGTGAGCTGGCGGCCGGCCTTCTGGGCCGCGCCTGATAGCACCGGGACCAGCGATGAATTAAAAACCGCGGCTCTGCCGCGGTTTTTTTGTGCGTTGCGGGGCGGCTGCGCCCCCCTGTGTTGCCGCCTCGAGCGCCCGCGACAGCCCGGATAGAGCGATGCAAGGCCGCCGGTGCCCGGCGGATCTCCCCGGGTTCCGCTGCGCTCGACCCGGGCTACAGGTCAAACCAGCCATAGGCCCGCACCGCGGCGATGCCATGACTTGGACGCAGCTCGTACCCCGGATGGAACGAAGCGTCGTCCGGGACCCGCGATCGTCCCGCGCGACAGCACGTCCGGCCCACCGCGCCCGCCACAAGCGACCGTTCCAAACGAAAACGTCCGGAAGGGGCCAAGCACCTTCCGGACGTTGAAGTCCATCGCGATAGAGACAAACGCCGTGTCAGGTGCTGGCCTTATCTGAGGTAGTTCACCAGGCTTGTCTGGAACAGCATCGCCGTGGTCTGCATCGACGCTTCCATGCGCGTCTGCAGCGCCAGGATCTGCGCGGCGACCTCTTCGTTCGTCACGCCGGCAATCTGCTGCAGGAAGTCACCGACAGTTGCCTCCGTCTGCTGGTGCCTGCCCTTGGCGGCCGCCATCGAGGTTTGCGCGCCGGCGAGTTCGGCCTGGATGTCCATGACCGTCTGGCCGCCATCGTTGTTGCTGAGCGTTCCCGTGAGGCGGCGATTGAGGGCGGCCCCCAAGTCGGCGGCGTTCGCCGACGTGGGATTGATGCTCACCGCGGCCAAGGTCGCGACGCTCTTGACGATGTCGCGAATGCCTTCCTCGTTGGCGCGCACGCCATAATTGACCGAGAGCGAGCGGTCGATCTGCGCCGTCGCCGTGCCGCGCGCGCTGTCGGTCGCGGCATCGCCCGTGTACCAGACCACGGTATTGGCCGCGGTGCCGGAGACGAGCCCCGTGGCGCTGTCGAAGGGCGGGCCGTCGACGCGCAGCGGCGGGTTGTTGACGTCGGCGTTGAAGAACTCGTTCGACGCCTGCACCGCCGAGGCGGCGGTCAGGGACGTCTTGGCGAACTTCTCGATCGTCGAGGTGAGCGCGGACTGGAAGTTCGCCGCCGTGTCGGCGTCGCTCGCGCCGATGGTGAACTGACCGTCGCCCGGCGGCGACTTCGTCGTGGCGGTCATGGTGATGTTCTCGGTGCTACCGTCCGGCAGCGTCACGCGCAGCGTGAGCGTCTCGCCGTCATTCGGCACGCCGGTGAAATCGACCGTGAGGGTCGACGGCGTGCCGCCGAGGCCCGTGGCCACATTCGACAAGGTCGACGACACCGAGGAGAGCTTGATGCCGAAAGGCGAAGCCTCGTCGCCGATGCTGACCGACGTCGCGGTCGGCGCGGTGATCGTCAGCCGACCGGTGCCCGCCGTGCCGAGATCGGCCTGCTGGCGTTCGGAGATGATCTGCTTGAGGCCCGCGCGCGCGCCCTGCCCGTCCAGGATGTCGGTGATCGAGGCGACCGCCGGCGTGTCGGTGTCGCGTCCCGAGAACAGATAACGGTCGCCGGACTGCGTGTTGAGCAGGCCGATGAGTTCGTCGAGCGAGGTCCGCGCTGTCGCCTGCAGCGTGCCGGCGCTGGTGCCGGCGGCGTTGGCCTGCAGGATGGTCGAGCGTGTCGCGTTGCCGATCGCGCCGACACGCTGCAGCGCCGTCTGGGCGATGCTGATGCGCGTCCCGACACTGGTGATGGTGTCGGAATAGGCGTTGACCGCCGAGATCTGCGCGCGCAGGCCGATCGACAGACCGCGCCCGAGACCAAGGCCGGCATAGGTGTCCGACTTCAGCCCGGTGCTCATCTGCCGCTGCAGCTCGTTAAGCTGCGCGCGCATCTGCACCAAGGTCTGGATGGCCGACGAGGATTGTGAGCCAATCGAAGAAATACTCATAACGACCTCAAATCTTCATCAGTGCGTCGAGCATGTCTTTGACAGCCGACATCACGCGGGCATTCGCCGCATACGAGTTCTGCAGCGTGAGCAGATTGGCCATTTCTTGGTCGACGTTCACGCTGGAGGTGTCATTGAAGCGCTGCTGCAAGGAGGCGAGCACGACGTCCTGCCCCTCTTTCAGGTTCTGCGCGGAGCTGGCCGCCTGCCCTTGCGAACTGATCACCTGGCGCAGGAAGGTGGTGATCGAGCCGGAGAACGGCGTGTCCGTCGTGCCGAGCCCGGTCGAGGGCGAGAACTGCACGCTCGCCTGCGTCAGCTGGCTGAGCAGGAAGTTCGGCCGCGCGCCGTCGCCCGACGAGACGCCGCTCGCATAGGTCACGAGCTTCGACGGGTCGGCCACCAGCGCGGCGTTGACGGCGATGCGGCCGGCAAAGCCGACGCTCTGCGAGCCCATTCCCGAGATCGCCCCGGTGTACGGACTGTTGGCGTCCACAAAAAACGGCAATTCCGCGCTGCCGCCAGTCAGCGACGTCGCGGTGGTGGTCGTCTTCACCCCGTTGACCTTGACGATATTGCCGGGACCATCGTCCAGGATGCGCAAGGTCGTGCCGGACGGGTTCGACGCCACCATGCTGGTGGAGCCGATCGCCTGCTGGATCTGGCCGAGCACCGTGCTGAAGCCGCCGGAGAAATCGATGCCGAAGACCCGGTCGTTCGGGTTCGCGGTCACGTCGTTCGACAGCGGCAGGACGGACGGATCGTCCACCCGCATCAGCGTGATCGTGCGCGGGGTGTTGGTCAGCGAGTCGGTGTAGTTGATCGTGATCGTGTTACCGGCGGCCAGGCTGCCGATGTCGATCTCGAATCCGTTCTGAAGCCCCGTCGAGACAGCGGTGCCCGTCGTGGTCTTGTCCGACAACGAACTCGCCATGGCCGCGGCGATGGCGTCGATCTGGTTCTGCGCTTCGGGCAGAAGCTTGTCGCGCATCTCAAGATACGACGCGATCTCGCCCGAGCGGATCGCGTTCGAGGCGATCAGGTCGGTCTCGCCGCCGTAGGGCGACTTCAGCACCAAAGTGCCTACCGTGCGGGTCGACGGATCGGCCGTCCACTGCGCGCTGGCGCTCATCGTGCCTTGCGCATCGAACGCGATCTGCGCCGCCTGCGTGCCGACGAGTTGGACGCCCGAGTTGGTGAAGACCGCGACCTGGTTGTGGTCGATGGACAGCACATTGATGTCCATCAGCTTCGACAGCTCGTCGATATAGGCGTCGCGCTGGTCGAGCAGGCTCGCGGTCGCGGTATCGTTTGCACCCGATGCCGCGATCTGCGTGTTGAGCTTGGCGATCTGGCTCATCGCCTCGTTCGCCCGCGCGGCCGCGTCGGCAATCCCGAGCTCTGCGTCCTTGCGCAAGCCCTGGATGCTGTCGGTCATGTAGTTGAGCTGCTGCGCCAGCGCCTGCGCCGTATTGATCACCGAGGAGCGGGCAGCGGTGTCGTCCGGGCTGGTCGAAAGCGACTGCAGCGCCGCGGTGAAGTTGTTGAAGATCGTGTCCAGCGCGTTGTTGGAGCCGGGCGTGCCGTAGACCGTCTGCAGACGGTTATAGAACTCCGCCCGCGTGCTGGCGTAGGCCGCTCCGGAGTTCTCGATCCGGAGCTGCCGCTGCACATAGGTGTCGAGTTCGCGCTGGATGGCGCTGACCCGCACGCCGATGCCGGTGTTGTTGCCGGCGATCGCGACCTGGTTGACCGTCTTGCGGATGTAGCCGGGCGTATCCGCGTTGGCGACGTTGGCGGCAACCAGCGCCAGAGACTGCTGGTTGACCTTCAGCCCGGACATTGCCGAGGTAAGCGCCTGCGACAAGCTCATGCCGGTTGCTCCAAACTGCTACGTCCACCCATCAGCGCAGCATGTTCAGGAGGTCCTGAACCATCGTGTTGGTGGTGCTGATGACGCGCGTGTTGGCGGAATAGGCCTGCTGCGTGACGATGAGCTTGGTGAACTCGTCGGCGATGTCGGTGTTGGAGCCCTCGAGCGCCGAACCCTGGATCTTGCCGCTCGCGTTGTAGAGCGGCGGGCCGGATTCCGCGGTGGTCTCGAACGCGCCGCCGTCGATGCGCTTGAGCGAGTTGGCGCCGGTGAAGTTGGCGAGCGTGATCTCCGCGAGGTCGATGGTGCGGCCGTTGGAGTAGGTGCCCGCGATGCGGCCCTTGTCGGTCACGGCGACCGACTGCAGCTCACCGGCGGCAAAGCCGTTCTGGTTGAGGATGTTGACCTGCGCGGTGCCGTTGGCGTCGGCGAACTGGGTGATGCCGGACGAGCCGTGCACGAGCTGGACGTTGCCGAGATTGACGCCGTTGACGGTCAGGTTGTTCAGCGTCACCGCGTTCATCGGCGGATTGAGCTGGTTGTTGGAGCCGAAGGTGTAGTCGACGCCGACGTTGGTCCAGGCCGCCTGCTGGCCGGTCGCGGTGGTGCTGGTCTGATAGAACAGGTTCCACTTGTCGACATGCGTGCCGCCGAGCGAGGCGGAGTCGACCTTGGCCCAGCGCAGCTGCACGTTCACCGACGCGCCCGAGCTGTCATAGACCGTGACCGAACCGCCGCTGATCGACTCGTTGAGGAAGGCCGGCACGTCGTTCGCGATGACCGTGTTGCTCGCCGGCAGACCGGTCGTGGTCTTCATGCCGAAGTTGCCGGCCGTCGCCGAGCCGGTGACGGTGATGGTGCTGGTGGCGTTGCCCGCGGTGACGGTGATGTCGCCGGTCGAGGTGTTGACCGAGGCCGTACCGCCGACGAGAGCCGCGAGCGCGGTGTTCAGTTCGGCGAGCGTCGAGACCTGGCCCGGGCCGTTGCCGAAGGTGATGGTGAGCGCCGGGTTGCCGCTGACCACGATGCTCATGGTCTGGCCGGCCGAGGCGCCGCCCTGCGTCAGGATGTTGATCGGGTTGGTCGTGCCGGTCGAGATGCCGAGGTCGGTGAGAACCGCCGGCGTGGTCGAGCCGCCGATGACGATGTTGCTGTCGGCATCCGCGCTGGTCAGCACCAGGTGATCGGTGCTGTCGAGCGAGGCCGTTACGTTGGTGGTAGCGGTCTGCGCGTTGATCGCGGCAACGATGGTCGCGATGTCGTCGCCCGCAGTGATGGTGATTGGCGTGCCGTTGATTTCCAGCGTACCGCCGGTAGCGGCGAGCGATGTCAGCACCGCGGAGCCGGTGAGCTTGGCCGGCGCGTCGGCGGCCAGCTTGCCACCGCTGCCGATGATCTTGGCGGCGGTCGACGCGCCGTTGATCGGGTTGGCCGAGAAGGCGGACGGCTGCAGCAGCTCGGAGCCGGCGACGTTGGCGTCCGAATCCTGCGTCTTCGGCGTGCGGGCGAGGTTGAGCTTGTAGTCGATCTGCGTGGTCGGCTGCGCCGGCAGGAAGCTGCTCTGGAACTGCATCAGCTGCGGCTGGCTGCCGGTCAGGTTGCCGGTCTTGGTGTCGATCGGAATGCCCATCAGGTAATAGCCGGCGCCGTTCACCAGGTAACCGTTCTGGTCGAGCTGGAAGTCGCCGCGCCGCGTATAGAGATCGCTGCCGGAGAAGGTCGGCGTGGAGTCGGCGAAGCTCGTCGGCTTCTGCACGACGAAGAAGCCCTGGCCGTTGATGGCCATGAAGGTGGAGACCGAAGCGCCCTGGATGTCGCCCTGCACGGTGTTGGTGGAACGCGACGTCGCGCTCACGCTGCCAGACACCTGCTTGCTCGGATCGCTGCTCGGGATGAGGTCTTGAAAGCTCGTATCGATGCGCTTGAAGCCCGTCGTCTGCGAGTTGGCGATGTTGCCCGACACGTTCTCGAGCGCGTAGCTCTGCGCCTTCATGCCCGTGACTGCAGTGGTGAGCGCCCCAAAGATACCCATGACAATTCTCCGCTGTCGCGCCGACCTGCCCCGACGGGGGCTTACGCGCGATCTCGCGCATGACTTGGCAATCCGCGTGCCAGCGGAATAATCGCGTCTTTTCAATGATTTGACCGGAGCGCATGGGAACGGAAGGCCGCCGCCGCGGTTGTTTTCTGCCGCCGCGCGGCAGTTTTTGCCGGGAGTCGGCGGGCCTTCCGGCCCGCTTTCAACGGGTAGCGCGCGGCCCCCGCTCTATAATAAAGCTAGCCGCGGCCTTCCGGTGAAAGGGTGAGATTTCAATGCGTTTCGAGGGTACTCAAGCCTATGTCGCGACCGACGATCTCAAGGTCGCGGTGAATGCCGCCATCACGCTGGAGCGTCCGCTCCTCGTGAAAGGCGAGCCGGGCACGGGCAAGACCGTGCTGGCGATCGAGATGGCCAAGGCCCTCGGCGCGCCGCTGCTCGAATGGCACGTGAAATCCACCACCAAGGCGCAACAAGGCCTTTACGAATACGACGCCGTCTCGCGCCTGCGCGACAGCCAGCTCGGCGACGAGCGCGTCAAGGACATCCGCAACTACATCAAGCGCGGCAAGCTGTGGGACGCCTTCGTCTCCGACGAGCGGCCGGTGCTGCTGATCGACGAGATCGACAAGGCCGACATCGAGTTTCCCAACGACCTGCTGCAGGAACTCGATCGCATGGAGTTCTTCGTCTACGAGACCGGCGAGACCGTGAAGGCGCGCCGCCGCCCGATCGTCGTCATCACCTCGAACAACGAGAAGGAATTGCCGGACGCCTTCCTGCGCCGCTGCTTCTTCCACTACATCCGCTTTCCCGACACCGAGACGATGAAGGCGATCATCGAGGTGCATTTCCCGGGCATCAAGCAGCGCCTCGTCGCGGAAGCCCTGCGGCTGTTCTACGAGATCCGCGACGTGCCGGGCATGAAGAAGAAGCCCTCGACCTCGGAGCTGCTCGACTGGCTCAAACTGTTGATGGTCGAGGACATCACCCCGGACATGCTGCGCGAGCGCGATCCCAAGCGGCTCATTCCGCCGCTGCACGGCGCGCTGATCAAGAACGAACAGGACGTGCACCTGTTCGAGCGTTTAGCGTTCATGGCGCGCAGGGACGGCCGTTAAGGCGCGCATCGTCGTCCGCGCGCCAGCGGGGACGACAGCCCTTCGCCGCGAGGCGTCAGTCCGCCGCCTCTTCGGCCGGCGCTTCGGCCGCAGGCTTGTCCGCCGGCTTCGGCGCCGCAGCGGTCCTGCGCCGCGATGGCGCGCGCGCCGGCTTTTCCGGCTCGAGCGCCGACACCCGCTGCGCCAGCCACCCCTGCTCCTTGGCATAAGCGACGATGCGCTCGCCCGCGGCGCGGCCGAGGCTGCGCGCCTGCGCTTCGACATCGGCCGAGAGTTTCTCCGCGGCGACGCCGCCGGCCGCGGTGATACCTGCGATCGCGACGCTGGTGGCGGCGCCGACCGGCGCCGTGACCACGGCGCCCGGACGCCGGCGGCTCTGCGCCTCGGCGGTGAAGGTCATGAGCTGCTTCCGCCCCGCGGCCGAGAAATGCGACACCGCCATGTCGGCGACCACGCCGCTGCGGCCGGCGCCGAAGCCGATCACGTTGCGTTCGGTGCGGTTGCCTTCATCGACCGCGCGCAGCCGCCCGGAAACGACCAGCGTGTCGTCGGACAGGGTCAGGCTCTCTTCGGAGCCGACGCGCGCGTCCAGGCCGGATTCGCGCAAGGTCGCGACGATGGTCGCGACGATCTCGTCGTTCACGCGCTCGGCGGTCTTCTGCTTGCGCTCATGCGTCGGGATCTCGCCGAGCTTGCGCCCGAGCCGCGCGGTGAAGCCGCGGTCCAGCGCGACCACATCGGAGGAGAACACGAAGTCGCTGACCACCACGCTCTTGGGCGCGGCAGTGCCGGCGGCGGTGCTGGAGACACCATTGATGTTGGTATTGGCGCAGCCGGCCAGGACCAGCGCGGCGAAGCACAGGCAGAGCGAGATGATGCGCATGGCGGGAAAGTTCCGTGGGATGAGGCCGCGCTCCTATAGAGCGGTAACCGGATCACCACAAGGCGCGCATGTCGAAAGAATAGGTCACACCGACGCCGACCTGCCACTGGTCGCGCGAGCCGCGCAACGTGACGATGGGGGAATCGCCGGCGCCGCCGATGAGGCGCTCGTACTCGACGAAGACGTAGGTCGCCCAGGTCGGATTCCACTGATAGCGCGCCTGCGCGCCGGCGCCCCAGGAGTAGAAGCCACCGCCCGCGTTGTAGACCGGCAGGCCGGAATTAACCGACTGCACCGAGTTGACGCTGAAATAGGGATCGAGCGCCTTGTCGCTCATCAGCGTGGTGCGCGGACCGCCCGACAGCGTGAGCTGCGGCGTCACCGGCATCACCAGGTCGGCCATCAGATCGCCGACCACGCCATGGTGGCCGCCGAAGCCCTGGCGCAGTTCGCCGCGCGTGCGCAGCCATTGCGTCGGCCAGAATTCGACGAAGCCGCCCGCTTCCACCGTGAAGTCGACATTGCCGAGGCCGTTGAGATTGCTGTCGGCGCTTTCACGGCGCGGCAGGCGGATTTTGAACGCGGGGCCGGCGCGGAAAGAGCCGGTGTCGAGAATCGGAACGCCGAAGCCGTCGCGCGGGCTATGGAAGCGCGGCGGCGTGCCGGCGCGGCGCACATCGAACAACGGCAGCGGCAGGAAAGTGTAACGGTCGGAGCCCGGGAAGGTCGGGGTCATGCGGCCCTCGACGCCGAGGGTCACGGTCCACTCCTTGGCGGCGCCTGGCGCCCAGGCCGGTTTCACGAAATCGGCTGCCTGCGCGGACGCGATGCCGCTCGCCAACAAGACCGCTGCGACTCCGATGCGCACGCTCACCATCAGCCGAACCCCCTGCCCGCGGCACCATGCCGACGTCGGACACGGTCCGACCTTAGGCACGCCTTGGTACAGCAACGTTTAAGCCAGAATCGAAGTTCAGGCGCGGGAAAAATCTGTCCGGATCTGTTGCATTTTTGCCGCTAGCGCGGGACGGCGCGGCTCCGTGCGGCGACGCGCGCCTCTTTGCGTTTGCGGGTGCCTTCACGCTGCCGGGCGATAGCGCCTCGCACCGCCTCGACCGGGCGGGAGCCCCAATAGACGCCCTGCGCCAAAGCGCGGCCCAGGCGCCCGCCGGCCCAGACCAGTTCGTAAGGCGCGAACAGCCGCCACGTCTCGTCGCCATCGACGATACCGCGCCCGATCAGTTCGCCGGCCATCGCCGTGGTGTTGAGGCCGTGGCCGCCGAAGCCGCTCGCCACCCAGACGCCGGGCAGCAATTCGCCGATCTGCGGCATGCGGTGCAGCGGCATGCCGAGCGTGCCGCTCCAGACATGCTCCGCTGCGACCGGCCCGAGTTGCGGAAAGGTGCGCGCCGCGGCCCGCGCCAGCGCCCGCGCATAGCGGCGCGGATCGGCGGGCGCCGTGGTCATCCGCCCGCACCACATCAGCCGGTCGCCGTCGACGATGCGATAATGGTGGTCGGCGCGCTCACCGTCGCTGACCGCACCGCGATAG